>Ga0302326_10020857_pt1 | contig 13460 bp, 11 predicted proteins | sample Palsa_T0_3_FD_202264 | JGI IMG/M metagenome (GOLD analysis project Ga0302326, IMG submission 202264) | Peat permafrost microbial communities from Stordalen Mire near Abisko, Sweden - Palsa_T0_3 | ecosystem: Environmental > Terrestrial > Soil > Palsa > Peat permafrost | place: Sweden: Abisko... | reverse complement strand
TCCGCGGAAGGATTTGAGGTCGATGTGGTTTCAGACGGTACGGCTGGTCTCGAGATGCTTCGCCAAAGGTCACCGATCGCAACGATCCTCAATGTCGCGAGCTCAGGTAATTCGGAATGTGATCTTTGCAAGAAAATTGCGCGGTCGATTCCTAATGCGCCGCTCATAATTCTTAGTGCGAGTTCCGATGCTGCAGACAAGGTTCTTTTTCTGATTGCTACGGTGAGAAGTTCAGACTTGACACTCCGAAATCGACTGCTTGGTTCTAATGTCTACCGGACTGAGACCTTTTGTTCAACTTGTCCAAAACCACACTTGCATACACCAAGTCTTGTAAGTCTGGTTCGTCGACAGCAGCCTCCTCCCGAATCAACTGCATGGCACGTTGCCCAGCGGCTTTCCGCGCTTCCAGTATTCGTCGAGGGACAAGTTCGATATCTGTTTCAAGGACGGCAGCTCGGTATAACTGCTTCCATGATTGGACATCTTGGGACCGTCGATCTCTGTCCCGGATAGATTGGCTGATGTCCACTGCCGCCTTGGCAGACTCTGCCTTTTTCACTTGTGCGCGAATGCGTGAGATGACTTCACCCGCCATTCTTCCTTGCTCGGCAATATCCGCCAGGGCTTGCTGCACCTCTTCCAAGTCAGGCGACTGGGTTGCAAGAAAGCGAATGCCAGCGTTGGCTTTATCGACAATGGCTGCAAGAGGTTGCTTGACCTCGTGCGCCATCGATGCGGTCAACTCGCCCATCGTCATCACCCGATTGATGTAGGCCAGTTCCACCTGAGCTTCTCTCAACTTTCTATTGACTGCCTCGATTTCTTCAGTTCCATGCACCACGAGCAATTCGAGTTCGTCGTTCATTCTCTTGACTTCTGCCCTAGCTTGCTTGAGTTCCGGGGTCTGAATCAACTCCCGAGACCCATTTCGCATGGCGACCGCAAACTGGTGCGTGCTCACCACGTCGAGCAGATCGGACGCCCCACTCGTTGCCATCGGGTAGGTGCAGAGCACGGTCATGTTCTGATTCACGATGCTATCGTTGAGCACCTTCTCGTAGTGGCAAAAGCCACTCCAATCCCTTCTTTCCAGCCAGGTAGTGTTTCCGGAAACTCTCATTCCTTCATATCCGCGATCTAATGCCCGACTCAGTTTGTCGTTCCACGCACGGATCACTCGCTCCATATCGAAAATTCCATGTTTCAGATACCATTCCCGCCCATGAAAGATTTCTATGCTTCCATCGGCTCGGTATTCATCAAGCTCAGGTATCGTTTCCCTCAAAGCGTTCCAGGCCTCCGGTTCAGTGACGGGCTTAGAAAGAACCCATATGCAGAATTCCTTGTTTTCAAGCCCGGCCTTGAAGTAGGGCACTAGCATCTCAGTCAAGTCGGTTTTGGTCGCGTAGAAATTGCAGAAATGCGTTCCCCAAGGTCGATATCCGACTGGACCGATTCCCGTATTCCTCAATTTGCTCGTCATCCCGGTTCCATCCCCGACGCCTCCTGTGGAGGCAAGTCTATTTAGTGCGCCAACTCCGATTGGAGAGTCTTCGAAGTTCCCCCAGGCACTGTGAACCCACGCTGGCTTGGTTGTTAATAGACCCGTTTTGGCCCGCCGTGATCGTAAGCGCGAGGCAATTCGAGGGAGTTCCGGGAGATACAGTTACGGTTTGTGAAGAGAACGCTGTTGTGGACGGAAGCACGAGGAGCGGCCGCTCCATCGAGCAGATGGTTTGCCAGTCGACGATGCAGGTCGAGATGAACTGGACTTCGTCTTGCGCCGGGGCCGCTTTCACCAGAACAATTTAGAACCAAGCACCTCGACAGCAGCGGGCGGAAGTTGCGGAGCCATGTCGTTTTCTGGTTTGCGCCAGTGTGGCGGAATCGTTTCTCTTGCTTCATCGGTAGCCTCCCAAAAATCTCGGGTGTGGTCGCAAAAATTCTGTCCGGCGAATCGAGTCACTGAAAAGTCGGGTTTTTGGGGCCCCTTTCCCATCACGAAGGGAACGACGGCGAATTCGGGGTTTTCCGGGTCTGATTTTGCCCGCAGATAGAATATCGCGGAGCACGGTTGATTTTGAGCACGCCCGCGAGCGTAGCGCAGGCGAACCGCCGTCATCCATAAACAGTGCCATCAAAGAGTTGGGACGGCGCGCGTGCATATTTTCTTACGTTGTTTTGAGCGATCCAAATCTTCCGAAGGGAGCCGCAACCCATCGCATGACTCGGGACACGCGGTCACGGTCCTAGAATGTAAACTTCACTGAAATCTGAAGCTGCCGCGGGTTGAACATGGTCCTAGGCGTTCCAAACAAAGCGCTCGGCGCCGGAGCAATATCCATGGAGACAGTTTTGCCGCCGATAACTGCACTCTCCGGCAAACAGGATACCTGGCCGCGCTGGATCGCCACTGAGGGACCATCGTTGTAGTGGCCGGGCACCGGTCCATTAAAGGGAGTTGTGCCGCCGCAGAAATCCGGGGTGCCGCCGCCGTAGACCGAGGTCACCTCGTTTATGTTTTGCCGGTTGAATACGTCGAACCCGTCGAAGGCCAAGTCCAGCCCCATGTGCTCGTGAAAATGAAACGAGCGCGACAGGCGAAGATCGGTGGAGTAAAGATCGTCGCCTCGGTAGGCATTCCGCGGTGACAAGCCGACGCGGTCTGTAACCGGGTTCGTGTCGCCGTTCACGTCGTTTCCCACGAACATGGTGAAGGGTCTCGGCGTTTGCAAGATAACAATGCCACTGAACTCCAAGTCCCGAAAGACAGGTAGCCCACTACTGGGGGTGTCCGCCGTAAAGTTGCCTATGAAACGATGACGGACATCTTGCACGGAATCAGCCCGCTCCAGAGGACGATCATATAAATCCTGAGGAGTGCTGACGAAGGTGGTGAAGGTCCCATCGTCCTGAGTATGCGACCACGTATAGTTTGCGCTGAAGCGCAAATATTGGCCAAACTTGTCGGTGACCGAAGCAATAAGGCCGTTATATTCTGCGTTACCCGAGCCGTCCAGGTAGTACATCAGGCCAGCGTTGTTATAAAGAACTCCGCTGAATGCGGCCTTGCCGTCTAGCATTTGATTATTGGGGAACGGTCCCGTTGGCGTGATCGGCGGACCTGGAATATCCTCGGCGGGCGCACAATTGGCAGCTGAATTGACAAGTCCGGCAGAAGGGCAAACATTCAAGTTTTCAGGCCGGATCTGCTTGCGAGCGCGGAGAAAAAGGTAGCCGAGACTAACCACGAGGTTTTTGTCGACTTGTTCGTCGACTTGCAGGCTGGCTTGTTCGGAGTAGGAAATCCGCATATTGCGATCCAGTCCACCGCCGCTGTTGGTGACGAACGTCCCTCCGGGAAAGGCCGGATTCTGGCCGGGGCCAGGGCCGGTGCTGAAGTTAGGCGGAGTCTGCCCCGTAGTGACCAGCGTGGCTGCCGCTTGCGCTGGCGTGGGTACGGTCGATCCGTCAGGATAGGGAAGGGGGTTGAAGCCGTTTAGCGCGTTCGGTGCGTCGAAACTTAGTTGGTTCAGGACCCACGTTGCCGTGGAGTTTCCTTCTCTCACCCACGGCTGTGGTGCGTTCGGAATCACTACCTCCCGTTGCGGGGAGGTCACAAAGAAGAAAGTCATGTTGTAGTGGTCATCGAAAAGGCCGAAGCCCGAACGAATGACCGTGCTCTTATTGGGCGAATAGGCGAAACCTACTCGGGGCTGAAACCCGTGGTAGTCCGGATTGATGTATTTCGACAACCCGGCCTCAAAATCGTAGCGCAATCCGTAGTTGATGGTGAAGTTAGGCCGGAGCTTCCACTGGTCCTGAACATAGGCGCCGAAATAACTGTGGTTGATGGTCACGTCGTAATCTTGTGGATCCACATAAGCGTTCGGCCAAATGCCTCCGCCGGTCGGAATCACCGGAGGCAGGCTGCCTTGAACGATCGGCCCCGTTCCTACGGGTGCTCCCCAAAACACGATGGGCACGCCGTTGAGAGGTTGATCATTTGGGTTGGGGCCGACATTGGCGCCGGAAAAAAACGGAGGCGCTGCCGTAGGACAGGGTCCATCGGCGGGGTTCTCATCGACCACCGCGGTCTGGTTTACATCGCGGGCAAAGTCCACCAGGCAGTTGAACCCCGGCAGCACGATGCGCATTGGTGTAAACCCAGGCCAGATCACGAAATCCCATACGTGATTAACGTCCACCCCGAATCTCAAATAGTGGTTGCCTTTGACCCAGGCGAGACTATCGGAAGCCTGGACGCGGCTTTCGTCAGTGGCGTCGAAAGTTCCGAAATTGTGTCCAAATAAAAGCGTATTCGGAATGTCGAGATTGGGTTGACCGGTAACCCCTGGGAAGTTGTAGTGACGCCGTGCATACTGCAGCAGAACCGTGTTCACCAGTTCTGGCTTGAGTAGCGAATTCACCGAACCGACCAAAGATTGATCGCGAATATAGGTGTCGTGCCCGCTGCTCGGAGCTCCAATTCCGCCACCGTCGAGAGTGTCGCCTACGAGTACGTTCAGATCTCGCGCGTCTTCAACACTATAGTGAATCAAGAGGCGATTATTGGCATTGAACTGATGGTCGAGCCGGGCAAAACCATTGTCGTTATCGAGCGTCTTCAAAATATTCAGATTCTCTGGCGGCAAGCCAAGGGCTGCTTTTGCCGCGTCGACCAGCGGCAGGTTGTCGGGGATGGTGCCCGCACTGTTGCCCACCAAGGTGAACGGATAAGTGGGCGATTCCGCGAAGCGCTGGCCTTCGTAGTTCATAAAGAAAAAAGTCTTGTCCTTGATGATTGGGGCGCCAAGTGTTCCTCCGAATTGACCTCGGCGATAGGCGTCATAGGGAGCCACGGTCAACAGGGAGTTGGAGTTCGCCACATGGTTTTGCAGGTATCCGTACACTGACCCGTGCATGTCGTTGGTGCCTGATCTGGTAACCACGTTGACGATCCCGCCAAGCGCCCGGCCGTATTCCGATCCAAAGCTATTATTGACCACGCGGAATTCGCTGACCGCTTCTTGCGAGGGCGTGGTCCGCTGCGAACCGGTAGCCTCGTTAATGTAATCGGCGCCATCCACGGTTACAGCATTGCTCAAGTCCCGCATGCCACCGAAGGAAATACGAGTCACCTCCGGCTCCGTGAAGGTGGATTGCAAGCTCGTTCTTCCGGTCGCGACCCCCGGCGTCAGCAAAGCAAAGTCCACGAACTGGCGTGTCGAAGTGGGCAGCGCCTCGATCTCGCGGGTGTCGATCACCTGACTGATTTCGCTGCGGGTGGGTTCGACGACTGGCGCCTCAGTACTGACTATGACGACTTCGTTGGCGAACGCTACTTTCAAGGGAACGTTAACGGTTGCTGTCTGCCCCACGGTCAACGGTATCCCGGTTTGAACGTATTTGGCGAAGCCCGAGTACTGTACCGTAAGCTCATATTGCCCGGGTGGGAGATTGGGCGCGACGTAATAGCCGGACGCATTGCTGACCGCGTTATAAACCAGATTTGTGCTCATGTCGCGCAGGCTCACGGTCGCGCCGACCACAACCCGTCCAGTGGTGTCCTGGATGGTTCCATTCAGTTGTGCAAAGCTGATCGTCGCTTGGCCGAAGGCGTGGGTCGCCAGTTGCAGGGTTAGCATCAACATAACGCACAGAATCAACAGTCGACCTACTTTCATTCCTGTATTCCTCTCTGAATCCAGTGGCCACTGTCCGGCTTCGTTGCCGGCTTGCTCGACTCCCGCCAGAACCATCCGCCGGAGCGCGAATTGCTCACATAACTTCTTGCGACATGTTGCGGACCTCCCACCCGCTCGTTCCCTGCCGCAAGAGGATGGTGTGAAAATGGAAATCTGTCCAATACATCTTTCGCACGCGGAGTGATACTTCTGCGGTATCAGCCGCAAATACCCGTTGCATCGGGGTTGCGCTGGCCGAAGGCAGGGTAAGGGGTGTTGCCCCGAAGTGTACAATGCCTGCGTGGAACTGCGTCACGCTCGGTATTTCGTCGCGGTGGCTGAGTGCCTGAACTTCCGCCAGGCGGCGCAACAGTTGCATCTGGCCCAGCCGCCTCTCAGCCGTCAGATCCGTCAATTGGAAGACGAACTCGGAGTCACGCTCTTTGTCCGCGATAAGCGCAAAGTCGAACTGACCAACGCCGGCCACGCTTTTCTTGAAGACGCGCGCAAGCTCATCGTGCAGGCAGGTCATGCAGCCGACGTGGCCCGCCATACTCAGAAAGGCGGAGTCGGTACTGTGCGCGTTGGGCTATCTTCCGGATTGGGCGCCATTGTCAGTAAAGTCGTGTTCGAGCATCGCCGGCGATTTCCGGCGGTCGAAGTGCAATGCCGCGACATTTTTTCCAGTTTTCAGAACGAGGCACTGCGCCGGCAGGAGATCGATGTTGGTTTTCTACGGCCGCCGGTCGATGAGTTGAACCTGGATTGTGAAGTTCTTTACGAGGAGTGGTTTGTCGTAATTCTCCCCAAGAGCCACCGCCTGGCACAGCGCCGCTCTGTCCGTCTGCGAGATATCGCCGAGGAGCCGCTGATCGGTTTCAACCGAAGGCTTTCGGGACTTCAGGACAAGATGATGGGCATGTTCAACCGGCAAGGGTTCGCGCCTCATGTCGTGGTGACTCACGTGGAAGCGCACGAGGAAGCTGGTGTGATCATGGTGGCTTCGGGGAAAGCGATCTTCGTTGGCCCAGGCGCGATATTGAATCACTCAATTCCAGGCCTGGATTTGGCTTCGGTCCGTCTGAATGAACCAGAGGCCAAGATCGAAGTCTATGCGGCCTGGAGAAAAGGCGAGGATTCAGTGGCTGTCCGTGGATTTTTGGATTCGATACGCGGCACATTAGCGCAATCCGGCGATACAAAGATCGCCTAGTTGGGCGGCCATTTCGAAAGAATATTCACGATAACGAAGCCCGGACAGACTCGGCATTCACCAACATCTGCTGCGCCACAATTCCCATCTACTCGTTCGAATTAATAATCATGATCGTAGGTGTGACCGAAGAGATGCATGGGTCGGACTGAGTTTCTGACCTGAAACTGATTACGAGCGGGTCTTGGTTGGTATGGCAGAACCTTCAACGGAAGCGCAATGCCTCAGGGGTCACCCAAAAGCGGCCAATGAGGGTCACCCGAAAACCGGCCAATGAGAATGAGGCTTGGGACGTTGATTTCGGCGTGAGGCAAGGGAGCCTTCGGCGATATGAGCAACGTCTTGAGCTCTGGCCAGAATGGCATCTAGGTCAGCGTTTCGAAATCCTGAGCGGTGCATCTCCTGGAAGGCAGCCCGCAACAAGCGCTCTCGCGTGCGCTCTGGATCGCGCGGTGTGGCTCCACTCCGTCTCGATCTGTTTTAGCAATTAACATACCAACCAGTATTCATGTTACGACTGCAATGGTCGAGGTGGGACTCCCGAATCCCATAGCATCGCCGGCGATCTCTACTGATATCCGTATGAATTGATCAGTGAGCTTGTTTTGCTTTGTTTCTAGAATTGGCCAATTCGTCACTTTCTATTCCCCGAAATACGCACCTGGGCATTGGAACCTCACGTATTTTCCTCCCAAGAAGGCCCTCGGCCTGCGTTGTTCCAAATCAGCACACGCGAACGCACCCGCAACGTTTGTCAGCCGGTGACAGGCGGTCGCCGGTGGGTGAACGCATGCCGCCAGTTTCCCTCGAAGGAGGAGCTCACCGACACATGCCATGACTTCCCGTGTTCGCCATTGCGTTGAGTGCCCAAAATGCTCGACTCGATATTTGCCTGGCTTCAGCCCGTACCGTAACGGGTCATACTTGATGCCGCTGTCTGAAGGATTCGCAGATGAATGGACTCTGTACTGTGCCTGCGGGAGACCACCCATTTCCAGTCAATGGAGTTCGAGCGACCTGAAGCTATATGCGGTCTCGAATCAGGCACACGATCGCGGTTATGGTCCACCCGAGGAGATTGTGCCGGTAGACCAGAAGTCGCGTTTTTCGGGTTAAGATTGGCCAGGACTGAGATTGTCAGTCGTCACAATTCTGTCCGGCTTTGCAGTGGCGTTCGCCTCTTGCAGAAGATTCTGTTCCCCGAAATTCGAGCTCCACTTTCCGAGAACGGGCGTCTGACCCCGACCGTTGAGGCGAAAACAATTCGATGGACGTCAGCGAAGTGCGTCAAGCGAAGTAGGCATTAACCATCGCGATATCAGAGATGCATGTATCAAGGCGAGCGATCTTTTCGTGGCGGAGCGTGCAAACGGTCGCAAGATCTTCATCTAGAATCCGCCCATTCCGCTTCCCGGTGTGGTGGAGAAGCCAAGCTACCCCTTCGTAGCCAGGGACTACGTGCTGAATCTCAACCTTCGCGCCGTATTCGACAATGTGACGAGCGCGTTTTGAGGTCTACTCTGATATTCATCCCGAACACGGAACCGCCGGTTGTTCGCTTTGCACCTAAGGTTTGACGACTCCATATTCGTTGATCAGAATCTGGAGGATTGTGTCACGGGAAGATTGTGAAGGAACAAGTTTTCCTCGCGTGGAAGAAATCTTGCCACAGCAAACCAAATCGTAGTTACCGTCGTCATGCTAAAGGTAATGAATCGCAGTAACCTACCTGACATAGATAGCCTGCTGCACTCTCGCATTACCAATTCCTCATTCAGGGCATAAGGTCGGTCGTTAGTATGAGATCCAAGCTGGGGTAAGCTCGGCACCAACTCGCCGCAGCTTCGAGGCTCGTGGCCAGAGCTCGCTGGCACAGGAATTGCATTATCTTGTCGTGCGACTTCCCTCGTGAGCTATGGCAAAGGCTGTCCATGCAGTGTTGGTGTGCAGTTTGTTGGCTAACTGACTAAAGGCTGCGCTAGCCGAGCGGTCGCCGTTCTGCGGGGCCGTCCTAACAATCAACCAGCCGTGGGTATGGGCGGCCGAATGAGGGGAGAAGATGACAACTAAGGAAATAAAAGTTCTGGTTATAACAATGTTCTTGAGCACACTTTCGTTCGCAGGTACCTACGTAGCCTACCCAGTCGGATCGACCAATTGCGATATAAAATTGGTTGGCTACCAGACAATCCAAGCGGCGGTTATCGCTGTTCCTGCTGGTTCCACCATTGAGGTGTGCCCCGGCACATATCCGGAACAGGTTGTCATTTCAAAACCATTGACGCTCACGGCCTTCACGGTTGCTGCATCGGAGGCATCAAACGCCGAGGTTTTGATCCAGATACCTGCCGGTGGTGCAGCTGGGGACATCTATGACGGGATTATCGGATCTATTTACCCCCAGATTTTGGTGTCATCGACCGGACCCGTAAATATTACTGACATCGCGTTCGATGGGACTGGTAACAATATCCCAGCTGGTTGGGGTAACCTCGCCGCCATCTTCTACGAGGAATCTTCAGGTACAGTCAACGGTGTCTCCGTGGCAAACGAGATAGATTTCGGGGGCGGGATGGGAATCGTAGCGGCAGCAAATACGATTCAGACGGTCACTGTGCAAAACTCTGATTTCCGATCCTTTGATGGTTTGGGGATATGGGGGAAAACATATACCTCCGGTTCCCTGACACTCAACGTGAAATCGAACACGATTACCGACACCGGAAACAACGGCGTATACGCCGGAACCGACGGCGTACTACTTCTAGGCTCAGTATCCGGCACCATAGAAAGTAATCTGGTCAACGGCAGTGGGAGCGGCTTCGGTATGCTGTTCGATGGCTCCGCCGCGACGATAACGGCGAATACAATCGTCGCCAGCACCGTCGATGGTCCGCCGAATTCTGGGATCGAGGTGAACGGCGGTGCAAACACCGTTAAGGGCAACAGGATATTGTCTGGGCCTATCGGAGTCGGCATTGTGCTTACGGGCACGGCGACTGGCGGATCGGTCACGGGCAACACAATCACGGGTGGTTACAGCGGGTACGGAATCGACATGTGCGGTCAGGGTACTGCGTCTGGTTTTACTGTCAAGGGAAACACCATCGTGGACACGCCGGGATTCGGGCTGCGAAAGCCAGCATCCGGAAATACCGCCACGCCGAATACGTACTTCGTGGATGGGGCGAATCCTGTCGTAACGGGCTGTTAAAACAAGCGGCAAGAGCAGTGCAAGCCAGCCTCGTTGGATCTGGGCGGGGCTGGTAGGATGTTTGATTATTTCGCTGTCACAGATGGTGAATTGGGAATTGGCGGGACAGGTTTTGGCTTGGCGCACCCGTTTGGAGACTTTCCAGCTCGCGGCCCGAAAGGCGCGAAAATTCAATCTCGTTTTACGTGGCTTCCGCCCCCCGTTTCACCTCCGCCAGGACGCCGCTTTCAATCGTGTCTGGTGTGATATCGGAAACCAGAGGACGAAGATCTAGCAGTCCGCCGTCGCTAACCACTGCCGGAATGACGCTATTGCCCTGCTGAACACGCGCGAACTGTTGCATAGCCTGCCTTTCTTTTCGCTCGGCCTACTGTCGAGGAGGTGTAATGAAGTCAGCTTATATTTCAAGACAGTCACCCTGGCCCATGGAGTCTCCTGCCCCGTGAACCTATTTCGCGTATTGGGCCTCGCCGTTGCCATATGACCAGTTCTCTTTGCTGACTTCAATCAGATTAATCATCACGTCTTCCCGGCGCAGGCTGAGACGCTCGTGCAGTCCCTCTGTGATTGCTTTGTAAAAAGCACGTTTCTGATCCACGGTTCGCCCAGCATTGAGCGTAACCTGGATAAACACACAATCTTTCGATCTCTCAATGCCCAGGTAGCTGGGATCAAAGATGAAATTTTGGGCTGGATGCTCCGAGATGACCTGGAAGCGATCGTCCTTCGGGGCCTTCAAGACTTCAACCTGTGCATCATAGACCACCTCTCCGATGGTCTTGCGGTAGTCGGCAGTCTTGCCCTCTACAAGATCGATTCGAGCGAGTGGCATGATAGGTCTCCTTTACAGGATTGAATTGGGACACGATCCGTCATATGTTTTTTGATTCGCGTTTATTTTCCGTGGTAGACCGGCGTTCGGCCTTCCGCCTCTGCCTTCCGGCCTTCCAGAAAGTCCTGCGTGTGAAAGAGCGTGCCAAACTGGGCATCCAGTCTCGGCAGAGCGTCGGTTTCTGTCGAATCGATCGCAAGATGGGCGGAAAGCAGTGTTGTTTTAATTCCGAGCGGCCCACACGCCGCGATCTTGTTTGCAATCTGAATTCCTGCCTCCAGCGCCTTTTCCGGGGTTGGTGCAACTTGCTGCTCGTCTCCGATCCGATACGCTTCTTCAGCACTCCACTGGTCCCCCGTTAGCATGTAGCGCATGGCGTTTCCCCATCCTGCTTCACGAACGAAACGAACGGTCGATCCTCCCCCTGGGAATCGGCCGTGGGTGTTCTCGTCCTGTCCAAAACGACTGTCCGCAGACGCAATCCGGATATCGCCAACCAGAAAAAGCTCATGGGCCATATTCCAGGTATCGCCATGCGTAACCACGATCAGAGGCTTGGCGAGGTGCGGATCACGCTTTGCAAGAGGGTCTATCGTCCCAGTGCTCGCGATCCAGGGCTTGCCCGTCCCTGCGAGCGACTTAAATCCCTCAACGTCGATCCCTCTTGAAAAGTTCTCCCCGTGGCCAAATAGAATCGCGGCGCGCACCGAGGGATCGTTGTCATATTGGTAATATCCTTCGGCCAGTTTTTCGAAAGTCTCAGGATCAATGCGGTTCTGGATGTAAGGACAATTGATGCCAAAAAGGACGATCTGGCCGCGGCGCTCTATGGTCAGCTTTGCTCCGGAACTGAACGGTACGTCCTGAAGCGTTAGGGCTGGGGTGTCAGTCTGTTGTGGTGTGTCCTGCGCGCCAGCGAGGTTCGGCAAAGCCAGCGTGGAAGCGCCGCCAAGTGCCGCCGCCATTTTCAGAAAGCTCCGGCGGCCTAAACTATTCAGACAAGTCATTTTATTTCCATCTCCTTTCGTTTGATTGGAAGTTGCGCGAATTTTCATACATGAGGAACTGAAAAACAACATCTGGATCCGCTCGCTCTCATCGCTCGCATGGACTGTTCTCCTGTCTCTTGTCGTTCTTCCGCTGAACGAAAAGTTCTGGGTACGCGAGATCTCTATAGCTGGCCTGTCATTCACTCCATTGCCGAAACGGCAGCACGAGGTAAAGATCGGTGCCTTTGGGAAGGTGCGCAACGTAGGGCATTCCGTTCGAACCGTCGTGACTCAGTGGCTGTAGTTCGGCTTGAAATTCATGCGGACTGACAATCATGATGTGCGGGCCGACATGGAAGTCTTTGCTCGAGCCGTTCCCTGATTTGTTCGGCACCCACGCACCGACATACATGTAGGCGATTCCGATCTTGTCGATGTGAGGATCACTGCCGGCAAGGCTGTCCTGTATCCAGTGCAGGAATGTCGGGTCGAAGCACCCTGGCTCATCGTGCGGATAACCAGGAACCGCCGGGAGGCATGTCCATTCGTTCGATCCTTTGCGAAGAAGCCGGTATTCACCTCCAGGCGCCGATGGCCAATCGAGCAGAGTCGCATCCTTAGTAATGAATGTGGGGCCGGCGCGCAATGCGTCCGCGATCTTCTCCGCGTCAGTCCCCGGCAATCGATCTGACGACTGAGCGAAGGCGGTGACTGGCGTCAGAAAAACGGTTGTGAGTAGCTTTATCCAAACTTTAGTACGGATCATGTGTTTCTCCTTTTTCGTCTTTCCACGTTTTTCTTAGATCCTCGGATGTGCTATCTGTTACATGCATTGTTAGAATGTCTCTCATGCGCGATGTGCATTTACGTAACCTGGATCTGAACCTCATCCATCCCCTCCATGCGCTTCTGGAGGAGTGCCACGTCACCCGTGCGGCAAAACGAAGTTTCTTGAGTCAGTCGGCGATGAGCAGGGCGCTGGAGCGGTTACGCGATACGTTCGGAGACCCTCTCCTTGTTCGTAACGGCCGCGGCTATGAGCGCACGGTGCGGGGAGAACGTGTGCTGCGAGAGTTGGAGTCGCTCATGCCCCGGCTTGAGGATATGGTGCGAGGAGAAAAATTCGATCCAGCCCGAAGCCAGGAAGTATTTCGCGTGGCCATGAGCGACCATGCCTCGATGATAGTGCTGCCATCGCTTTTGGCGAGCGTGAGGAGGGAGGCGACTCACGTAAAGCTGGAAGTGTCCGCGTCTGAGGCTGAGACTTATGAAGATGTCGCGGCGGGAAGAATCGATACGTTTCTTTGCGCAGAAGAAGCGCCCCCTTCCCTGGAGTCCGAAGTGCTCTTTACCGTAGATTTTGTTTGTCTCGTTGGCGCGGCTCTGCGGGTTCGTGCTCGTCGCCTTACGCTAAAACAATACCTGGAATTTGACCACGTCCTCGTCGAGCTACGGAAGGGGCAACAGGCTTTAGTGGATCGCGCTCTGTCGCAGCTTGGCGCAAAACGGCGTGTTGCGTTTA
>Ga0302326_10020854_pt1 | contig 13461 bp, 9 predicted proteins | sample Palsa_T0_3_FD_202264 | JGI IMG/M metagenome (GOLD analysis project Ga0302326, IMG submission 202264) | Peat permafrost microbial communities from Stordalen Mire near Abisko, Sweden - Palsa_T0_3 | ecosystem: Environmental > Terrestrial > Soil > Palsa > Peat permafrost | place: Sweden: Abisko... | reverse complement strand
CTGCTCCAACTCGGCACATTCCGGCCAGAACCTGTAGACACCGGGTTGTAACCCATCAACGCGGTGAGCATACAAATACAGCTGAATGAAACGCGTGGCGGCAAAGTCAGCCGACAATGGCTTGGCTGTGGCGGCGAGGATGGCCGAGAGCTGCGCCAATGACATCGATGGCTTTCCACCCAGGAAGTCGAGCGCCGAGCGTCGCATCCGGGCCACCTCGCCAAAGCCGCGAGTCGATGACGCCGGAGAAGGCAGCTTGATCTCGCCGGAGCCGGTTGGAGCCGCCTCATCGGAGGTGCCACTGCTCCCGCGGCTACTTCGTTTCGTGGCAAAGTGAAGACTGTCAATCAGTGGGTGAGCAATCGCCTCCTTCGAAAGCTGGTTCGGCCGCCCGCCGAGCCAGACAGTTTTGCTGGTGCCCGCTTCACGCACTGGAATGGATTTGCCGTGCAGACTGACAATCAGCATCGGCCATTCATCCATGCTCGGGCGGCACAACTGGACCACTTCATCGTCCGGGAAATGCCCTGCCGCGAAACTATCGCATCCGATAGCCCGGGCGGAAAGCGCGAGTGCCTGCCAGGCGTGTCCTATGTCGTGCAAGCAGTACCGATAGGCCCGTTCACCGTACGTCCACGACTCGCGCCACACGATACTGGTCAAAACAAATACAACTGGCGCGGAGCCGTCAACTGCCCTCGTTCCGAAACCACCGTGTCCGCGCTGCTCCGCCATGTGTCTGGACGGATCGTAGTGATACATTCCATCTGGCCACCCCTTCAGGCCCCGTGTCAGGAAGTGGAATTCCGTCGGGTGCAGATTCCCGGAGGACGGATTCACTCTTAGCGCATACCTATCTCCGGTGGACGGGACAAGCTTGGACGCGCTAATCGCAGCGGAATAGAAGAGTAATTGCGAGAGAAAAGGTGGTCCGTCATCCGCAGGCGTGGTGCCAAAAGCACCTTGAAGCACGTCGATAGCTGGCATTTCAGGGGCGGGCGGATCTGCCGGCAGATCGAGCACGGGCACGCCCTCGTAATGTCGAAACGGATCGGGCATGTTCGCCCAGTCGAGAACCCGCCGCGCTCGCCTCAGAGATTCAACGCTATGCTTTGTAGCTTCGTGATATTCGCGCCACCTCATTGCCGGTAGACGACCTCCATTGATACTGATGCTGGTAGCTCGCAACAAGGCGACATTCCACTTCCACGTTGATTGTGATTCGTCCCCGGAATCTGTATGACGAATACAGTGGCAGCAACGGCTAGCTCACGCAGGCGTCGATGTTGCTGTACGCGAAGGCAATCTGCGAATTGCTCCGCATCTTCACAACACAATGGCTGATGCGGACAGACTGCTCATCGAACTCGCGTCTTAGCTCTTGCGCGGCTGCGAACCACATGCTCTCTGTCTGATCTTTCCTTTTTGCTGCAACTCGCTCCCGAGTCACGGACAATCCTGAAGTAATCCACGCGCCTTCCGGATTGGTCCCCAAAAACGCGCTTCTCGCCATCAACCGTCGCTAACGAGAAGCCATATCAGGACTAATCGGCTCTTCGATGCGTGCCTTGGCGTCGTTCGCGTCTCCAGCTTAATTTAAGTCCTGCCAATGTTCACAGCTTAGTGAAACCGTCCTTGCTCCATTGTTCGGAGCCGATTCCATTGTGGACAAAGAAGAGGCCATCAGAGTCGTAAGTCTTTTTAATTTCCGCGAGCCGCGAGAAGTTGTTACCCCAGTAGGAGTGCTGAAAATCGGATTCGAAGTAGTTGGCTTCGGAAACGTAGGCGCCACCGTTCCCGGCGACGGCTCGGAGTTCATTCATGCAGCGATGCACTGCCCCGGCGGCGTTGCGCCCTTTGGTGACGTCGGGTTCGTGTTCGGAAATCTCGGGATATGCCGGGCCCTGGCCGTCGGCAACGATAGCGAGAGCGAAGGCGCCGCACACCGCGGGATTCATCGCAGTGTCCTTTGCGGCTTCGATGGCTTCTAATGGTGCGCCTGCGAGGCCCTTATTGAAATGCAGCTCGACCTCGCTGATGCGGGAGGCGGCAAATAAAGCGTCGGCCAATTTCTCCTGGGAATCGTCTTCGAGCAACGTTGCGGGCATCCAGAGCGACTCGAATCCCCAAACGACCCAGCCGACCTGACCAGCATCGCCGTTCCACCAGACGTTCCCTGGACTGGCGTTTGAGCGAGGATCTGCTTTGAAAACATCATGGCGGTGCTCTTTGCGCCAATCAACGTCCCACCAATGCCGGAACGGCATGCTGCCGATTACCGGCTCAGATTCGATCGTGTAGACGGTGGAAGACTGCGCGAGCCAATCGAGGAACGGCTGCCAGATCTTCTTCGATTGGTCCGTGTCCAAGCCAAGATGAACCATGCTGATCTCAAGCTTGTTATCCCGCGAGAAATGCGCTTGTTCGCCCCAATGGTCGTTGAAGAGTGCTTCGCGGTAGAATCCGACGAAGTGGCGGACCAACCGGCGATAGGCGTCATCAGAAGACGCTTTGACTGTGAAATTGGCCCCGCCGGCAAGTTCCGGAAGATCTCGCACCCGCAGTGTCAATCTGCTGACTGCGCCGAATGTGCCACCTCCACCACCTTTCAGGGCCCAAAACAGCTCCGGATTGGTGCAGGCATTTGCGATTCGCACTTTGCCGTCGGCGGTAACCACCTCGGCTTCGAGAAGGCCAGCGGCCGCCATTCCATAGTGCTTGGAGAAGCTGCCGAAACCTCCGCTCTGAATTAGGCCGGCGACCCCTACGGTCGTGCAGCCTCCACCTTGAACGTAAGCCCCCGCCTTTGTCGTGACAGCGTCGTAGGCTTGCAGCCACATTGTTCCGGAGCCAACGGTGACGGCCTTTTGAGGCGCGTGAGTTCCCTGGCAGCCCCGCGGAACGAAGTCAGGCTTTATGGCGACGTCGAGCATGTGGCGCGTCCAGATCAGCAGAGAATCCGGTGCGTTCGAGGTGCCTTGATAGCTGTGGCCGCCTCCTTTTACTACAAGCCGCAGTTTGTTCTCGCGGGCAAAGTTCACGGCCGCAGCGATGTGGTCAGCATTTCTTGCAGCCACGGCATAAACACTGGGTTGAGTGGTCCAGGCATCGATCCATCCCAGGGTTTGAGTGACACCGGGGTTGTCGCCGATGTAGTAGGGGTTCTTCAGGTCGGCGAAGAGAGTTTTGCAGTCCGCGACCGTCGCCGAAGAGAAGCATGGGGCGAGCGGAAAACTGATCCGCATCAGGTTGCCATCAACCGCGTCGTTAAGGCGCTTCCATGCTGCTTTAGATGGCCAACCTGGATCCGCGGGACGCACCCTGCGCGTCGCCGGATTGGCAAGCAGCTCGCGCGCGTCAAGCGGCACAAGCGCGGCAGCGGCAGATCCTCGTAAGAACGCTCTTCGGTTCATGCAGCTAAGTGTCCCTTCCAGACCTCTATTCCAGGCGATACAGGCGCCGGCGTCATCAAATCTGTCCCTTATCTCTGAGCTGATGCCGCGAGTCGTTGAAATCATACATCCTGACCGGATCGCAGCGATCCAAACGCACTTTGATTCGGCGACCGGAGCACTCTTCTCTTTTCACTGCAAAACAGTCAAGGGCTCATTCCTTTCCAGATACAGCCTATCGGGACTTATCGTCGGTTCATGGCTTCTTCCGTCGCCGAACGTCTGTCGCTCGCGTCGAATGCCGGTTCCGAACGGACTGAGCGCGACTGCGGAAGTCGCTCAAGAAGGCTTCCACGCCTCGCTCCAGGCCACCTTTGGGCCCGGATGCCCCGAACGCACCAGCGTGCGCAAGAGTGGCGTAGCCATGCAAGAAGGACCAGACAGCTACAGCGGCGGCGGTGTCATCCGGCTGTCCGGAGACGCCGCTTGCGGCCTCCAGCAGGAGGTTCCAGACGGCCTTGCTAGCCTTTGACCCATAGGTCTTGGAAAGTCCGTTCTGCACAACGAAGGTGTAGAGCGAGAACCGTTCGCGCGCAAAACGCAGATAGGCGTCTGCCGTTCTTCGGAACCTGGTGTCCGGGTCCGCGGTTGCGGACGCAGCTCGCAACTCGCCCAGCACGACATTCCATATCTCCTCGGCGACCGCGACTTCCAGCGCTTCCTTGTGCGGGAAGTAGCGATACAGACTGGGCGCCTTGACGCCAAGCGCCGACGCAACGGCTCGCAGCGAGAGTCCATCGGCACCATCATGTTCCACCATCTGAACCGCCGTTTTCAGGATGTCGGCTGACGAAAGGAGTTTGGGGTAGGCCATTGCTAACATGATAAGTCTTGACACTTCAGAAATGAAGGCTTACGCTGTAAGTTATGAAGTGGATCATTGCTAACAACAAGATCTAAAGGAGCCAAATGTCACTGTGGCTGATACTAACACGTACCTCCGAGTCATTTTGATTGATTTACGCAGCACAGCAATCCAGGTTCAATCCGGAGATTTTCGGAGCAGTGGATTAGTACCGTAAAACGCCCTTCTCGTCACTTGGCCGAATTGTCGGCATTCCGGACAAATGGCTTTCGCCAAACCACGGGGCGTTCCCCGGCACCGGAATCAATGCCATTTCACCCCGGGACCGACCAATACAGGGGAACTTACCGAAAACAAGACTTTCCAGGCATTTAGTGCCTTGGATCAGCTCCAGACGTCCCCGCCTGATCTTTCCCATTCGGTCACCCATACAAACTCGTCATCCGTGACCGGGTCGCTTCGGAACCTAGCCGGAAGCCAAGAACCAAACCTGGCGCACGAAAGCGGAACATGACCGACCCCGAAACCATCCGGATCGTCAATGCTCCCAAGAGACAAGGCACGCATCTCGAGTAATTGAGGCCTAATTGCGAACTTCTCTTTATAGATCCTCACGTGAACCACATCGCCGCTCTTCGCAAGAACCTTCGCAACCGAGAACCGATCTTCTGACTTGATCGAACACACGTCACCAGGGGCAAGGTTCTGAACACTTCGGGCGTAGTACCATGACGTCGCCCGCTGAAGAAGACCCATTTGTAAATTATAAAGTGGCCACTCTCTCGTATATTGAGTGTGAATACGTGGCCTAGAAAAAACAACCAACCTGCTCCTGCTCACCCTCGGGCTGGGGAAGTTACCGAAAACCAGACTTTTCAGGCCACTGATGCGGAATGCCACTAACCCCCGATTGTGCCAGCAAATGAGATCGACTCGGTCAGACGGCTTCGCTCGATGCATTTGCCGGACCCATCCACGAAATACGAGTAAAATCCGGTTGACCTTCTTTTGTGTTGCGAGGTCAAATTCAAGAACACGGAGAGACCGCATTCTGCGGGCTTAGACGGGGTGCTCGCATGTGGCATTTTGTCGCAAGAGGGCTTATCCGACGAAAAGGTCTCTTGGTACATGCCATCCTGGCAATCCCTGGATACATCGCAATCTCCATTTCGACATTTGCTCAGGCGCCCGATCAGGCAGCCACGTCGTCAACCGCCAATCAAACTCCGTACCACCTTAAAGTCACAAGCAACCTGGTCGTGGTACGCGTGGTTGTACGCGATGCCCAGAATAAGCCCGTTGAAAACCTCAAGAAGGAGGACTTCAAGCTTTTCGACCGGGGCAAGCAGCAATCCATCACGCAGTTCGCGGTGGAAATACCCGCTGATACGACCGGACCAGCTCCCGCTTCCACATCTGGAAAGCGGTCCGTCACAATGGTGCCGGACTCAGCCCTGCCTCAACGCTTTTTGGCCCTTTATTTCGACGACCTTAATATGTCCGACGCCGCCGTTGTTCAGGCGCGTGACGCAGCCGATCGTTACCTCGCAGCAAACCTCCAGCCAGGCGACCGGGTAGGCCTATTTACCTCCGGAAACAGCGTGTCCGACTTTACTAGCGATCCGAAGCAAATTCATGATGCTCTCCTCAAGCTCCGTGTCAGCCCTGTAGCCCTGAGGAATCACGATTGCCCGGACATATCGGATTACCAGTCGCAGCAAATTATTGAGTCCGACAACGAAACAGTCGACGCCTGGCAGGTAGCGATCGATCAAGCCCTGAATGATCAACAATGTACCGAGGTGCCCAGAGGTCCCGGGGAGCCCCAAAGGTATATTGCGGTGCTGGCGCGAAGAGTCCTGGAGCAATCGCAGCTGCAGGCGCGGGCCAACCTGCAAGCACTGGAAAAAGTGGTGGACTACGTCGCGCGAATGCCCGGTCAGCGCACCGTCGTTCTCGTTTCCCCTGGCTTTCTATCGCGCAGCGAACAAGTTGATTTGGAGGACATCATCGACCATGCACTGCGCGCGCAGGTGGTCATCAGTTCGCTCGATCCCAGGGGTCCGGCGAACCTCACGCGAGAGGGCGATGTATCCCACAGTTACATGCCGTCGGGGAGTGTCACTGGAGCCCTACGCCGCTTGGATTCCGATCGAGAGTCAACTGCCCGCGACGTACTGAAGGAGGTTGCTCAAGGCTCCGGCGGAGAGTTCCTTCACAACACCAACGATCTGCAAAGCGGATTCGCGGTGCTGACGGGCGCTCCAGCCTACTACCTGGCCTTCGCTCCCACGGACATGAAGTTCGACGGCAAATTTCACGACTTGAAAGTGGAGCTGGTAGAGAAACACGTAGGTTTCGGTGTCCAGGCGCGACGGGGCTACTTTGCGCCCAGGAGTGAGGCTGAAGCCGCAGCGAGCGTCGAACCAGGCGGACCCGTCGATCCAGATGCGCAGGCAAAAGAGCAGATCCGCGAAGCGATTTATTCCAGGACCGATGTGCAGCAACTGCCCGTCACCGTGGACGTGAAGGTCTTCTCCACGAAAACTGAGGACCGCGAGCTTGTACTCTCGGGCCGCCTCGACACAAAGACACTCCACCTCCGCAAGGACGGCCAGCACAACCTGAGCAACGTCACCTTTGTATCTGCAATATTCGATCAGAAGAACAATCTCATTCAGCTGCAACGCGGCCAGGCTAAGCTGGAGGCACCAGACGCAGGGTTACAACAGGTTCTGAGCGCTGGCCTGAAGATGGATTCGACCTTCGTGTTGAAGCCAGGCATCTACCGAGTGCGTGAGGTGGTGACCGATTCAGAGGATCATCACATAACCGCCCTATCCCGCAACGTGAATGTGTCTGCCGAGTGCTGCGCGACTCGTGAGGTAGCCGGCATCCAGCCGATTCCCGCGCCCCAGCCCAGTGTGCCCCGCGAACCGGTAGGGCACCATCCCGGCCCTCCCAGCCACGGAGACGTTCAACCGGCTTCCGCTGACACGCCAACCTATCTTGACTATCCTTTGCGAAAGCTGAGCGCGATGGTTCCCTCACTGTCTGGGTTGAAACCGGATAACAGTCAGGATCAGCTGCCTTCGATCCTCTCCAAAGTTGGTGAAGCGACCGTGCACTCGTTGGCTATAGCGCCTAATTTGATTTCCCTTGAAGATGTGTACTCCTTCCTGCGATCCCGGGACGCGGGACCGGCCAATTTTGTTCTGGGAATGGAGGAAATGCCGTCACTGCTGGACGTAGAAGAGCAACTACGACAATCCCGCAGCGTCGAGTTTAATTACTTGCTGTTGTTTGATCACCACGCCGATGGGGCGACAGGAATCCGGGAATTGCGGACCGACTTTAAGAACCGGCAGGTCGGTTCTTCCGTTGACGGAGTCGCCCCACGTGGCTTTGGATTCGCCTATCAGTGGTTGCTCTTATCGCCTGAGAATCAATCCGAGTTACGTTTCCGCTATCTTGGCAAGCAGAGAATGGACGACCATCAAACGTTTGTCGTGAGTTTTGTACAAATCCCAAATCAAGTCAAATTACCTGGAAAATACAAGTGGGCCGGAAAGGAAATTCCATTCTTCTTCCAGGGCATTGCGTGGATCGATCAGTCAACCTTTGACGTTGTCCGGCTGCGCACCGATCTTCTGTCGCCGCTCCCAAGCGTCAACCTGCAGCAAATGACCACGGAACTGCGTTTCCGCTCAGTGCGTATTCACGGGTTTGGCACTGTTCTCTGGCTTCCTTCAGAAGTGCTCATTGACACAGTACGAAGCGACAGCATTTTCGAGGAGCTTCACCAGTATTCCGGTTACAGGTTCTTTCATGCGGAGAGCAAGCTCCTCCCTTGACCGCGAGATCATCGCGGACTTAGCGAGAGCTTTATTTCGGATAGGTCGTTTCCACCTCATGCTTGATGTGTTGAAACAGCGGCAGCGTGGGCGTCGAGACCACCTTTTAAACTCTCCGACCATATCGGACCGTCGAGCCTGCCCGAAGGGTTGACGAGATAGATGGCTAGCATGTCGTCGGCAGAGCCAGGCATGGCTTCCGAGAGTTGGAGCGAAAAACGCACCCGCTAGGCGATGGCCTGGCGATGGCTTGCGTCCGTATGGAGAAGAGGCTCTGAGGCTGCGAGGAAGCCCCACCATTTGGCTCCGCCTTCTCAACTCAAAGCTGTTGTGGGAAAAATACCGCGTGGCGCGCCGAACACCTCTCATGCGGCTATGAAACGGGAATTTCGGTAACTTGCTCATCCGTGGCCCTTCCTGGGGGAACTTACCGAAAACGGGTTTTTCGGTAACTTGGCCAATCCGACCCTCCGCTGGGGAAGTTATCGATAACCCGACTTTCCAGGCACCTGTCCGAGAAGCCGGTTATTCGTCCAAGTGGAACCGACTGCATTGGTAAACACTAGCCGACTTTCCGGCGGTGATTTCTCCAGACGGTGTCAGCCAATTCCGAGTTGTTAAACAACCAGTAACTTCCGAATAGGCGGTCACCCGGTACAGAAATGGTGCCCCTTGACATCCGACAGGTGTAGACGTAATCCTGTTGTCGGATGCCGAGGGGAAGATGCCTGAATCAACTGATCTGCTGCAAGGGACGCTGGATCTCCTCATCCTGAAGACTCTTGCTGTTGAGTCGATGCACGGGTGGGGCGTGGCCCAGCGCATTCAGCAGTTATCAAAGGATGTGCTGCAAGTTGGGCAAGGATCTCTTTACCCCGCGTTATACCGCCTGGAATACAAGGGTTGGATTCGTTCTGAATGGGGAAATTCGGAGAATAATCGTCGCGCGAAGTTTTATCGCTTGACTGCCACGGGTAGGAAACATCTTGAGACGGAACTCGCGACGTGGGATCGGCTTTCGGAGGCTATTGGCTTGGTGCTTGGCCGTGCGGCGGAGGCGTCCTCATGATCACCGAACTCCTGACAAGGTTACGCTATTTCTTCCATCCGCGCAGGCGAGATGACTTCGCAAATGAGCTTGCGTTTCACCTCGATCAGTCCATAGCGCAGAAAACTGCCATCGGCGTAAGCCCTGCGGAAGCTCGCCGCCAGGCTCTCATTGAGTTTGGTGCAGTCGAAAGCACGCGGGAGCAATGCGAACAGCAGCGCCCCGGATGGTGGATCAGCACCGTTCTGCAGGATGTTCGCTACGCGTTGCGCGGATTCCGACGCAATCCTCTCTTCAGCATCAGTGTGGTTGCAACCCTGGCGCTTGGCATCGGGGCAACCACCGCAGTCTTCAGTGTGGTCGATCGGGTCCTGTTTCGCCCACTGCCTTATCAGGATTACGACCAGATTGTCTCGTTAGGCATGGTGCACTCGCTGGAACACCAGGAGTTTCTAATGGGGCGCTTTTACCTCGAGTGGAAGGACAACCAGAAACCATTCGGCACTGTGGCATCGCAAAGTACTGGTCCCCATCCTTGCGACCTCGTTGAGAATAACCCCGCCCAACTCGATTGCATTTCCTTCCAGGCTGAGTTCCTCCCGTTATTCGGGATTTCTCCGCTGCTTGGGCGTAACTTTCTGCCCGAGGAAGATCGTCCCAACGGTCCGCGCGTGGTGATGATCTCTTACGCGCTTTGGAGAGGTCATTTCGCCGGCGATCAGCACATCATCGACCGAAACATCAATATCGATGGCGACCCAGCCCGGATCATCGGTGTCTTGCCCGCGAGTTTTCAATTCCCAACGCTGGAATCTGCTGATGTCATTTTCCCTATGGCGTTGAACCCGGCAATCCAGCAGACCACGAATGGCGGATTCGGCAATCCGATGCGAACTTTCGCACGGCTCAAACCGGGAGTGAGCATTGAGCAAGCCTATGCGCAGATCCAGCCGCTGTTCAATGGCGACCTCAAGTGGTTTCCCGCTTCGGCGAAAAGCGAACTTCGCCTCAGTATTCGATCACTGCGTGATCGTGAGACGCAGGATGTGCAGCCGGTAGCATGGATTTTGCTGGCATTCGTTCTCGCGGTTCTACTGATTGCCTGCGCGAATGTGGCGAGCTTAATGATGGCTCGCGGTGCTTCGCGCGGTCGAGAACTCGCGGTGCGCTTGGCGCTCGGCGCAAACCGAAGCCGGCTGATCAGGCAGGCGCTGACAGAGGCATTTCTTTGGTCATTCGCTGGAGCGGTTGTGGGCCTCGCCATTGCGCGCACGCTGCTTGCGGTCTTCATAAGACTCGCTCCGACGGGAATTCCATTTCTTCGTGAAGCGCATCTCGATCTGCGAATCGCCGTATTCACAATGGTGCTTTCCTTCGTTTGTGGAACCGTGTTTGGCCTCGCGTTCGCACTTCAGCGACCCTGTTCCGCGACTCTGAACGCGAGGGCATCTATTTCTCGAAGCCATGCCTTGCTGAGGCGTAGTCTTGTAACGTTGCAGATCGCAGCGAGCATTGTCCTCCTCTCGGGCGCAGCAATGCTGCTGCGCAGCTTTGAGAAGATCGAGGAGCAGAACCTGGGAATGCAAACCGGGAGAGTCGTCACCGTCAAGGTTGCCTTGCCGTGGTTTCGCTATAACACCGCTCAGAAGTCAATGCAGTTCTATCTCAACCTGGAGTCAGCCCTCCGGCGTTTGCCTGGGAATCGCGCGGTTGGAATAGCCGATTCGATTCCGCCGGGAGGTTGGCAGGGCGACTTTCGTTATGCTGACCTTTTCGTGCAAGGCAGACCGCGAACGACTCCGGGTACTGGAGGGACTGTTGCGAGTCGCTGGGTTACGCCGGACTATTTTCGAGCGCTCAATATCCCCATCATCCGCGGCCGCAACTTTGCCGATCAGGATCGGAATGGAACTCAGCAGGAATGTATACTCAGCAGGCTACTTGCGTCCCGGCTGTTTCCGAGTGAAGATCCGGTCGGAAAACAAATTGGAAACAAATCTGGTGTCGCGGGGTCCACGGTCGTGGGCATAGCAGACAACGTACAGAACGGCGGTCTGACTGAACAGAGTTTGCCGGAGATCTACTCCCTGTGGCGGAACGTAAGCGACGATTGGGCCGGAAACCGAGTCATTTTCCTCGTTGATTCGGTTATGCCTGCCGCCAGCATTGAACCGTGGATCCGATCCCAGATCGCTTCGCTCGATCGCACTGTGCCCGTTGAGATGGAGCCTCTGAAACAGACTGTCAGCACGTTGGCAGATCGCCCGCGTTTCGAGACCGCCCTGCTTGCATTCTTTGCGTTCACCGGATTGATGCTGGCCGTCATCGGCCTTTATGGCCTCCTTGCATTTATGACAAGCCAGAGAACGCAGGAGATCGGAGTGCGCATGGCGCTCGGCGCCACCAAGACAAATATTCTCAGCCTGATTGCGCATGATGGTCTGCGCATGGTTCTGGCCGGCGGAGCGCTCGGGCTCGGTGTCGCCCTGGCGACCTCCCGAATGCTAAAGAGTCTTCTGTTCCAGATCAGCGTCTATGATCCCTTCACCTTCATTGTTGTTCCTCTCCTTTTGTGTCTCGTGGCCCTTGTTGCGATTCTCATTCCCGCTCGCGCAGGAATGAGAGTGGACCCTGCCGTCGCTTTGCGCAACGAATAGTGCCAGCGAGTCTGAGTCGACAAAGAGATCTCTAAGAAGACGTACGCGTTTTGTTCTCTGGATCGCGGGAAGATTGTCGCCTATCCTTCCCTGACCGGGATTTGGCTTACAGCCGGCGCTTGTAAGAAGCTCTGTTTGGGCAAGAGCTAGTGTTTCAGCGAGAAGTGCTTCGCGAACAGCTCCCTTGAACGTTTCTCGCCCTTGTCGCTCAAGACAACCGATTTGGCTTTGCTTTTCGGATCGGAGGTGCCCTTTGAGTAAAGTCGATCCATCGTTTGCCAGTCTTGGCCCTTCCAGGCTCGTACACCGTCAGCGTTCTTGAAACTGGTCAGCGAAGAAGTGCAAGAGTTATTCGTCCACTTTGTCCAGATCGTATTCCATCCGAGTCACCCCGGCACCGCCGCCATGCTACTAGCTTTTCAAGCTGGCGCGGCGTGAACGACTGGCTCGATCCCGATTTGATCATTGACTGCCGATCGAATCCGCTGCTTGCAACCCAGGTAGCGTTCCGTCGTCTGAATGGAAACATGCCCCAGAAGGAACTGGATCTGTTCCAACTCCCCTCCCGAAGCATGGCAGAGGCGGGCGCAGGTGCGACGCAGGTCGTGCGGCGCCAATTTCTCCAATCCAATCCGTTTGGCCGAACCCTTCACGATGTGCCAGACGGCTTTCTCGGTCATGCCTTCACCCAGAATCCGCCCCATCTTCGTCACTCGACGGAAGATCTTACCTCGGTCGATCCCCGCAGCATTCAACCAGGTTCGCAACTCCTCCATTACCCAACCGGGGATAGGAATCGTGCGAACATGTCCCGCCTTGCCCTTCAGATCGACAATAGCCCAGTGTTCCTCCCGTTGTTCCAGATGTTCGATTCTGAGATCAACGGCTTCGTGGCGACGCAGACCGCAGGCAAGCAACAGCGCGAGAAGTGCACGGTCTCGCTTGCCCTTGAGCTTCTTACAGTCCGGGGCTTGCCATAGCGCGAGGCTCTGCTCAACAGTCAGCCAGTTGCCTAAGCGCACGCCGAGATTTCTGACGCCTTTAACTCGGCGAATCCCAGCGGCCAGGTCAGAGCTCAGCAGACCGGAGTCAGCGGCCTCATAGGCGAGGCGCCGAACGGCGCCTAGGCGCAGGTTGATCGTTCCGGGAGCAAGCAGGCGGGCTTCTAGGTAGCTGCGATAGCGGAGAACCACCGTTCTGTTCAGGGCCAGGCGCGGTTCCGAGCAGTACCAATCGACGAACTCGTCGATCGCATGGCTATATCCGCGTTGGCCGTCGGCACTGGTCAAACTGTTCAACACTGCCGTCTTTGAAATTTCAAGATCCGGCAAACGCAAACGGGTTTTGGGGTGTTTACGCTGTTTCGTGCAACGCGACTTATGCTTCATCGACCTGTGGCCTCCTCGCCATTGGCCGATCATGCTCCTTTCCCAACGTTACTTCCTGCTTGGCGGTCACTCAACCGCGGGGCTTTGGCCTGCTCCTTCCATCGCTGAACCGACGAGAGCGGCCCTTTTTCTTAGCCCGGAACTAAAGGAAGGCTGTTCACGGAAGGCCGTGGCACACAGATTGATAAGTCGGAAGAATCAGGCCACGGCGATCTTCGGCTTGGGCAAAAACTTCTCTTGTAGTACGCCGTCCAGAT
>Ga0302326_10020853_pt1 | contig 13461 bp, 13 predicted proteins | sample Palsa_T0_3_FD_202264 | JGI IMG/M metagenome (GOLD analysis project Ga0302326, IMG submission 202264) | Peat permafrost microbial communities from Stordalen Mire near Abisko, Sweden - Palsa_T0_3 | ecosystem: Environmental > Terrestrial > Soil > Palsa > Peat permafrost | place: Sweden: Abisko... | reverse complement strand
GCTCGCCCGTCCCGACATAAACGATATTGGGATCCGACGGAGCCACCGCAACCGCGCCAATCGAGCCGATCGGAATGCCCTGGTCCGAAATGGGGAACCAGGTGCGCCCATCATTCTCCGTCTTCCACACGCCCCCGCCCACTGAGCCGAAATAGAACGTGTCCGGCTCGCTGGGAACGCCGGCCACACCGAAGGAGCGTCCGCCGCGCATCGGGCCCACATCCCGCCAGTGCAAACCCGCCAGCAGACTCTCCGGATACACTCCACCCGAAGTTGAATCCTGCGCGGCGAGTGAGAGTCCGAAGAGAGCAACCAGCATTACAGCGGCGACAGACCAGCGACGACCCAGATGCATCGACAAGCTCCAGTGCGAATGAAATTGTGGAAGAAAGCGAGACTTCAAGTTAGCACGTCATCAAAGACGATTCCCCGCGGCGGTTCTCGATCCGTGGCTCTGCACAGAATTATGGCCGGACAGGTTCCCCCGCCACCACGCCGGTCAGCTTATGATCCGCCATCGTCCGGTTGAACGCCGTCACATCTGTTTTCAAAAAGTCGTTGAATTTCTGGAGCGCCGCTTCGTACTGCGGCTGCAGCAATTTCATCTGATCCAGCATCGCCGCCGTGGGCGCATCGTCCTCGCCTTCGAAGCCGGCGTCGAGCGCCAATAAATGTTCGTGCACCTGATCCGGAACCCGCAGCGTCGACTCCGCCGCGCCAGGGTTGCTGGTGATCGGCGCCTCAGCCGCCTTCATCTGCTTCTCAAGCGCATCGATGGCCGCGGCCACTTCCTTCTCATCCGGCGTGCCCTTCGCCACCACTCGCAGCGCGCCGAGCTGAGCTTCGACCGCGCCGATGCGATTCAGAGCCACATCCAGCTGCGAAATCTCATGCAGGATCGCCTCCGTATCGCGGTACCGCTCCTCCATCCCCGCCGCATCCGCGTGAGCCTCCGGATCGCTCACCACCGTCAATTTCCCCGTCGTCGTTTTGCCGCCGATCGTCAGCGCCAGCGCGTATGTGCCTGCAGGAACCACCGCCCCCGACACCGGTCCCTTCAGAAATTCCTTGCCCGCCTCCCATCGCACAGGCCCATCCGCGCGCAGATCCCACGTAAATCGCTGCAGCCCCTCCTGCGTCGGCACCCACGGTACCTCCTTCGGTGCTTCAGGATTCGCTGCTGTTCCGGCCGTCTTCTCCGCTGGAGGCTGCTGCTCTGTTTGCGACGACGCTGCCGCCTGGGTGGGTTTCGCCTCTTGCTGTTCCGGGCGCGCGGGCTGGCCAGGGGTTTGCGCGCCCGCTGCTGGCGGCAAATCGGTTTCCTCTGGCGGAGCTTCGCCCGGCTCCAGTGCATGCGTGCCCTTCAGCGTCCGCACCACGTGGCCTTCCGCATCGGTGATGACTAACTGCCCGGGCTCTTTCACCTCACGCTGCACGAAATAACTCAGCGTCGCTCCCGCCGGCGGATTTTTCCCGTAGAACGCGCCATCCCCCAGCGCCTCCACCTGCGACCACGGCCAGAACCGCACTGCATCCAGCGGCGCAAACAAATGCGCCGTCTCATGCGCAACCTCCGGCGTGAACCCCTGGAACGGCGTCAGATCGTCCAGCACCCACACCGACCGTCCGTGCGTACCCACCACCAGCGAATTCTCCTGCGCGTCGAGCGCCACATCGTACACCGACGCATTCGGCAGCCCCAGCCCGAACAAATACCAGTGCTCGCCCGCATCCCAGGAAACGTACAGCCCGTTCTCGAGTCCCGCATAGTACATTCGCGGATTGCGCAGATCGCGCCGCACCACATGCGCGTAGACATTCGCCGGAAGGTTGCCGTTGATCGAGTGCCACGTCGCGCCGTAGTCGGTCGTGCGAAACAGATACGGCTTCAAGTCGCCGCTGTAATGGCGATCCATGGCAATCACTGCTTCGCCCGCATCGTCCGCCGCAACGTCAATCGATTCCACCCGTCCCCACGGCGGCAAATTCGTCACATGTTCGGTTACATTTTTCCAGGACGCGCCGCCATCGCGGGTCACCTGCACCTCACCGTCATCGGTGCCCACCCAAATCGTCTTCGGATCCTTCTCCGCCGGCGTGATGCTCAGGATCGTGTCGTAGACCTCCGCGCCCGAGTTGTCCTTCATCAGCGGCCCGCCCGACGACTGCTGCTTGTCCTTGTCATTCCGCGTCAGATCCGGACTGATCGGCTTCCACGTGCGTCCCCGATCCTCGCTCTTGAACAGCACGTTGCCGCCCGCGTACAGCACCTGCGGATTCTCCGGCGACATCGCAAACCCCGCATCCCATGCGAATCGATAGGGCAAATCGGCCACGCCGCCGCCCGCAATATCTCTGGGATACGGTTCCATATCGTGCACCTGCTGCCCCTGGCGATCGAACATCATCCAAACGCCATTCTGCGTGCTGTTGTAAATCAGGTTGGGATTGTCTGCCGCCTGTATCGCAAACATCCCGTCGCCGCCATTCAGCGTGAACCACGCGCGATCCAGAATCCCTGACGGATCCTTGCTGCGCCCCGGCCCGCACCACGCGCTGTTATCCTGCAGCCCGCCGCACACCGTGTAGAACGGCCCCGCTCCCGTGCTCACGTGATAGAGCTGCCCAATCGCGATGTTGTGGACGAACGCCCAGTGCCCGGCGTTGTCTCGCGACATCGCCACGCCACCGTCGTTTCCCTCGATGATTTGCCCGCTGCCCTCCGGATCGATCCAGATTGCGTGATGATCGCCATGAATCTGTTTAGCGATCGCGGTGAAGCTTCGCCCGCCGTCCTTCGACTCCATCAAATTGTTCGACAGCGCCAGCACGTGATTCGGGTCCTTCGGATCGACCGCGATGTGCGAGAAGTAGAACGGCCGCACATCCACTTCCTGGTCCTTGCTGGCAACACTCCAGTGATCTCCGGAATCGTCCGACCTCCACAGCACGCCCTCGTCTGACCCCATCACCGCGTAGACCGTATTCGGCGCGCTCGGCGCAATCGCCAGCCCGATGCGTGTCACCGGCTTCTCCGGCAATCCATGCGCGCTCAGGCGCTGCCAGTTCGCCCCCCCATCGATAGATTTGTAAATGGCATCTTCCGGCCCGCCATCGGAGTAGCTCCATGGAGTGCGCCGAAAGCGATACGCAGCCGCAAACAGCACCTGCGGGTTCTCCGGATTCATCGCCAGGTCGGCGATCCCCACACTCGGCCCCACATACAGAACCTTCTGCCAGGTGGAGCCGCCATCCGTCGTGCGATAAACGCCGCGATCCTCGCTGTCGGCCCACGGACTGCCCATCGCCGCCACCAGAACCGTATCGGGATGATGCGGATCGACGACAATTCTTGAAATCTGAAACGACCGTTCCAGCCCCACGCGTTTCCAGTGCGCGCCGCCGTCGGTCGACTTATAAATCCCATCGCCATACGAAACGTCGTTGCGCACATTAGCTTCGCCGGTCCCCGCCCACACCACGCCTGGATTCACCGGATCGACCGCCAGCGCGCCAATCGACGCAACGTCCTCATGCTGGAACAGCGCCTTCCACGTTGTGCCGCCATCATCGGTACGGAAAATTCCGCCGTCAGCTGCGCCAACGAAATAAACACCCGGCTTGCCGGTCACGCCCGCCACCGCAGTCACGCGCCCGCCGGAAATGGCCGGCCCAATCTCGCGGAAGCCGATGCTCCGTCGCACCACCATCGGCAGCTGCGTGCGCCCCTCGTCGTTCGCTTTCTGCGGACCTGCTGGCCCCGCAAACGGCACAGTGTCGAAAGGGTTTGTTTGTGCGGAGGCGTTGCCGCTAATGGCGTACGCAAGTACGGCCAAGACGGGCACAATCAGGACCGCTGCGGGCCCAAAGCGAGAAGGGATATTCACGGTTCTTCCTGAAAAAAGCAGAGGATAAAAGCAGATGAGGCCGCCAGTTTACCACTCCGAATAAGCGCTCTGACCCTTCTGCCCGCTTCTCACGGATTTCTCGAACCGGCTTCACCTTGATGCTGCCGAGTTTGCGCCGTGGCTTTTTCGACATCCTGCGATTCTCGCGTGTGAGGCGCGTTTTTGTGCTCTAATGGTGAGCCGTATCCTCACTTACTAACCGGATAACCTGCTGTTAGGAGGGGCTGCTATGAACCCTATCCAGAAGCTAATGCTGTCGATGTTCATACACCTGCGGATCGGTGTGGGAGTTATCGGACTGTCGCTTCCATTCGTGCTTGTGTTCGGCGGCAAGATAATGCATGTCTCATTCGCAGGCTCCATGAGCGCTTATTACCATGCCACCCCGCAATGTGCGCTTCCGAATTGTAGTGATGCAGTGATCAACCCTAATTGTCTGGAGCAGGGAAGAGGACCGATGCGAAACTGGTTCGTCGGGAATCTCTTCTTCGTAGGTGCGGCCATGTTCCTGATGAAAGGATTCAGCCAGTGGGAGGATTGGGCCCTCAATATCGCTGGCATTGCAGCTCCGTGTGTCGCGCTCTTCCCTATGGAGTGGCCGTGCCGGACCCCCGGGCTCACTTATCACTCGGTCCATTTCCCGGCCGCCATAACATTCTTCGTTTGTGCTGGGTTCACATGCATTTTCTGTTCGAACAAGACCCTCGCGCAGATACCGAATGATCCGCAACATAGGAGGGGTATCAAAATCTTCCGTATGACTTACCTCGTTCTCGGAGTCGCGATGTTCGTGCTGCCCGTGATTGCATGGTTTGTCGCATACAACTCCAGCCACAAAGGGTTTTGGCTGGAAGCTGCCGGCGTCGGCGCGTTTGGTATCTATTGGCTCGCAAAAACAATCGAGCTGAAATGGAGCGACGTCGAACGGAGAGCATTCATGGGAGTGTTGGCAATGAATCCGCGGACATTATTGCGCTGACGCAACCGTGCCGGCGATCCGTCACCCGCAGGCGAAATCCTGACCCTGAGCAAGCCGCCGGCACGGCGGCGCCGTCGAACGGGGAAGGACCTCTTCACCAACAATCTTCACGCATGAGTGGTGGCCAGGGACGGGATCGAACCGCCGACGCCGGCCTTTTCAGGGCCGCGCTCTACCACTGAGCTACCTGGCCGCCGGACGGGATCCAGCACGGGAAGGAGTTGTCCCGGGAGCCTCAGCAAAATCCGCCGCGCTCACCCAACAACCTCAGCAAGTATAACAAACCGAACCCCCCGTCCCGCTCCTCTGTCCGCCTCATCGTCACGAGCGGCCATCGCCATCTACCCACCAGCCAGACTCCTGGCATCTCACTCTCTGTTGCACCGAGGAGAACCCCATGGCCCAATCCCAAACCACACCTGCCGAAAACGAAATCGCAGGCACCGGACCAGACACCTGTTCCACCAAAACCGATCCCTCCGCGCCCGCCGGAAGCAAAAATTCCCTCGGCGCAAAGAGCGATTGCAACGGCCGCCCCGCCTCCGATGACTCCGTCGTCGAAGCCATGGACGAGCAGGGCCCCCTCGTCACGCCGCCCGGCTCAAAACGCGATTCCCGGCACTAGCCCGCTTCTCACCGACGCGAAAAAAAAGGGGGCGCCACAAGCGCCCCGCTGCCAAGGGTGAACTTTTTCAGTTGTATTTCTGCACTTCCGGGAAATCCTCGGAGGCCAACGCTGAACTTCACCGTACCAGGGTAAGCACGCCCCGCACCGCCGCAACCAGCCCCACCCACATCATGGCGCTGAACAGCAGTCCGCACATCGCGCCTCGGGCTGGCGACATAATTTCTGCCGCCTGCCGCTGCTCCTCCAGGGACACATACTCGGCCGCCGCCTCATGCCACTGGCCCGTTGCATCAAAACCTGCGCCGTAACGAACTGCATCGATGGGGATCACCATGACCATCTCCTCCGCTGCCCAATTTCAGAACATGGCCATGGTCGCAGGAGAACCCCGTACGCAGATGTGACCACGATCACGCAAGATACCGAAGAAGGAAGAGGGTTACCTAAATAGGAAGGGGTCCCGGAATGGGACCCCGCACAGAAAAAAACCGCGCCTAAGCCCGCAGCCGGCTCCGCAGCTCCTCAGGAATCCGATCCTGCAGCACCCGCGCCTGCTCCATCGCGACTCCTGTCAGGTACGCCGGTACCGGGGTAGCAATCGCTACCAGAATCCACGCCGCCAGCGACGCCAGCAATCCCACGATCGCCGCAGCCTGCAGCGTCAGGACCACCGCCCCATGTTCCAGATGCATGTGCACCGCCGCGGTCCGTAACGGTTCCACATGATGGATCACCGCCAGCGCCAGCAGAAACGCCATAATGCACAGGGTGCTCAGCCCGATCAGAGCAACATCGATGCTGCGGTGCAGTCGCTGCCGCGATCGGCAGAACACACACGTAGTCAGATGTTCCTCATAGTCGATGCGCATCTCGGGAGAAATCCCCGAAATGTCGTAACGCCAGTTCGATAATATGTCCCCGACGACCGAATCGGTGCAAGTGCTCATCGTTTCAGGTCCTCATTTTCCCCTCACCTCGCCCAGCCCGGCCGACTACCCTGAGGTGAGAATCGAAAAGGGGCGGCTCCCCTCATTATAACCCTGTTTCTTTACAGGACAATAGCTCCCATGGGTCGATCCTGCTCCGCCAGCAGCAAATGATTCGCCAGCAGACTCATCCTGTCCCGCAGCGCCCGCTCCGCGCTGATCCGCGCCAGCTCCGGAAGATTATTGTTTTCTGACAAATGCGCGAGCACCACATACGCGGCCCCGCCATCATAGCCCTTTGCCAGAAACTCCGCCGCCGCGTCATTCGACAGGTGACCAACTCGTGACATCACCCGCTGCTTCACCGACCACGGATACGGCCCGTCCCGCAGCATGTCCACGTCGTGATTAGATTCCAGCATCAGAACGTCGCAGCACCGAAGTTGCACACTGACGTTAGATGGCATGTATCCCAGGTCGGTCGCAATTGCTATCCGAACCCCGTCCGCCTCAAAAACAAATCCCACCGGGTCGGCAGCATCGTGCGGGATCGTAAACGGCGTCACCGCAATATCCCCAATCCTGAACCCAGTCCCCGACCGGAAATATTCAACCGAGGGAAGGGAAGTAGGATCCCGTTCCGGCTCCCGCGCCGCCTCCGCAATTACCTCTTCAACAGCCGCCTTCTCTTCTTCATCCGGCTCGGCCGCGACATCAGTGGAACACCGCGCGCTGCTTTCTGCCTGAACTGTATCAGCGCCGCCTTCTGCACCCTGTACCCTGCACCCTGCACCCTCGGCCTGTCTCCTGTCTTCTGCCTCCTGTCTCCTCTTCTGCAGCCATTCAGCATAAGTAATCCGCTTCTGCGGAGTCATCCACCGTACCCAGGCTCGATGCGTCGGCTCCGTCAGGTACACCGGAATCCCCAGCTTTCGCGCCGTCACCGCCATCCCCTGCACGTGGTCCTGATGCTCGTGGGTAATCAGAATCGCGTCCAGCGCCCGAGGCTCCTCGCCCGCAGCCTTCATCCGCTTCATCAGCTCGCGGCAGCTCAGTCCGGCGTCCACCAGAATCCGCGTCGTCGCGCTGGCGATAAGGGTGCTATTCCCCTTCGACCCGCTGGCCAGCACCGTCATCCGCACCATACCTGGAGCATACCCCCGAACCATGTGGAAGGCGTGTACCATTCATGGCGTAAGGACTCTCGCCAGGTACCATTGATTGTGGCCGCAGCCTGCGAGATCCCCGGACCACAAGGCTCACGAAGACCCCTTCCCAGCCCGGCACACCCCTTCTGCAGCCCAACCGCAGAACCAGCAGAAGAATCCACAGCGGTATCAGGCCCCAACTTCAAAACCGCCGAAAACAAAGCACCACAACCCCCCAAAGCAGCGAAGGCCAGGTTCACCCCACAGCAAGAAGTGGAAGCCCCCACATCACAAATTTCAACGCGATTCGACTCCGGTTCCACACCAAAGTACCTCTCTCGCACCATTTTGGAACCGCAGTCTCAACTCGACCGAGAACACTTGTCCGCTACCGGTTAGTCGCCCCGTAACATCCTAAAAGAGGATGGGGCTTGAGCCCCGCGCCCTCACTCCCCCGGAGCCGGCTGAATCAGCTCCCGCACCGAAGCCCACCCCGTCGGGCTCTCAGCGTAGCGAACGTAAACCACCATCGTCCGCCCCTTGAACTCATACGAAGACCCGGCTCCTGCCCCCGTGGGAGCCCCCGCCGCTGAGACCCGAATCGTGAACAGCGTCTGCTCCACCGCCGTATCGCCCACGATCAGCAGACTCTCCACATCGTTCCGGACAAACTCCAGATGGAACTTCGCCAACGTCTCCCGCAGATTTTCGGCGACTGCCTCCCGCCCCACCAGAACCTTGTCGTACGCCAGTGCCTTCCGAACCTCAGGGTGGTGATACCGCATCGCCGCCGCAACATCGCCGGCCGCGAACGCCGCCCGAATCGCCGCCCCCGTCTTCTCGACAGCCACCCGATCCGCATCCGACTGCGCAAAGCCAGCGCACGAAACCAACGCCAGCACCAAAGGCGCACCAAGCCATCTCGATAGTCTCATCGCACTCCGTTCTACAGATGAAACGAACCGCGTCGGGTCAAGACCCCGAACACCCGCCCCCTAATTCGCCGAAGGCGCCTCCACATGATCCACTACCACCACCTGCACCGGCCCCTTCTGCGGCTCCAGCTTCAACCCCAGTTGCTCCTCCAGCGCCGTAAACAGCCCCGGAGCATCCGCGTCGGACCCGGTTCCGTTGTCCGCTCCCTTCATCATCGGGCCGCCCATCCCCATTGACGGAGCCCACGTCAGCTTCCAGTCGTATTTCCCCGTCAGCCCCGTCTTGTCGATCACCACCCGCCCCCCGGCGTCCGGTTGATTCGTCAGAATATTTGTCAGCCCCTCCATCGTCCCATCCGTCGCACTCGCCTCGATATTCGTCGATGACATACGTATCGTCATCCCGCCCCGCGGCGGCGTCTTCGGCAGTTGATCCGGCGTAAGCGCAGCCTTCGGCGGTGGTGCATCCTGATCCGGTGGGCTCGCCGGTGGAGGAGCCGACGCCTTCAGCTTCGCTCCCCCCTTCGCCACCACCAGCGCATACACCGGCATCTCCTTCGTTTCGATATGCACCTTCAGATGAAACCGATCCGCCAGCAGCGACTGCAGCATCAGACGGCTTTCCCGGTTCCGATCGTCCCGCGGCAGCTTCTTCATTTGCGCGGCGTCATTCGCCTCGGCCTTCGCGTTAACGTCGAAGTGCGCACTCATCAGCGCATCCGGTCCGCCCACGATCTGGTCCTGCGAGACTGCCCCATACGCCTGAACGATGATCGACCGCAACTCCAGATTGTCGATCCTGCAATTGTCCGCCCCCCACATGAACCGCATCATCTCGCCGCCCTCGGCCGACGCCCGCACCGTAGCCACCTCAAACGAGGGCACCGTTTCCCCATCCTTCGGAAGTACCAGTTGGTGCGTCACGCCCTGCGCTGGTAGCAGCTGCGCCCCCGAAACGCAAACACCCAGAGCCACCATCCCCAATCCAGCCACGAATCTCAGTACCAGCGATCCCATCCTCGTCCCCTTGAACCAACCGGCGTTTAACCGGCAGATTCCTAGCTAACCGCTTTTTAGCTAACCGCTTTTTTGCTGGCACCTAATAGCTATAGAACCCCCGTCCCGACTTCCGCCCCAGCCACCCCGCATCCACCATCCGCACCAGCAGCGGACAAGGCCGATACTTCGGATCCCCCAAACCCTCATGCAGCACCCGCATAATGTCCAGGCAAACATCCAGCCCAATAAAATCCGCCAGCGTCAGCGGCCCCATCGGGTGCGCCATCCCCAAACGAAATACCTCATCCACCGCCCCCGGAGTAGCCACGCCCTCCATCACCGCAAACATCGCCTCATTCAGCAGCGGCATCAGCACCCGGTTCGACACGAACCCCGGCGCATCGTTCACCTCCACCGCCGTCTTGCCCAGCTTCTCCGCCAGAGACGCGACGGTCTCATACGTTTCCTGCGAGGTCTGCAATCCCCGAATCACTTCCACCAGTTTCATCACCGGCACAGGATTGAAAAAGTGCATCCCAATCACGCGCTCCGGCCGCCCCGTCACCGCCGCCAGCTTTGTTATGGATATCGACGAAGTATTCGACGCCAGAATCACCCCAGGGCGAGCAATCGAATCCAGATCCTCGAAGATCGCCTTCTTCACCTCGAATTGCTCCGTAGCTGCCTCAACGATTAAATCCACCTCAGCCAGCGCGCCCCGATCCAGCGTCCCCTCAATCAGACGCAGCGTCTCATCCACATCGGCGAGCGCAATCTTTCCCTTCTCCGCCTCGCGCCCCAGGTTTTTTCGAATCGTCTCCAGCCCGCGATCCAGAAACCGCTGCTCCACCTCGCACAGCACCACGCGAATCCCGCTCCGCGCAAACACATGAGCAATCCCGTTGCCCATCGTCCCCGCACCCACCACCCCAACTGTCCTGATCTCGCCCACGTCTCACTCCTCGCTGCCCGGATAGTAAAGCAGACGAAGCTTTCATGCCTATAACGGCGACTCTTGTCATCCTGACGCTGAGCATCGCGAGGCGGAAGGATCTGCGATTGCTTTTCTCTGCCACGATGCGTTCCGCTGGAGTTACTTCCGAATTGCCGTTTAACCGCCAGTTGTGGCCCGAGCAGTGGTTGCCGCAGTGGACGAACGTTCAGGTCCCGATGGATACATAAACAGGTAATAGATTTCAGCGACCCAAACATTCCCGATGAACAGCATGACGAGCCATGCCAATGTGGCAACGGTGCTTCGCTGGCTGCGAACGTCCGCCACCATAGCGACCCACAAGAGGATCGCAGCGAGCACTCCGACACCTTCGACGAAGAACAGCAGGAAATGTGCGGGCGCTTGCAAGTGATGGCTCCAGTCAGCGGCCGGTCTCACATTTGTCAACACAAGATTCAAAGTGAAGATGTATGAAAGCAGGAAAACTGGACGGTAAATCCGCTTACGGCGATGCGGCGATCCCGGAGCGATGAAGAGTTTCAACCAAGCCATGTTCGGCCCCGTGCGACGAGTCTACATCCGCTTTTCTGCCGTATTGTCGCCAACTCGGAAGTATCAGATACGTAGACCGCCAACCGCTAGCTAATCCCAACCAGCAAAGCGGTCACGTTATCTCGTCCCCCAGCCTCATTCGCCAAATCCACCAGCGTCTGCGCCGCCCGCTCCAGATCGCCGCCCGCCCCCAGCACGCGCGCAATATCATCCTCACTCACCTCGCGCGTCAGCCCATCCGAGCACAGCAGAAAAACGTCCCCCTTCTCGACGTCCATCTCCAGCTCATCTTCCGTCACCGACTTCTGCGTTCCGATCGCCCGCGTGATCACGCTGCGGAACGGCGACCGCTCCCCCTCCTCCGCCGTCATCGTGCCCAACCGGATCTGCTCATCGACTAAAGAGTGGTCCTGTGTCATCCGCTTTAGCTCGCCCCCGCGCCACAAATAACAACGGCTGTCCCCTGCATGCGCAATCAAAACCCGGGTCGGTTCCGAACTTGGCTCAACACCCGGTTCACTGACCTCGCCCAGCAGCAGAGCCACCAGCGTTGTCCCCATCCCGTACAGTCCCGCCTCGCGCTCGGCCCGCTCCAGCACCACGCGATTCGCTTCGGCAATCGCCTCATGCAGCTTCTCACGTCCCGGTCGAGGGTCGCCCTCGGCGCTCAACCGCCCCAGCACCGTATCCACCGCCATCCGGCTCGCGATCTCACCCCCCGCCGCGCCACCCATGCCGTCGCAGACGACATAGATCCCATGCTCCGGCCGGTATCCGAATGCATCTTCGTTGCTGTTACGAACCCGTCCCGTGCTCGTCCGAGCCGCCACCTTCGCCGTCATCTTCACCTGGGTAATGGAACCAAACTCAAGATACACGAACCGCCCCCTCTTCTTTGTCACCGCACGTCATCCTGAGCGAAGGCTGGCTCCCAAGGCGAGCCAGCCACAGTCGAAGGACCTCCCGCGCGTCAGCAATTCCGACGAGCACGCTCGTCGGAATTCGCGAGGGGCCGACCCTGCACCCTGCACCCTGTACCCTGCGTCAACCTGTGCCCTGCGTCACCGTACCCGCAACCCCCCTCCACTACAATCTCCCTGAGGAACCACACCACCATGCCGCGCAAGCCGCTCATCGCCGCCAACTGGAAAATGTACAAGACTCCTGTCCAGGCCCAGGAATTCATGAAGCTCTTCCTGCCCCTGGTCACCAATCATGATCGCGACGAAATCGTCGTCTGCCCCTCCTTTACCTCGCTCTCCGTCGTCATCGCAGCCGCGACCGGCCTCGGAGTGACCACGGGCGCGCAAAATATGCACTTCGCCGACGAGGGCGCCTTCACCGGCGAAACCTCTCCTTTGATGCTCAAGGCCATCGGCTGTACACACGTGATCCTCGGCCACTCCGAGCGCCGCCAGTACTTCGGCGAAACCGACGAGACCATCAACAAAAAGCTCAAGACTGCACTGAAGCACCAGCTCATCCCCATCGTCTGCGTGGGAGAAGTCCTCGCCGAGCGCGAAGCCGGCAAGACCAGCGAAGTCCTCATCCGCCAGACCACCGGCTGCCTCGGCGGCATCACCGCCGGCCTCACCGCGGCCGAAGCGGCTCCCATCGTCGTCGCCTACGAACCGGTCTGGGCCATCGGCACCGGCAAAACCGCCACGCCTCAAATGGCATCGGAAGCCCACGCCGTCATCCGCGCGGAAGTAGCGAACCTCTTCGGCCAGGAAACCGCCGACAATCTCCGCATCCTCTACGGAGGCAGCGTCAAACCCGACAATGCCACCGCCCTGATGAACGAACCCGACATCGACGGAGCCCTGGTAGGCGGAGCCAGCCTCGACCCCCAATCCTTCGCCAAAATCGTCAACTACTAATCTCGCGCATCGAATAGGGAATGAACGAGGCAGCGACCATCGCCGAAATCCTCGACAAAGTCCACACCATCGCTGTCATTGGCCTCACCAACCGCGAAGGCCGAGCTTCCCTGGGCGTCTCCCGCTTCATGCAGTCTCAGGGCTACCGCATCATTCCCGTCAATCCGCAAATCGAAGAGGCCCTCGGCGAAAAGGCTTACGCCACCCTCGACGAAGCCATTGCCGCCCATCCTGACATCGACCTCGTCAACGTCTTCCGTGCTCCCTCTTATGTCCCCGAAATCGTCAAAGACGTCATCCGCCTCAAAATCCCGTACCTCTGGCTCCAGGAAGGGGTAGTCCACGACGAAGCCGCCAGCTGGGCCGAGGCCGCCGGAATCAAAGTAGTCCAGGACCACTGCATCCTGAAAGAGCGCATGGCCGCCGGCTGGAAACAGCGAGCCTGACCCCCGCCCCCAACAACAGCCCCCAACAACAGCCCCCAACAACAGCCCCCAACAACAGCCCCCAACAACAGCCCCCAACAACAGCCCCCAACAACAGCCCCCAAC
>Ga0302326_10020851_pt1 | contig 13462 bp, 15 predicted proteins | sample Palsa_T0_3_FD_202264 | JGI IMG/M metagenome (GOLD analysis project Ga0302326, IMG submission 202264) | Peat permafrost microbial communities from Stordalen Mire near Abisko, Sweden - Palsa_T0_3 | ecosystem: Environmental > Terrestrial > Soil > Palsa > Peat permafrost | place: Sweden: Abisko... | reverse complement strand
GCGACTGGTTCGCGACCCCGTCGAGGAAATACACTTGGGCCGTCTTCACGCCGAGCGAGATTAAGCGCTGTGTCAAAGCGAGCGACTGATCGTTCTTGCCCACCTGCAGATAGTAGCCGGCGAGTTCTTGCAGCGCGTCCTTATCGCTCGGGTTATCCTTGATCTTTGCCTCGAGGCGCGGAATGGCCGTGTCGGGGCCTTCGGGCGTCGCCGACGGCAGCGGCGCGGGCGTTCCCGTATTCGTAGCCGCGGGGCTCGGCGTGCTCTTGGGCGCGCCCACGACCCTTTGCGCTGCGGCGAATGTGACGCCGAGCGCGAGAACGACGGCTACGAGAGTGCGGAGAACGTTTTTCAAAGGGATTTCTTTCGAGACTAGGCGTGCACGGTGGCGCGCAATTGTTTGGTGAGTTCCGGAACGATTGCAAAAAGATCGCCGACGACGAGCAGATCGGCAAACTCTCCGATTGGAACGGAAGCATCTTTGTTAATGGCTACGATAGTACCGGCCGTTCTCATCCCAACTTTATGTTGGATCGCGCCGGAGATGCCGACGGCGATGTAGAGATTCGGGCTGATCGTCTTGCCGGTCTGACCGATCTGCAGGCTGTAGGGAACCCAGCCGGCGTCGGCGGCGGCGCGCGATGCGCCGACGGTTCCGCCGAGCACCTCGGCCAGTGGCCGCAGCAGATCGTTGAACGGCTCGGGGCCGCCCATGCCGCGGCCGCCCGCGACCACCGCCGGCGCTTCCTCGAGGCCGAGCTCGCCCGAAACTTCCTCGGATTCGTGCTCGATGACCATCACGTACGATTTCCCGGCGGGTTTTTCGATCGGTACGATGTGGGCACCGGCTCCGCCGGCTGCGGCGGTGAAGGAATTCGGCCGCACCGTCATCACGCCGTAGTCGGAGTTCTTGAACGCGCACGTCGTGATCGACGTGCCGCCGAGTTTGGGCGAGACGCAGGCGGGCTTGCCGCCCTCGACCTTCACGTTCGTCGCGTCCGACATGAGGCCGGCTTCGAGACGCGCGGCAACGCGCCCGGCGATATCGCGACCGGCCAGCGTGTTGGGAATCAGGATCAGCGCGGGGCCAACGCTCTTGGCAACCGCTTCGAGATAATCGACTGCCGGATCGAGCAGATAGGTATCGACGTCGCCGTCTTCGGAGATGTGTATGACGTCGAGCGGATACGTCTTGAGGGTTTCCGCGATCGCCTGCGAGCCCGCGCCCACGACGACGGCATGTGCTTTGCCGCCGAGAGCATCTGCGATGCGGCGCGCCTCACTCGCGAGCTCGAAGGTGACTTTGCGGGTTTGGTCGCCTTTGTGCTCGACGAAAGTAATGACGTTCTGCATTAGATGAGCTTCCGTTCCTTGAGGAAATCGAAAATGATCTTAGCACCGGCCGGCCCGTCTTCCGCCGTGACGATCTGACCTTTTCCGCGCACCGCGGGAGCGGCGATTTCGAGCAGTTCCGTCTTCGCGCCGTCCGTGCCGATGGGGCCCTCGAGTTCGAGGTCGCCGGCGCCAAAAATCGCGATCGTCTTTTTCTTCGCGCCCATGATGCCCTTGAGCGACGCGTAGCGCGGCTCGCCGACGGCCATCGTTACCATCAACACCGCCGGAAGGGGAGCCGTGACCGTTTGGTGTCCGCTATCGGTCTCGCGTTCCACGCGCAGCTTGCCGTCGGCGATCTCGATCTTCGCCGCGTTCGTAAGCCCGGGAACGCCAAGGTGCTCGGCGAGCGCCCCGGTGACGCCGCCGGAATTGCCGTCTTCGGCGAGGCCGCCCGTGATCACGAGATCGAACCCATGCTTCTTGAGCGCCGCCGCCAGCGCGCGGCCGGTCACCCATACGTCCGAGCCCTCGAAGCCGGCATCGCTCACAAGAACCGCATCGTCGGCGCCCATGGAGAGCGCCTTGCGGACGACCTCTTTTCCGGACTCGGGCCCGAGCGTCATCACGGTGACGGTCGTGTCGCCGCCGACCTTCTCCCTGAGCTGCAGGGCCGCTTCGATCGCGTATTCATCGAACGGGTTGATCACGGTCTCGACGCCTGCGCGTACGAGGCGCTTGGTCGCGGGGTCGATCCGCTTCTCGGCATTGGTGTCTGGAACGAGCTTCACGGTGACGACGATTTTCAAGCGTAGCAAAGCCTCTTCAATCGGATTGGCGCGAAAAGCACGCCTGGGCGTCGCAAACCGCCACCGGTCAAATGCAACCCGTTGCGATTGCGCCTCCACGACCCGCGACCCTTCCCGCCAAAGGTCGCAGCACGGCGCCGCGACGGCGCACGAGGCGCTCCCCGTCCTTCGAAGAACCGGGCGGCGATGCACGTTCAACAAACCGGCCGCGTCTCGCGAAAGAAAGCCGTCATCACGGGAGGGGCCGGGGGCCTCGGAGCGGCCACGGCGACGCTGCTGGCCGCGCAGGGTGCAAAAGTTTTCCTCACCGATATCGACGCTTTGGGCGCTCGGCGCGTAGCCGACGCCATCGACGCCGTGCACGGAGCTGGTACCGCCTTCGCTTCGGCTGCGCACGACGTTCGCAACGAAGCGCGCTGGGTCGACGTGCTGGCGGAGGCGAACGCGGCGATGGGCGGCATCTCGGTGCTCGTGAACAACGCAGGCGTGGGCTCCGTCGGAGCGCTCGAAACGATCGAGCTCGACGAATGGCGGCGCGTGATGGACATCAACGTCGACAGCATTTTTCTCGGCTCCAAACACGCGCTCAAGTACATGCGCGACCATCAGCCCGGATCGATCATCAACATCTCCTCGGTAGCAGGCCTCATCGCGGCGCATAACTTTGCGGCCTACAACGCGTCCAAAGCCGCCGCGTGGCTGCTTTCGAAATCGATCGCGCTGTACTGCGCGCGCGAAGGCTTGGACGTGCGCAGCAATTCGGTCCATCCGGCCTTCATCCGCACGGGCATCCTCGACCCGCTCTTCGCGGCCCAAGGCGAGGAGGTCGCGACACGAAAGCTGACGCGCCAAATTCCGCTCGGACGCCTCGGAACTCCCCAGGACGTCGCGTATATGGTACTGTTCCTCGCTTCGGACGAGAGCCGGTTCGTTACGGCCGCAGAATTCAAAGTCGACGGCGGCGTGTCCGCGGGAGTCTGAACGGGCCTCGAGCTCCGCGGTACGTCAACACGTAGCGACGCCAACCGATACTCGTACAAGACGATGAAACAGCACGTTGCCGCTGATCGGGTTCTGGGGGGGGCAGACGCGCTCTCCTACGGAGTTCGGGCGGCGCTCATTTTTGCGGCCTATTACGGTTCGGCGCTGCTCGGCGTCCGGCTCGCGTTTCCGCACACCGACGTCACCCCGTTCTGGCCCCCCTCGGGCATCGCCGTAGCCGCGCTCGTGCTGTTCGGGCGGCGCTATTGGCCGGCACTGTTCCTTGGCGAATTCGCTCTCAACCTGACGACCGGGTTACCCATCGCGGTAGCTGGTGGTCTCTCGATCGGCAATACGCTGGAATACCTGCTCGCCGCTTCCTTGCTCGCCCGCGCCGGCTTCGAGCGGCCGATGCATCGTGTGCGCGACGTCGCGGCGCTCGCACTGCTCGCCGCGGTGCTCAGCCCGTTCGTGGCCGCCACCATCGGCACCGCCTCACTGTGGGCGGGTGGCGTCGTCGCGAGCGCCGACGTCCGAGCGGTCTGGCGGGTGTACCTCGTCGGCGACGCGGTGGGCATCCTCGTGTTCACGCCCTTCATCCTCGCTTGGTCGAAGCTTCCGCGCAGCGTACCCTCGCGCCGCAGGATCGTGGAGGCGGCGCTCGTTGCTGCCATCGTCCCGGCCTGCGCGGCGCTCGTATTCCTCGGCAACTTCCATCACCAATACCTCATCTTCCCACTCGCCATCGCGGTCGCTAGTCGCTTCGGCCAGCGCGGTGCTACGGCGACGACGCTCGTTGTCTCCGTCTTAGCCGTCGTCGCGACGATCCACGGGCTCGGGCCCTTCCACGGAACGATCATCGAGCGTCTGACAAACTTGCAGCTCTACCTCTTCGCCTTCGGCTCGACGGCGCTCGGCCTCGCCGCAACGACCGCTGCTCTGCGCGAAGCGGAATCCGCAGCCCTCAAATACGCGGCCCGCGTCGAGGAATCCAATCGGGAACTGGAGGCGTTCGCCTACACGATCGCGCACGATCTGCGCGCGCCGCTGCGCGCGATCAACGGCTACTCACAGGCAGTCGTGGAAGATTACGGCGAAGCGCTGCCGGCCGACGCGAAGCGCAGCCTCGCTCGGATCGCGTCGAACGCCGTCGCGATGGGGCGGCTCATCGACGCGCTCCTCGAATTCGCGCATTTGGGAGCGAAGCGCATCGAACGAACGTCGCTGCGTCCGGGATCGGTCGCACAACAAACCTTCGATCGGATTCGGGTGGGATTACCCGACGGGCTCGCGGAGATCGCAATCGCTGAGACGCCGCAGTGCCAAGCCGATCCGACGCTGCTCGGACTCGTCTACCAAAACCTCATCGACAATGCGCTCAAGTTCAGGCGCGTTCGCGATGGGGTGACGATCGATGTCGGCTGGGTACCGGCATTTGAGGATTCAAATCTGCCGGTGTATTACGTTCGCGACAACGGCATCGGTTTCGATATGAAGTACCACGACAAAATCTTCGGCGTGTTCAATCGCCTGCATCGTGAAACCGAGTACGCGGGCACGGGCGCCGGCCTTGCGATCGTCAAACGCATCGTGAATCGTCACGGCGGCACCGTGTGGGCGCAGTCCGAAAAGGACCACGGCGCTACGTTCTTCTTCACCCTTCGTGCGGCGGCGAAGTAATCGCGGTATCGTCCGGCACAGCCTCGCTCGTATCGTCGTTCGGGTCGCGGCATGGGCCTGCGCGCGCGGTACGGTCGAGCGCCGCTAACCGGGCCGAAACGGCGATATCCAAAAAGCCGCAGACGAAACCCTCGGGAGCCGCCGACAAAAATCGGCATTCTCTGGAACCTTCGTTGATATGGCATTTAATCTTGGTCAATTCGCGTCGCAATTGGCGCATCGAACGGCCTAAGCGGCTTTCGTGGGTGTCGGCGTCACGTTGATCGGCCTCGGCGTCACGGAACTCGCAGGCGGGGCCGGAGTCGCGAGGCTGCCGGCGGCGAGGTCGGGGACGGGGTCGGACTGGGCGTCAGGACGGGGCTCGGCGTCGGCGACGGGGTCGGCGCCGGCGTGACCGCCGGAACGTAGATGCCGCCGTTGCCGCGTGCCAGGAGTGCGATGCCGGCTACGAAGATCGCTGCGATGCCGTAGAGATACCCGCCCCCGCCGCCTCCGCCCGACGCCGTGGTCGCGGCAGGCGGAGCAATCGGCGGCGCAGCCGTTGCGGCCGTCATCACCGTTACCGGCACGACGGCGATCGTGCTGCCCGATCCGTCGATCACGGAAATATTCGTCGCCCCGGCCGCCAGCGGCGTGACGACAAACGTTTTCGTCGCCGGGGGCGCTTTCACGTCGGTGAAGGTCGCAACGGAAGCGACCGACGGGTCGGCGACCGTCGCCGTCAGGCTGGCTGCGCTCGTCGAGATGACGAACCGTTTCGCGTTAGCGGGACCGAGCGCGAGGAATGCAAGAGAAACGGGCGACGCCTGCAGCACAGCCGGCGCCGCGGATGAAGCGACCGATTGCGCCGAGACTCCTGTTCCGTTTCCGAAAGCGGAGACGCACAGTGCGACCACTGCGGTGACAGCAAAAGGAAACCGCCGCGATAGAAACTTCAACTCGTACACACTCCGAAACGAAAGCCCTGCGGAGAAACTTAAACGACTCTTGGGACGACCGAGACTCGAACTCGGATGCTCTTTCGAGCGGCAAATTTTCGCACCACTATGGTTTTCACCACCGCCGGAACGTTTGTGGTCCGGACTGTACCTTGGCCGTGCGGAACACCCGTGTAGGCCGCGCCCGTCCAGTCTCTACACCTTCCGGACCCGCTACGGCCCGGCTTGGCTCGGTATCGTCACGCTGCGCCCGGCAAGCGACATCGCAGAGAGTTCACCGACTTTGAGCGCATCCCGGCCGCCGTTTCCAAACGGCCGGCTCCAATTAAAGTCTGCTGTGTCTACCGATTCCACCATCATCCCATGACGCCTGGTTCTACCCGCAGGCGAGCGTCATCCTGTGGCCACAGAATTTCGCCGCCCGATCAACACATAGCCTAAGAGCAGATCGTTCGACTCGAGCCGGGCTTCCGTCGCTCCGAGCAGGCGCAGCGTCTGTGCCAGAATCAGTCCGCCCGCGACCAAGATGTCCGCGCGTTGCGGCAGCATGCCCGGGAGAGCGCGGCGCTCTTCAAGATTCGCCGCCAAGAGCCGGTCGAGGGTCTTCTCCAGTACCTCACGCGTTAGCATACGGCCGCTCACGCGATCGACATGCGATTCGAAGGCAACCGCCGCAAGCGTGAGCGGCGTTCCTGCCACGCAAAGGATCCGCTCGACCGGACAGAGCGCGCCAAACGGAGCGATCAGTTCATCGATCTCGGCCCGCGCTCGCACGGTTGCCGCTCGCGCGGCCGCCCCGGAGGCTCCGCCGAGCAGGTCGGGATGGCGTTCGCCGATGCGAACCGATCCAACTTCGATGGAGTGCGCCCCGAGCAGAACCCCGTCGCAACCGAGTGCGAGTTCGGTGCTGCCTCCGCCGATATCGAGGACGGCGGTGCGAAGGCCGTCGTGCGGCGAGCCGGACGTTGCTCCAAGATAACTCGCGCGTGCTTCCGTGAGTCCGTCGAGCACTACGAGTGGTACTCCCGTCACCTGCGCCACGCGAGCGGCGAAGCTCGCGCCGTCGTCGGCACGGCGCACCGCGCTCGTCGCGATGCACGACAGGGCCGCGCCGAGTTCGCCTGCGCGAGCCGTGAGTTCGCGCACGGCCGCAAGCGTTCGCAGGACGGCATCCGGATGCAGGGACCCGCTCGCGCGCAGCCCCTCGCCGAGGCGCGTGCCGGTCTGCCGATGCTCGACCTGCTCGAGGGCTCCGCCCGAAATCTCGCGCACCACGAGCATCCGCGTGGTGTTCGTTCCAAGCGAAATGAGGGCTCGCGTCGCGAACGCGATCGGAACGAAACTAATATCGCTTTCCGGCCGACGCCTCGCGGGTCTTTTGGATGAGGCCGAGGACGTGATCGTAGTTCTGGTTGGCAATACCCGCATACAGCACGTCGATGATGGAAAGCTGTCCGATACGGCTCGAGGTCGCGTCCGAGCCGAACGCCGTTTCTTTGGCGGCCGTAAAGAGTTTGATATCGGAAACCTTGGTGATCGGAGAGGTGGCGCGGTGGGTGATGCAGATGGTCGTGGCGCCGGCTTTCTGCGCATTTTCCATCGCGTCGCAGACGTCGCGCGAGGCGCCGGTATGTGAGATCCCGAGCGCGACATCGCCCGTCCCGAGCAACGACGACGACATCGCCATCAGGTCGCTGTCGTTCAGCCATACGGCCGGGACGCCGAGCTTCATGAACTTGTGATACGCGTCGAATGCCAGCGGCGCGCTGCCGCCGATTCCGTAGATCTCGACCCTACGCGCGCCCGCAAGCGCCAGCACGGCGCGCAGCAACTCGTCGTCTGAAAGGACCTCGATCGTGTCTTTCAACGCCTGAGCGTTCGCCTGGAAAATCTTTGCCTTGAGCGACTCTAGGGAATCGGTCCCCTCGATCTGTTGGTAAACGGTTTCCGTTGGACCGACGAGATCCCGGGCGAGCATGATCTTAAACTCTTGATAGCCCTTGTAGCCGATCTTCTGGCAGAGCCGAACGACGGTTGATTCGCTCGTTTGGGTGCGCTCGGCGAGTTCGGTGACCGTTAGGTAGATCAGCTCTTCGGCGTGCTTGAGGATGAAATCAGCAACGCGCTGTTCGGCCGTTCGAAGCGAACTGTAGGTCCCCTCAATCCGGATGAAGCAGCCGGGAACGTTGACGGGTTCGATCCGCGCATCGGGGGTCGTATTCACCCTACGAAACGTTCTACGTCGGCTTGTTCCGAGCCTCGAAAAGCGCTGCGCGGCGCTTTTTACGAATGAAATGACGGGTCGCCGGGTCGGGCCGATCCACCGGCGCCCACGCCTGAGTCGCTTTCAAATACTCCCCCATGCGCCCTTCAAACACCGGATCCACCAGCATCGGCCCAATGGGCCCGGGAGTCCGGGCCCGAGGGCCATCGGGGGGCTCGCCGCCCCCATCTTCAACGAAAGGCACGACGCCCCGATTTTCAACAAACGCGCTTGCGTAGCGGCCGTTGCGGCGCAGCACGAGGTCGAGTTCGGTCTTTTTTTCGTAGGCGGCGACGTAGAGCGGGCGGTGAGCGGCGAATTCCTCGCTCGGGACGGCGGCGAGGGTACCGTCTGCGAGGCGGACCGTGGCGCCGTGATAGTGGATGTTGATAACCACGGCGCGGACCGTCACTGCGAGTCGTCCCAGTCGCGCGGCATGGACGAACGATCGGCCATACCTCGCACGTAGATGATCTCTTCGTTCGACCCCACGAGCCGCAACTCGTCGTGAATTTCGGGGATCGCCCCGAGCGGCGACGCCAAGCGCGCGATCGTGCGGCGCTGTCGCACCTCGCGTGCGGAAAGTGCGGCGATGCGATCGCTCGATGCACGCAATTCGGCCGCCACGGCAACGTTCTTCACGACGATCCCTTCGAACTGAATCGCTACCACCGCGAGAACGCCGAGGGTCACGCCGAGCAGCGCGACCCGTCCGGTAAGGCGGAAAACGCGTCCAAGGGTTTTCACGACGGAACCGCTGTTACCACGTGGGTACGCAGTTCGCGCTCCCACGCGCCGATGCGGCGGAACTTCTCGTAGCGCCCCTCGCGCAGGGAAGCCGGCGTTTTCGTCTCGAGCACGCGCAGTTCGTCCTCGATCGTATCGAGGACGATCTGGACGAAGCCCGGTGCATCGCGATGGGCGCCGCCAAGCGGTTCCTTCACGATACGATCGATGATACCGAACCCCAGCAGATCGTCGCTCGTCAGGCGCAGACGCTCCGCGGCTTCGGGAGCGCGCGCCGCATCACCCCACAAAATCGCAGCGCATCCTTCAGGCGACGCGACCGAATAGACGGCATTTTCGGCCATGATGACCGTATCGGCAAGCGCGATCGCGAGCGCACCACCCGAGCCGCCTTCGCCGATGATCGTCGCGACGACCGGGACGCCGACTTTCGCAAGCGTCGTCAGGCACGAGGCAATCGCCTCCGATTGCGCGTGTTCCTCGGAAGCGATCCCGGGATCCGCTCCCGACGTGTCGACCAGGCTCACGATCGGCAAGCGGAAACGCGCGGCCAGTTCCATCAAACGCTTGGCCTTGCGATACCCTTCCGGGGACGCCATGCCGAAGTTGCGGTAGATATTTTCCTTGGTATCGCGGCCCTTCCGTTGCGCGAGCACCACGATGCGGCGGCCGCGGAGCTTCGCGAACCCGCCCACGAGCGCGTGGTCGTCGCGGAAATGACGATCCCCGTGCAATTCCTCGAAACTGTCGAGCGCGGCCAGATAGTCGCCGGCGAGCGGGCGCTTCGGGTGGCGCGCCATGTGGACGCGCTCCCACGGCGTGAGCTTACCGAAAAGATCGCCGAGCAGCTCGCGATATTTCTCCTCGAGCAACGCAACGTCGGCGGACGACCCGCTGCCGCGTTCGCGTAACGTAACGATGCGCGCCTCGAGCTCCTGCAGCGGACCCTTCTCACGTTCGACGATGAGGTTCAAGCGCGAAAACTCACTGCAGCGCGAATTCCGGCACGGCCTTGAGAACCGGCGCGATGCGCTTGCGATCGACCGCATAATCCAAGAGCCGGATCAACGTCGCGCGCATGTCCATCCGCTTGACGACGAGATCGACGTGCCCTTTTTCGAGCAGGAAATCGGCCGTCTGAAAGTTCTCCGGCAGCTTTTGGCGGATCGTCTGTTCGATGACGCGCCGGCCCGCGAACCCGATCGAAGCACGCGCTTCGGCGATGATGATATCGCTCTGAAACGCGAAGGAGGCCGAGACGCCGCCCGTCGTCGGATCGGTGAGCACCGTGAAGAATGGGTTGCCGTCGTTCATGAAGCGCTCGACGGCAAGGGTCGTCTTCGCCATCTGCATGAGCGCGAGCATACCCTCTTCCATGCGTGCGCCGCCACTAGCGGTGAAGATGATGCAGGGGAGCTTGCGGCGCCGCGCCTCTTCCAAAAGATGGGTCACGCGCTCGCCCACGACCGTGCCCATCGTGCCCCCGCGAAAGTTGAAATCCATCACGCCGAGCGCAACCGGGAAGCCCTCGAGCGTTCCGAATCCGGTTACGACTGCCTCGGAGAGCCCCGACTTCGCACGATCGGCTTCGAGCTTCTGCTCGTAGGGACGCTTATCGGTCCACCCGAGCGGATCGCCCGGCAATATCTCGTTTCCGATCTCGACGAAATCTGCGTCGATTAGCGAGTTGATCCGGTCGTAGGCGTGCATCCGAAAGTGATAGTTACACTTGGTGCAAACCGAAAGATTCGCTTCGAGATCCTTGCGGTACAGCATCTCTCCGCAGGACAGGCACTTGACCCACAACGCCGCGTCTTCGGCGGGAACGTCTTTCTCGCGAAGCAGTCGCAGCCAATCGGGCATGGGCATCAGAGTGCCGCGCTTCCACTGGCAACCGCCGGAGTTCCGACGGTGAGTTTCTCTTCGATCGAGACACCGACCGCGGGCTTCCCCAAATACCGTGCGGCGTAGAGCCGTCGTAACTGCTTGAGATAATTCGTAATTTCTTTCCCGTTGAGTTTCGATTCGCCGTAGACGCGATCTTTGAAGACGTACGGAACCTCGAGAGCCTTGCCGTAGTTCGCTTTAGCGGCGACTTCGAGGCCGATCTTGAAGCCGATCGGATCGAGTTTGATGCCGGCCAGTGCCTCGCGTTTCACGAGAAAGAAGCCGCTCGTGATGTCGTGGATCGGCGTGAGCAAGTACGCGAGCCGACACGCGACCCACGACGTGAAAATTCGGCGCTTGGGCCAATTCTCGATGCCGCCGCCTTTGATGTAACGGCTGCCGATCGCAAGGCCGTAGCGGCCGCTCGCGAGTGCCTCGACCATCTTCGGAACGATCGTGGCATCGTGACTGAAATCCGCATCCATCGCACCGAGCGCTTCCGATTCCGGCCGCGCGTATTTCCAGCCGTCGATCACAGCGCTCGAGAGACCCATCTTTCCGGGCCGGTGCAAACACCGCACGGGGTATTTTCCGGCGAGCGCATCGACGATGGCGCCCGTTCCGTCGGGCGAGTTGTCGTCGACGACGACGATTTCTCCATCGAGTCCGTTCGCGCGAAAAATCTCACTCATCGTTGCGACGAGCCGTTCGATACCGCCCGCTTCGTTGTACGTCGGGACGACGATGCTGAATTTCACGCGTACCGAATGCCGGCTAGGGCAAGAACCATAACTGTACCCTATACGCCGCCAGATTGCCTTATTCCGTCAGATGTCGCCGGTTGCGTAGAGGAGTATGGAGCAGGCGACGAGGCCGGCGGTTTCGGTTCGGAGGATGCGGCCGCCGAGGGAGACGAGGTGGGCGCCGGCGGATTCGAGGGCGAGCGCCTCGTCTTGCGCGAGACCGCCCTCGGGGCCGATGATGACGAGGGCGGTGCGTGCTCCAACCAACAGGTCCGGCAACCGTTCGCGCAGCCGTACGACGGGCGCAAGTTCCCATGGTACGAGCGTTACGTCGAAGCCGGGCACGCGTGCAAGCAGTGCCTCAAAGGCGAGAGGACCTTCAACGGCAGGGATGTCGGGGCGGCCGCACTGCTGCGCGGCGCTCTTGGCAAGGCGTCGCCAGCGTTCGAGCTTTCCTTCGCGCGCGCCCTCTCCCACGGTGCGCGCGCTTGTGAACGCGACGATGCTTTCGAGGCCGAGCTCGGTCGCCTTTTCCACCACGTACTCCATCTTCTGCCCTTTCGGCAGGCCCTGCGCGAGCGTCACGCGCAGCGCGGCCGGGGCGGGGACGGTCAGCACGCGATCGAGCGATGCGAACGCGCGATCGGCCTCGAGCCGCAGCGTAGCGGCGAACACGCGCCCCGACGAGTCGGCGATCTCGAGTTCGGCACCGTCGTGGCGGCGCAAAACGAGCGTGAGTTTGCGGGCGTCGCCCGCATCGAGACGAGCGCGTTCGCCGATGTCGAACACGCCCGAAACGAAAAACCTTGGGGCGCTCACTAGGGAATGAACGCGTCCTTTACCCGTTCGAAAAACGAACGGTCGTCGATCTGATCGCCGCCGACATCGGCGAACTGTTCGAGCAATTCGCGCTCTTTGCGCGAGAGTTTTTGCGGCACGACCACGTGGACGGTCGCGAGCAAATCTCCGCGGCCGGCGCCGCGTACGCTCGGCATGCCTTTGCCGCGCACGCGATAGGTCGTCCCGCTCTGCGTGCCGGCCGTGATGCCGATGGGCGCGGGACCATCGAGCGTGGCCACCTCGATCGTGCCGCCGAGGGCCGCTTGCGTGAATGCGATCGGCACGTCGGCATAGAGATCAGATCCGTCGCGCCGAAAACGGTCGTGACGCGCGACCCCCAGATACACGTAGAGGTCGCCCGGCGGGCCGCCGCGCGCTCCGCCTTCGCCGCTACCCGAGACGCGGATGCGGCTGCCGTCATCGACGCCGGCGGGAATCTTCACGGTGAGCGAACGCGCGCGTTCGAGGCGCCCCTTTCCGCGGCACGCCTCGCAAGGATTCGGAACGAACGACCCTTCGCCGTTGCACTTGGTGCACGCCGTCTGGGTGACGAATTGGCCGAGCGGTGTCTGGCGCACGCTCCGCGTCGCGCCGGAGCCGCCGCAACGGTCGCACCGCTGGATCAGCGTTCCCGGCTTCGCGCCCGATCCCGAGCAGTTCTCACAGGTCGCCAGATGATTGAACGAGATCTCACGCTCCGCGCCGCGGAACGCGTCTTCCAGGGTGATCTGCAGATCGTAGCGCAAATCCGAGCCGCGCTGCGGCCCCGTTTGCCGCTGGGCACCGGCGCCTTGACGGGCGCCGAAAAACATATCGAAGATGTCGGTGAAACCTTCGCCCCCGAAGCCGCCGAACCCGGAGCCGGCATTGCCGTTGGACGGGCCGGGTGCGCTTCCAAAGCGATCGTAGTGCTGCCGTTTGCTCGCGTCGCTGAGCACTTCGTAGGCTTCATTGATCTCTTTGAAATGCGTTTCGGCCGCAGCCTTATCCGCGGCGACGTCGGGATGATACTTGCGGGCGAGCCCGCGGTACGCGCGCTTGATATCCGCATCCGAGGCGTCGCGTCTGACGCCCAAGACGGTATAATAATCGGTGGTCACGGTTCCTCTAACGGATCTCGGTGTTCGCCAAGTGGGTGTTGAGCGAGGTAGCCGTGCCCGACGCGAGCGCGAGCAGCCGCGCGTAGGGCATCCGACGCGGGCCCAGGATCGCGAGCACGCCGATTGCTTCGTCGCCGAAACG
>Ga0302326_10020850_pt1 | contig 13463 bp, 11 predicted proteins | sample Palsa_T0_3_FD_202264 | JGI IMG/M metagenome (GOLD analysis project Ga0302326, IMG submission 202264) | Peat permafrost microbial communities from Stordalen Mire near Abisko, Sweden - Palsa_T0_3 | ecosystem: Environmental > Terrestrial > Soil > Palsa > Peat permafrost | place: Sweden: Abisko... | reverse complement strand
CGGTTGTCAAGATCTGCTCTGGTGGACTGGAACCGATGATCTGGGAGTAAAGCGAATCTGCGAAAATTGCGCGACTCCGTCATGGTCCGCGACCCTCATGCCTTCTATCAGGGCCCGACTTTACAGCCTGCGGAAAAAGTCATGTTTTGTATCAGGGCACGACTTTAGTCGTGCCGTATATGTCTGAGATTACGTCGGGCTTTAGCCCCTGAGGCATTGCTCTCCCGGCCGGTGCAGTGTTTTTCCGCCGCCTCTTTCGTCGGGCCGCACAGGGCTCAGAGAAAATCGGGCTTCCGCCCCTGCGGCTTTATCAGATGAGTCGTTACAGTCCGCTAGAATCGGCGGTCGAGGCGGGGATACCAGGTGACCTGGAACGTCGTGCTGGTGTCGGACTGTCGTCCGGTCTTATACATGGGAATGAGCCAGCGTTCGTATTGCAGATTCGCCTTTAACTCGACGTCGGGAGTAAGACGCTTCACCAGGTCGAAGCTGAAGTCGTGCTGCGTGGTGCCGCCGGGGATAAAATCGCTGGACGCCTTGTCACTGCGGTAAGAAGCCTGCAGCCATTCGCGTGGTGAAAGATGGTAAGTGAGCCAGGCCTGCCCGCCCTTGTTTTCGCGGCCAATCCAGTCGCCCATCAGCAAGCCGTTGCTGGTGTAGCCATTCCTCTGCACTACCTCGATGTACATGTCCTGGCCACCATGGCTGAGACCAGAATCGGGATCGGTCGAAACTGCTTCGACGCGCAGATCGAGTTTGGGCGCTCCAGGAATATGGGAGAGGTAGAGACCGGGGCGGATCGCGGCATGGCGCGGTGCTGTGATAGGAAACACATCATCGTGTACTTCCGAGTCGTTATAAAAAGTCAGCCATCGGTGAAAGAAAGGCAGGCGCCAGGAAAAGTCAAAGGCGCTGAAGCGAGCGCCGGGATCTTTGCGGGAAAACTTCTCCGATCCGTTGGTATCGCTAATGCTGTAAAAGCTACGCCAGAACGTTCCCAGTGTAACCGGCTCGTGTCCAATACCTCCCCAAATCACCGTGCGCTCAAAACCGATCTCCACATTGGGCGTGGGCTTGAAAGAAATCTTCTCCGCATGAGTCCAGGGGCTCACCGGATCGTTATGACCCTTGAGCGGGCCAACGAAAAAGTCGTACCGAATGAGACCGACGATGCGCGAGACGTAGGGAATGTAAAGCGGCTCCACGCGATTGATGCGGAAGCTGTAAACATTCTCCGCATTGTTGCTCCAGGCCATGCCGCCGCCCACGCCCGGTCCATACCAATTGTCCATCTTTCCAAAGGAGATTTCGTGGCCAACGACATGCGCGGAAACGTAGCCCTCAAGGACGGTGAGGTTATTGACGGAAGAAACCGGGCCCAGCGGGATGGTCGTATTGCCAGGTAAGGGAACGGCGCCAAAGGTGTCGAAACCATCGATCAGCGCCAGCGTTTGCGCCACGCTGGGCGAATACCCTTCCCACGAAGGCGCGTGCTGCCACTCGCCGCGGAAGTAAGCGGAGAACATGCCATAGTGGCCGCGTGCGCTCAAGCCGGCGTAGTTGTTGAAGCCGCCCGCATACGGGCGGCCAAAATCGTTGATGTCGGTCTGCCCAAGATGAAAGCTGTCGCGCAAAGGCGTGCCCCCGATGCCCATCACCCGCTCATATACGGAGTCAAGGCCGCCGCGCCCGAACTTCTGATCGAGAGGAATCCGCATATCGGGCTGCAGATCCTTTTCCAGAGCGGTATAGATATCGATAGCTTCATCGCTGGTACCGCCGGTGATTCTATCCGCGCTTTGGTCCAGCATGTGGGCCACACTCAGGCGTGTCCATGGGCGTATGCCGAGAAATACGGTGTCCACGTATCCCAGCCCATAGAGCCGCATCACCGCCGGGTAGATCCAGCTATCCAGCGGGATGTAAGCGGAGCTCATGCCTTCGATCGATTTGAGCGGCTCATACGGTGCAAAGTGAATGGCCTCCCGCGGAGCGGGCAGTTGGTCGGCAGAGGCGGGCGGGGGCGCGGCGTTCGGCGAAGAGCTTTGCTGCGTGTCCGATCCAGCCGAAAGCGGCGGTGATTGATCGGGAGCCAAAATATTTGAGGCGTATGAGATTCCAGGGGTCAGTAAGACCATCACGCACAGAACAGCAAGGAATTCCACTCACACCTCAAGGACACAAAACGGTTGATGCCGGATATGACCTGCAGTGGAGGCAAATACCGGGCAAGGAGACGTGACGAAAATCGATCACCATCTTCAAGCTAACGAAAGCAGAACCCATGGTCAATCGTTTGCGGCACGCAGTGAAGCGCGAAGATAACGGGGGTAGGCTACCGGGAATCGCCCCTACGGACACACGCTTGTGGAAAGGCTGGTCTCTACGCTTTTCGGGCAGCTCGGAGGGCGGCATCGAGTTCTTGCGAAAATTCGTCCATGAGTTGATTCTTCCACCGGGCTGTGAACAGCTTCTTCGCTTTAAGGTAGCGCTCCATGTGGGCGAGAGGATCGCGCTCCGCTTGCCGGCCTGGGCTGGACTTGGTTTGGCCGGATACACGATACGTCTTGCCCTCCACCAATACCGGGCCACCACCCTGGCGCACCCGCTCAAGGCTTTCGTAGGCTACCCGGTAGACGGCCACCACATCGTTGCCGTCGACCGTGAGGATCGGCAGGCCGTACCTTCTTGCCTGTTCGATTAAGGGTTCTTCTTTGCCCGTTGCCAGGGAACCGGCATGATTGGACGAAGGGTGAAGCGAATTTCCAGGCGCAGGAGTAAGCGGCATCGCGCGCGAAGTTTGAAACCACGGATTGTTCTCCACCACAAAGAGGATGGGCAAGCGCCGCTTGCCGGCGACTTCGAGTGTTTCCTTCCAGGGGCTAAGCAAGGATGTTGTCGCGCGGGTAAACGCGACCACCACGTTGCCTTTTTTACTCCGCTTGTTGGCCGAGGCCACTTCCGTAACCACGCGGAACTGCTCGGGTGTAGAGGAAGGCGGGAGGATGTTATGTACGGAGCCGTTCGCGGCTTGGTGGTGGTTCGGCCTGGAGCGGCGCAGAGAAAGCTGAACCACAATCTCGCCCAACGGAACGCCTTTGACCAGGCCGGCAATCGAGTCATCGGGCGCGAGGGTGATCGTGTCTTCCGGTCGCAGGTCGATGACCCATCCGGCAGCAATCGCCTCCTGGCCCATGGAAGCAAGGTAGGCACTCCCCAGTTGTTTGCTCAGGCCGGCTGCATGCTCTGTGAGCAGTCGGCATCGAACCATGGTGGCGTACAGCTGCTTGAGCTTTGCGTCAGAGATCAGCGAGCCGCCGGTTGAGACTTCTGCCGCGGCGGTCGTCCGCCGAACCCTACCAGTCATGGTTACGGTTCTCCTGGCCGTGGAAATCACGACGAGTAGATAAAGCGCTGATTGTAAATCACGCTGCGCCGCAGCGGGACGTCTTTCTGCGTGGAAAAGCAAGCCTGTTTGGTCGAGGCATTGTGGAAAGAACTCCGGACTTTTTCACAGAGAATGTGAAAAAGCCTGTGCATTTCCCGCCCTCTGTACCGCGCAGTTCCTGAAACGATGGGAGTTCTAGCACTCTGCACAGCTTTTGATGCTCGCGTTCCGCAATGGAATCATGTGGAGTAATCCGCGTTGATCCGCACGTATTCCGCGGTAAGATCGGTCGTCCAAAAACGACACACACCGCTCCCCAGACCAAGATCGACGTGAATGGTCAGGTCGCGTTGCTTCAGGTAGTCGTGGGTAGCGGACTCGTTGAAGCGAGGCGATAGGCAGCCCTGACGGCAAATCTCCAGTGGTCCAAAAGAAAGATCGATCCGCGTCGGATCGATCGCGACCCCTGCGTAACCGATGGCTGCGAGGATGCGCCCCCAATTCGGATCGCATCCTGCCCATGCCGTCTTGACCAGCGGTGAGTGGGCTATGGAGCGCGCTACACGCAGAGCATCGGCATCGGTAAGCGCACCGCCGATCACCAACTCGACTACGTGCTGCACGCCCTCTCCGTCCTGCACAATTTGTTTGGCCAGCGATAAGCATACCGACTCCAGCGCAGAGGAGAACGACTTTGTGGCCTGGTCTGCCTTGGTCTTTGCGGTCGCGTGGTCGTGGCCTTCGATGACGACTCCGCTGACCCCGCTGGCGAGCAGCAGAAGGGTGTCGTTGGTCGAAGTGTCGCCATCGATGGAGATGCGATTGAAGCTGCTTTCCGCTGCGTGATGCAGCAGGTCTTGCGCCGCAGCGGGCTCGAGCGCCGCGTCGGTAAAGAGATACACCAGCATGGTGGCATGCAGAGCAGCATGGGGAGCGGATTGCAGTTGGGGATGAATCATGCCCGCCCCCTTGGCAATGCCGGCCACACGAACCGTCACACCCTCTACCTCAAAACTCGTGGCGGCAACCTTCGCCCGCGTATCGGTGGTCATGATCGCGCCCGCCATCTGTTGCAGGTGAGCCGCAGACGAACCCAGCCCGGCATGCAATGCGGGGAGCGCGGCGGTCAGCTTGTCGAGCGGCAGCGGCACACCGATGATGCCGGTGGAGGAGGGAAAGACGGCATGCGCGTCGCAGCCGAACAATGCGCCGGCGCTGGCGCAGGACTGCTGTGCGGCGGTGATGCCGGCCTCCCCGGTGGCGCAATTGGCATTGCCGGCATTGACCAACACGACGCTGACGTGATGGTGACTGCGCTCGAGATGGCGCTGTCCCACAATCAGCGGGGCGGCTACGACTTTGTTGGCGGTAAACATGGCGGCGGCAACCGCCGGCGGGTTGGCAACCGCACAGGCAACATCCGGATTACCACTGGCTTTGATCCCGGCCCGCACCGCGGAAAAAGAAAAGCCGCGAGGCACTTGATCATCTGTGAGGGAACCTACCTGGGATGCGGAAGACGTATCGGTCATGTGGCCTTTACTCTATCAAGAGAAGGCTAAGGACGATCACGGATGCAGCACGAAACGGACGAGCAGGCCCTGCAGGGCGACCGCGGCAAGGAGTTTCAGCTGCCGGCGGAGTTTCTCAGCATGCGCAATGTCGATATCGCACGCGGCCAGAACGTCGTGCTGCGGGATGTGAACCTCAGCATTGCCAGTGGAGAGCACATTGCCATCCTGGGCCCGAATGGATGCGGAAAATCAACCCTCATCAAGGCCATGACCTGCGAGTGCTATCCCATCGTTCGTGCGGGTATGGTGATGAAGGTGTACGGCCGGGACCGCTGGGAGGTGCAGGAATTGCGCAAGCATCTGGGCGTGGTGGCGACGGAGCTGCCCGGCGAACGGACTTCGGTCACTCGGGGAGTGGATGCCGTGGTCAGCGGGTTCTTTGCCAGCTCCACGCTGTGGCCGAATTTGCTGGTGACCGAAAGCATGCGCAGCAGCGCTCTGGAAGCGCTCGATTTGCTCGACGCCGGGTATCTCCGCGACCGCTGGGTGGGGGAAATGTCGGCAGGAGAAAAGCGGCGCGTGATGATTGCGCGCGCGCTGGTGCACCGGCCGCAGATGTTGTTGCTGGACGAGCCAAGCAACGCCCTCGACCTGGCTGCGCAGCGCGAACTGCGGGAGATTCTGCGCGACGTGGCCGCCGGCTCTGCCACGCGGCGGGGAACCGGAATGGTGATGGTGACCCATCACCTGGCGGATATTCTCCCCGAGATCGATCGCGTGGTCATGATGCGCGGCGGGCGCATCGTTGCCGATGGACCAAAACAGGAATTGCTGCAGGCCTCCCGCTTGCAGGAACTCTTCGGCGTTCCCCTTGAATTGACGGAGCGCAATGGGTACTGGCATTCCTGGTAAGGTGTCCCTTCCGGGACGTTTGCGATGCCACGAAAGATTCCTGCTTGACCTCGACCGGGGCCTCGTTTTAATTTATGGCTACACGGGAAAGGAGGATGATCCAGCGAATGAAAAATTCTGATGGTAGTTGTTGTGCAATACGTGAGGTGACTGAGGCTTAGAGCGTGCGCTCTAGACCTGGCGGTAAATAATTCGTCCGCCGAGGCCCACTTCGTAAGAAGAGCGGACGCCTCAGCCAAACTCCACAGCTTCACCGGTGATCAAGGCCCGCGACCCCTTTCTGGTTGCGGGCCTTTCACATTTTGCGCCAGAGCCACCGCGCTGCTGTTTTGTATCAGGGCCCGACTTTAGTCGGGCCGTAAGCGACGAAAAATACGTCAGGCTTTAGCCCCTGAGCTGTCGCTTTCCAGCCTGTGAAGCCCAGATCATTTCGACACCCCAATTCGCGGTCAGGCCCGACCTTGAAACTCCCTGCGCAGGCTTACAATGAACTCATGGAACCACTCGTGATTGCGGGTAAGGCCTTTCAGTCCCGGCTGATTGTGGGTACGGGGAAATACAAAGACGGGCCAGAGACACAAGCAGCCATCGAAGCTTCCGGAGCGGAGATGGTGACGGTCGCGGTGCGGCGGCTGAACCTCGATCGCACTCGGGAGTCTCTGCTCGATTACATCGACCCGGAGCGCTACTTTCTCCTGCCCAATACCGCCGGATGCTACACCGCGGATGAGGCGATTCGCGCCGCCAGGCTGGGCCGCGAGGTGGGCATCTCCGATTGGGTAAAGATCGAAGTGATCGGGGACCAGGCGACCCTATATCCGGATGTACAAGCGACGCTTGAAGCCACGAGGGTTTTGGTGAAGGAAGGTTTTACGGTTCTCCCTTACACCTCCGATGACGTGGTGTTTGCACGGCGGCTGATTGACGCCGGAGCCGCTGCCGTGATGCCGCTGGGCGCACCTATCGGGAGCGGCATGGGCTTGCAGAATCTGGCCACATTGCGGATCCTGCGCGAGATGATTACCGAGGTTCCGCTGATCGTCGATGCCGGCGTAGGCATGGCCTCCGATGTATGCCTGGCGATGGACATGGGAGCGGACGCGGTGTTGATCAACTCTGCGATCGCGCATGCCGCCAAGCCGGTGCTCATGGCTGAGGCGATGCAGCACGCGGTGCTCGCCGGACGACAATCCTTCCTTTCCGGACGCATGCCCAGGAAACTCTATGCGACGGCGAGTTCGCCGCTGGAAGGTCTTTCAAAGTAGCCGCCCCGCGCACCCACAAGACTATTACAGCCCTCCCCGCCGTGGGATAGACTCGGTCACATGCGCGTCTTCGGCATTGATTGCGGAACCAATTGCACCGGCTACGGCGTGGTCGACGTGCAATATGGAAGGCGGGAAACCCATCTGGTCGCCGTGGCTGCCGGCGGTCTGAAACTGGCCAAGGATCAGCCCCTGCCAGTTCGGCTCGCCTATATCTATGGGGAACTCTCCGCGTTGCTGGAAATGCATCGTCCCCAGGTGGTGGCGGTCGAAGAGGTCTTTTATTCCGTGAACGCCAAGTCCGCTCTGAAGCTGGGACATGTGCGTGGAGTGGCCTTGCTGGCCGCCGCGATGCAGGGTCTGCCGGTCGCTGAATATGCTCCGCTCACGATAAAATCTGCGGTGGTTGGTTACGGCATGGCGCAGAAGGAGCAGGTGCAGTTCATGGTCGCGCGCCTGCTGGGCCTCGACCACGCCCCGAAACCGGCGGATGCCGCCGACGCGCTGGCGATCGCCATATGCCACGTGCACACCGCACAGACCCTTTCCTTGCAGGCGGAATCCCGCGCTTGAGGTCAGGGTTGCATTCTCCGCGAAGCGTTTTCTGGGCATTGTTGCCCTTTCTGGTTGTTCCCATCAGGTTCCCGCTTGCGGCGCAGGACGCGGCCCAGCCACACATTCGCTTTATCTACGAAAACCCGAAGTTGCAACCGCAAAAGTATGTTGTGACGGTAGACGAAGATGGCAGCGGGCACTTTCTCTCCGAAGTTGGAGCGGCCGTTAAGAACGATGCTGATAATGTTCCGGCTGGGCCGCAGGATCGGCCCATCCACATCTCCAGGGCGCTTCGCCAGGAAATGTTTGCGACAGCGCGAAAGAACAAACTGTTCGCCCTCGCGTGCGAAGACCGGGAGAAGAACATAGCTTTCCAGGGAACCAAGACGCTCGAGTACGAAGGCCCGGAAGGTAAGGGAAGTTGTACCTACAACTGGAGCAAGAACCCCCAGATCGAAAAGCTTACCGACCGGTTTGAAGCGGTGGCCGCAACCCTTGAGGAGGGTGCCAAGTTGCAGCGTCAGTATGAGCATGGGCGCCTGAGCCTGGACGCGGAAATGGAATTTCTGGAGCAGATGGTGCACGAGGGGCGGGCGATTGAAGTCGAGAATATTGCCCCGATCCTGCAGACATTAGCCGGCGACGAGGCGATATTACAGCGGGTGCAACGGCGCGCGCGCACCCTGCTGCAAGGGGTAAAGGACGATTAACCAGGCTGCGGAGAAATTCCGTTTTGTATCCCGGCACGACTTTACAGGCTGCGGAAGAAATCGGAGAACGAGGGGTACGCCCTGGCGCGCGTTTCGTGCCCCCATTTCGTCTATGAGTAGGCGGGAGGCACGCTCGGATTGACGAGACCGCAGGTTCCCGTTCGACTAAGCTGTACGCGGAACTTATTTTGTAAAGACTGGTTTAATTCATCAGAGCTGTTTTCCGGTTGTTATCGAAAATTGGCTCCAGGGGTTCGACTTTGGGCCCCACAGGAAATGGAGGTGCTCCATGAGGCAGCACCCTGGAATCACGAATAACGTTAGCCGGCCGGCGGGAGTGGCTGTGCTTTGTCTGCTGTGCATGGGTTTTGCCGGTGCTCAGGCGTCAGCCCAGGACGCCGCATCCAACGTTGCGCGCGTGAGTTTTGTGCAGGGCTCGGTGCAATTGATGGCCGGCCAGGGAACTGACTTCCAGCAGGCAGTGTTGAACATGCCGGTTGTGGAAGGATCGCGCTTGCAGGCCGGCGGGGATGGCCAGGCGGAAGTCGAGTTTGGCGATGGAAGCGTCGCCCGCTTGACACCAAACAGCGCGCTCCAGTTCGATCACCTGGGACAGGATCAGGTACAGCTGGAGCAACTGGGTGGTTTGGCCTATTACGAGTTCAATGTCGGCGACGGGCACCCACCCTTCGGCGTGCAGTTCGCCAACGTGAATATACAGGCAACCGCAAATTCCATTTTGCGTGTGGGTATGGATGCCGGATGGGAAGTCGCGGTCATCAACGGCTCCGTGAACCTGCAGGGAAGCGGCATCCCTTCCGCCGCCGTTACCGAGAATCAGAGTGTTCGCTCCAGCGCCGATAACAGTGGGGCTCCGTACACCGTCGCCCAGGGAATCAATGGCGACTCCTGGGATAACTGGAACCAGGATCGGGACCAGGCGATCGCCCAGGAAGCGTCGATGCAAACGCCGGTGCGCGATGACTCAGCGAATCCGCAGAGCGAGAACTGGAATGATCTCGACGCCGACGGCAACTGGTATCCGGTAGAGGATTCCGGCAATGTGTGGGTTCCGGCAGGCGTTGGTCCTGGTTGGGACCCGTACGGAGCCGGCTACTGGGGCTACTATCCCACTCTGGGCTACACCTGGATCTCCGCGTATCCATGGGGCTGGCTGCCTTATCACTGCGGCAACTGGAACTACTATTCCTTCGGTTGGGGATGGGCTCCGGGAGGTGGCTGCGGCCGCACCTGGTCTCCCGTGATTGTGGTACGCATTCATCCTCCTGGCTGGACAATGCCGTTACGGCCACCCAGCGGCATCCGTCCTCTCCCAGGCCAACGGCTTGTGGCGATCGATCGCGGTCCGGAGGCAAAGGGCCCCTGGGCGTTTCAAGGAGCCGCGCCACGGCCTGACCATCAGCTGGCCTTGAACTTTAAAGGGGAGGCAGTCGCCCCGATCGGCCGGACCGACGTGCGTCCGCAGGCTTTTGCAGGAGTCAGGGGGACAGCGCCGGGAACGCGAGCCGTTTTGGGTGGTGTCTCGCCGCGGCCGATCTCCACCAATAACTACCTGTGGGGCGCCAATCCGCCGCGTGCGGTAGAACGGCCTAATGAACCACCCTCGGTACAAAGATCTGTGGAGAGACCGTATGTAGGCTACCCGGCAGCCCAGTCCAACAATCAACGCTCGACGTACGTGCCCCGAGAGCCGGCACCCTCGGCCCACTATTCGTCCCCGCCGCCGCAGCCTCATTACTCGGCGCCCCCGCCGCCGCACGTGTCGGCGCCCGCCGGACCGCACCGTTAACCGGAGCCCCCTTCGCCTGTCAGCGAGGGGGCTTTCCGCTACCAACAATCTCAATCAAAGACGCTCCCAAGACTCGTCATCCCTTCCGCTCTACGGTTCTTCCACTGCAACCACAGCTGAGGAAAAGCGCTCTCAGATTTGTCATCCCGACCGGAGCGAAGCGTAGTGGAGGGATCTGCGGTGTGCCTTTCCCTCAAACAAAACTTCCATGAAATCTCCCTCCCCAAAACAAAACAAACGGTGGCCCATTCAAGCCGTACTTTGGCTTGAGTGGGTCCCCTCCGCTCCAAGGGCCAGAAACATCCCTGCCATGGCCTCCAGCGGCACCGCCTCCGCGCGCACCCGCGCGTCCACACCGCACAGCTGAAACGCCGCCTCCACCGCGGCAGGAGAATATCCCGAGGCGCGCAGATTGTTGGCCAGAGTCTTACGTTTCAGGGCGAAGATCTGCCGCAGAAAACGAAGAAAACCTGCGGATTCCACGCCTAGCTCTTCGAACCTGGAATGCATGGTAAGGCGAATAACAGTGGAGTAGACCTTGGGAGGCGGAGAGAAGGCCTCAGGCGGCAAAGTGAAAAGGTTTTCCGTTGTGGCATACATCTGCGCCGTGGCCGAGAGCAAACCATAATCGCTCGAGCCGGGGGCGGCGACGATGCGTTCCGCGACCTCCCGCTGGGTCATGAGCACGGCGCGGTCGATGACGGTGCTGTGATTGAACAAATGCGTCAGGATGGGGGAAGAGATGTAATACGGAAGGTTGCCGATGACCTGCAGGCGAACGCCACGCCGATTGGCCCATGCTGTCAGATCGAAATTGAGAATGTCCTGGCAAAGTACCTCCACCGAGCTTCCGGCCGCTTGCCTCCACTCCAGCTGCAGCGATGCTGCCAGGGCAGGATCCAGCTCGATTGCGACCAGCTGCCGGGCGCGTGCCGCGAGCAGGCTGGTCAGCACCCCTCTGCCGGGGCCGATTTCGAGCACCGTGGCCTGGCTCACATCGCCTAGAGCGTCGACAATCGCGCGCGGCGCTGTGGTGCTGACGAGAAAATTCTGCCCCAACTTGGGTTTTTGCCGCGATGCGCCGTGCTTTCGGTCTGCCATCTGGTTGAGGCTGGGGCGCCGCAGATTGCTGGCGCGGTAGCGCACAGGTAGACTACCCAATTGCGACAGGAAATCCAGGATCCTTCTCTGCATCATACGGAAGCGGGCGGGCGATTCCAGCGAAACTGCTCTAAGAAAAAAAGGGGTGTTGGCAATGCATATCGTTTTTGCCGCGTCGGAGTGTGTTCCTTACGTCAAGACAGGCGGAGTTGCTGAGGTCGTTGGAGCCTTGCCAAAGGAGTTGGTGCGCCAGGGCCACCGGGTCACGGTCTATATTCCGCTCTACCGGCAAGTGCAAAAGCATTTGAAGAACCGCAAGATCGCGATTCGCAGCCTGACCATTCCTTTTTCTTACTACAACCGTTTTGTGACCGTCGTGGATGGGGGCGCGCCCGACGGAGTGCAGTTTTATTTCATCGACTGTCCCGAGTTGTTCGATCGGGAGTTTCTCTATGAGACAGCATCCGGCGACTACGCCGACAACGCGGAGCGGTTTGGCTTGTTTTGCCGCGCCGTCCTGGATAGCACCAAAATTCTGGGGGTGCCCGATACCTTTCACATCCACGGCTGGCCCGCCGGCGTGCTCGCGATTTTGCTGCGGACTGTCTACTACTTCGATCCGGTGCTGAAGAACGTTGCCTGCCTGCTCACCATCCATAACTCCGACCGCCAGGGCTGGTTTCCCCGCGAAACGGTGGAGAAGCTTCTGCTGCCGTGGGATGTGTATACCACCGAGCGGGCGGAGTTTTATGGAACCTTTGATTTTTTGAAAGGCGGCATCGTGTATTCCGACGCCGTCAGCACCGTGAGCCGGAAGTACGCTGCCGAAATCCAAACGTCGGAGTTCGGGAATGGCCTGGAGGGCGTGTTGCGCGCCCGGGCTCAGGATCTCCATGGAATTCTCAACGGGGTCGATTACCAGGTGTGGAACCCGGCCACCGACAGCAAGATCGCGGCGCATTACACCCCGGAGCGGCTGGATGGGAAGCTGGCCTGCCGCAAAGATATGCTGCACGCGTTTGGGGCCTCGAACGTGCCCGAGGATACGCCGGTGGTCGGCATGGTGTCACGCCTGGCAACGCAGAAGGGTTTTGATCTCCTGGCCCAGGTCTTCGATCAGCTGGTCCAGGAGAAGGTGTTCCTGGTGATTCTGGGCACGGGGGAACCTTACTATGAAAACCTGCTGCGCAGCTGGCAGGAACGGTTTCCGCAAAAAGTTGCAGTAGCGATTACATATGATGAGACCTTGGCGCACAAGGTGGAAGCCGGCTCGGACATCATTCTGATGCCTTCGCGGTCTGAGCCTTGCGGATTAAACCAGATCGTTGGCATGAAGTACGGCACGGTTCCGGTGGTCCGCGCCACGGGCGGCCTTGACGACACCGTGCAGGAGTGGTCGGCAGAGCCTGGGACAGGAACTGGCTTCCGCTTCAGCGACTATCGTCCGGAGGAGTTGTTGGCCGCCCTGCGCTCGGCCTTCGCGTCGTTCGCGGATAAGAAACAGTGGCAGAAGCTAATGCGCAACGGGATGGAGCGCGACTACTCCTGGACCGGACCAGCCAAAGAGTACATCCAGCTTTACGAAGAAATCGTGCGCAGACGGTCTTAGCCGCTGTTTCCGCTTCCTCGCAGCAGACGCCGGGTGCCCCACATCTCGCTCCTTTTTCGCGAGATGTGGGATACCACGAAACTCCGCTGTTCCCTCCATCCCGATAATCAACGCAAAGGAAAAAACCACCGTACGCTTTGTCATCCCGAAGCGAAGCGAAGTGGAGGGACCTGTTTGTCCCTGCACCGTCAACCAATTCAACCCAAGGCGCCGCCCCCAGACTTGTCATCCCGACCGGAGCGAAGCGTAGTGGAGGGATCTGCGGTTCTGTGTACCCCTCTGAGATCTAGCTCGATGGCGATTTTCGACCGAAGCGCACCCGGATTTCCTGCCACGCTGCCTTCAACAACGGCCGCGTGTGCGGCTTTCTTCAACGAAAGCCGCAGGAACTTCGCCAACGCCACCAACCTCAACAGGAAATCCGGGGGAGCGTAGTGGACCTGCTGTGCGCCCGTCCGACGCCACAACCGCCGACAAAAGCGCCCGAACCCCTTGTCACCTTCCGCGAACAACAAGGTAAACCGGCAAGCCGGCGAGAATGATAAGCGTTCCCACTAATGAGCTGCGCACATTGCTGGCGAAGGAGTAGTAGAGCAGCA
>Ga0302326_10020846_pt1 | contig 13465 bp, 8 predicted proteins | sample Palsa_T0_3_FD_202264 | JGI IMG/M metagenome (GOLD analysis project Ga0302326, IMG submission 202264) | Peat permafrost microbial communities from Stordalen Mire near Abisko, Sweden - Palsa_T0_3 | ecosystem: Environmental > Terrestrial > Soil > Palsa > Peat permafrost | place: Sweden: Abisko... | reverse complement strand
GTTCAGGGTCTGAACCAAAGGGTTTTGGCTTCTACGGCGTCTGGCTGTCGCTAGTGTTCGTGGTCCGGCTTACGCCAATGCAGATCTCAGTCTGCACAAGGGCATCTCTTTCACAGAGAGCAAGAGGTTCGAATTCCGCTTCGAAGCGCTGAATGCCTTTCAGCGTCCGATCATGGGATTTCCCCGTTGGACCCGCTGACGGGTCTTTGGATCGAGGAGGCTCGGTTGTCCACGGCAGTTGTTCGTGCCGCAAAAATGCGGCTTCACAGCTAAACACGAGGCTCTGTCCGTCCCGAACGAGCCGGCCCTTCACAACCAGGGTTCAGAGAGACTGGCGAGATCTCCGACACAGGGCAAGCCCCGCCTCGACGGGCGAGGGGTAGAATAAAGAATGTGAATTCCTCACTTCTTGAACGCAAGATCGAGAAGCGTCCTGACAAGGTGCGGCTGCAGGGACGCATTCTTTTTCTCACCGAAGACCCGGATCTGATCAGGAAGCAGTTGGCTGGCTGGGATCTGCCTTGGGATGGCACGAACCCTGCCAACAATCCCAAACTGCGCGACGATATTTCGACTGACGAGATTACCCCGGCGCATTATTGCTTTTACTTTGATCGGACGCTGGGCGAGATTCCCTACGCTGGTTTGCGCTGTGGCGGCGTGCTGCCAATCGGGCGCGGCGACGTCAAGAAAGGCGGCTTCGTGTGCTCGGTGAGCGGCAAGCGTCGCGGCAAGGGGTCGAGCCGCGAGCAGTCTCCTTATGCGGAGATGTGCGCCGGAATTCAAGTGGCGATTGCCGAGAACATTGAACGCATCTACAAACAAAATTGCCAGAATCTTGGGCTGCTGACCTCGACCAATTTTTCTTTGATCGGTCGGATTCGGGCCGGGGAAGAAATTGCGCTTACCGAATTTACGGCCGGCGAGGACGAGATTACGAAACAGGTGATTGAGTATGGAGGCCTTTTCCCATTTAATGTGGCTCGGATGCAGGGGAAGGTTTTTCTCCCAACGATTAAAACTCAGCCCCGTAGGATGACCTTGGCGGAGAGGATTTTTGCGGCGCACATGGTGCCAGCAGCATCGGAGAGCGAAGTGCAGGGCCCCCCCACCACTCGGTATGTTAAGCCGGGCGACACTGGCTTCACGCTCGTTGATCTGCGGTTTAGCCATGAATATGTCACTCCCATGGCTTCGATTTTTTATGAGCAACATGTTGGTAAAGACGTGCCGGTGAACGATGCCTCCAGCATTCGGTTTTTTCGCGACCATCTCACTTTTCTTGACGAGGTGATTTCTGAAGAAAAGAAAAAGATGGGGCTGCTTGATCTGGCTACGCAACTCAAACTGAAGCAAGAGGAGTTTGCCAAGCAGCAGGGAATCAAGTTGCACGGCGAACTCGCCGACCGCAAGGGCTCGGAGGGCATCTGCCACTCGGTGATGCTGGAGACTTATGCACTCCCGGGCCAGGTGAATGTGGGGTCCGATTCGCACACGCCGCACCTGGGCGCAATTGGGTGCATCGCGTTTGGCATTGGGACGACCGATGTATTCAATTCCTGGATTACCAAGGACGTTCGCGTCAAGGTGCCGGAGTCGGTGAAGGTGGTGATCCGGGGCAAGCGGCATGCGAACGTCACGGCGAAAGATTTCATCCTGAAAATTCTTTCGCTTGATTACGTGCGCAGCGGCAAGGCGCTGGCGAAGGTGATGGAGTATGGTGGCGAAGCGGTCGAAGCGCTCTCGGTTGATGAGCGCGCCACCATGACCAACATGGCGGCCGAGATTGGTGGCTTCACCGGAATTGTGGCTCCTGATGAAAAGGTGGTTGAATTTCTGATTCAGCGACGGGGCATCAAGCGTGCTGAAATCGAGCGCATGATCGATGGGCTGCGGAGCGACCCCGATGCCGAATACGCGGAAGTCATTGAACTCGATGCGGCCGAAATCACGCCGATGGTCGCCACTCCGGGCGATCCCGGTAACGGTAAATACATTCGCGAACTTGGCGGGCGAGTGCCGATTGAAATTGCCTACGGCGGCACTTGCACGGCGGGCAAGAATGAAGACATGGATATGTATGCCGCTGTGCTGGCAGATGCGCTGATGCAGGGCAAGCGAATTGCCAAGAATGTGGAATTCTGGATTCAATTCGGTTCCCAGGAAACGCGCGACTATTCGCAACGCCGCGGCTATTTCGAGATCTTCGAGCAGGCGGGTGCACACGTCATTGAGCCGAGCTGTGGTGCATGCATCAATGCAGGCCCGGGAGTTTCGACGCGTCCCGACCAAATCGTAATCAGCGCACAGAACCGAAATTTTCCCGGACGCAGCGGGCCTGGACAGATGTACCTCGCGTCACCGCTGACCGTGGCAGCGAGTGCGGTTGCGGGATACATTGTCGAATACGAACCAAGCGAGAAAAAACAATTGGTGAGCGCATAGGGCTCGGCGACATCCGAGCTACCGTTAATATCCTGTACATGTTGTTAACTAAGATCCACCCGTTTCACAGCTACTGCTCCGTTTGTCCGATGGTGAGGGAACCAAAAGCGAATGACGTCTTCATAATCGGCGGAGGCCCGGCTGGAATTGCCGCGGCCCTGGCTGCGCGACTACGTGGTTTCGAAGTTACGGTCGCAGACAGTTGCAGTCCTCCAATCGATAAACCTTGCGGCGAGGGGCTCATGCCGGATGGCGTCTCCGCTCTGGAGCGGCTGGGCGTCAGTATGCCCGCGATGCAGGCTTATCCCTTCCGGGGAATTCGATTTCTAAGCTCGGGGTTGTCTGTTGAAGCTAGCTTCCCCCATGGGCTCGGTTTTGGAGTGCGACGCACCAATCTCCATCGCGTCATGGTCGACCACGCAGAACGAGTTGGCGTTCGATTTCGTTGGCGCGCAGTGGTCACCGGACTCCATCCCGATGGCGTATTGATGCACGGGAGTCTCATACCCACGCGTTGGATTGTTGGAGCGGACGGTAGCAGTTCGCGAGTAAGACGCTGGTCGGGGCTTGATGCTCATCGACGAAAGGAGGAGCGCTTCGCATTTCGCCGGCACTACCGGGTTGCACCATGGGCCGAGTTCATGGAGTTACATTGGGGTAACAGATGCCAACTCTATGTGACTCCTGTTGGTCCCGAGGAAGTCTGCATCGCGCTCATCTCCAGAGACCATCGGTTGCGGCTGGACGAAGCTTTGTCCGAATTTCCTGAAATTGCGGAGCGGCTGCGTGGCGCTGAACATGGGTCGGTCGAGCGCGGCGCAATTTCAGTAACGCGCAAGCTTACTCGGGTTCGTCGCGGACAAGTGGCTTTGGTCGGTGATGCTTCGGGCGGCGTAGACGCGATCACGGGTGCAGGCCTTTGCCTCTCCTTCAAGCAGGCCGATCTATTGGCCGAATGCCTGGTGTCGGGGGATCTGGCATCTTATCAGGCGGGTCACCGTGCCTTGGCCCGACGGCCGGTGATGATGGCGCGCCTCATGGTCTTGCTGGAGCATCGCGAGAAGCTTCGACGTCGTGTCATGGGCGCCTTCATCGCAGAACCGAAAGTGTTTGCGCGAATGTTGGCTACCCATGTTGGCGCCGTACGCCCCGTAGTCTTGGCAGCGAATGGGCTGGCGTTGGGTTGGAAACTACTGACGGCGCAGAACCGATGAACGGAAAGTATTCTGTGCAGTTTCTGATCGAAAGACGCGGTTGGATTACCGCTGCAATCTGCCTGCTGTGCATTGGCGTGGCTGGGGTGGCCACCGGGTAGCGAATTATTTTGCACCACCAATAGGGGTGGTCCGGTCGTTTAAAGAGATTCACGTAAAGAGATTCACGCTTGATCTCCACGAGCGCCCCCCCGTGAAGGCTCGCAGTCAATCACCAGTTGGAAGAAAGTTGACAAGGGGTTGGATAATACGGCTTGGCTGCGAACCCGGTTGAGCGAGGAGAAACGACGTGAAGGTGATTCGCTAACGGCTGGCCGGAAGCATCGCGAACCCGACCGAACCCCACGGCTTTCATTGACTTGCCCGCGGTCCCCCCATAGCATGTTGGGCACATGATCGGCCAAACCATCTCGCACTACCGCGTGATCGGGAAGATCGGCGCCGGTGGCATGGGAGTGGTTTACGAAGCCGAAGATATCCGCTTGCATCGACGTGTTGCTCTGAAATTTCTTCCCGACAATCTGGCGCATGACCCAAGGGCCCTCGAGCGGTTTAAACGCGAGGCCCATGCTGCCTCCTCTTTGAACCACCCGAACATCTGCACGATCTATGAAGTGGAAGAACACGATGGACAGCCAGTGATCGTCATGGAGCTGCTGGAAGGGGAGAGTCTGAAAGAGCGAATCCGCAAGGGACCAGTGCCCGGCGACGAGCTTCTGGACCTTGGCATTCAGACATCCGACGCTTTAGCAGCGGCCCACGCGAAGGGGATCATCCACCGAGACATAAAACCGGCAAACATTTTCGTGGCAGGTCCGGGTCGGATGAGGATTCTGGATTTTGGACTGGCCAAAGCCATCCCTAGATATCGATCGGAAATCGGGTCCGACGAGGAATCGCTCACCGTCGAAGGGGTTATCGCCGGCACAACTGCTTACATGTCTCCCGAGCAAGTCCGGGGAGAGGAAATTGATACGCGCAGCGATCTGTTTTCCTTAGGCGTCGTGCTTTACGAAGTGGCGAGCGGCAGACGGCCTTTCGTGGGCAAGAATCACGTGCTGATCGTGAATGCCATCCTGAACGAGGAGCCACTCCTAGCCAGCCGTGTAAACCCGGAATTACCCGCTGGCTTGGACGTAATCATCGCGAAGGCACTTGAAAAGGACCGTGAGCAGCGCTACCAGAATGCATCCGAGATGCGAGCCGACCTGCAACGGCTGAAACGGCATTGCGAGAATCGTATCAGCGGTGCATTCAAGCTGAGCCTGCAAGGAAAGGGGGCGGCACAACCCAGTCCCGTACTTTTGACGGATGCGGAAACCGCAAAAGCGGTCACGCCATCCCCGCCACGCCCGTACCCGCGGAATGTCCTAAGGCCCGCAGTCTTTCTTGTTGCCTTCCTGATCGTCTCCCTGGCCGCCGGTGTGTGGTTTCGGAACGTTCGACTTGCCCGCACACTCACGGAAAAAGACACCCTCGTACTCGCCGATTTCGCCAACACCACGGGCGACGCAATCTTCGACGACACGCTGAAGACGGCGCTGAACATTTCCCTGCGGCAATCGCCGTTTCTCAACGTGCTCCCCGACGGCGAAGTCGCGAAAAACCTGAAATTGATGACCCTTCCCGCGAACGCCAGACTGACGCCCGAGGTGGCCGGCGAGGTTTGCCTGCGGGCGGGCAGCAAAGCTTACATTGCAGGGGCGATCGCGAGTTTGGGCAGCAAATATGTGCTGGAATTCAAAACCGTGAATTGCCAGAACGGAGACACGCTGGCCGAGGAACAGGTCACTGCTAAGTCCAAGGAGATGGTGCTGGACGCACTCGGCAAAGCCGCATCCAAGTTGCGCGGCGAACTGGGCGAATCTCTGGTGACCGTGCAGAAGTTTGATGTTCCGCTAGCAGAGGCTACAACGTCTTCGCTCGAAGCACTAAAAGCGTACAGCCTTGGCAATAAGACCCTGAACGAGAAGGGCTACGCCGCAGCCTTGCCTTACCATCAACGGGCGATCCAGCTGGATCCGAATTTTGCCGAGGGCTACAACGCCGTGGGGGCCGACTACTCCAGTCTCAACGAGCTCGGGCGGGCCAGCGAGTATTACACCAAGGCATTCCAATTGCGGGAACATGCCAGCGAGCGGAAAAAGCTGGCGATCACCGCCGACTACTATACGAATGTAACGGGGGAGCTGGACAAGGCGGCTCAGACCTATCACGAGGAGATTGACACCTACCCGCGAGACTTCCGAGCGTACATCGATGTGGGCCTCGTGTACGCCGTACAGGGGCAGTATGAGAAAGCTACGGAGGTCACCCGGCAAGCCTTGCGCCTGGCCCCGGATCAACTTCCTTCTTACGGGAATCTCACCACCTACACTCTTGCCTTGCAGCGTTTTGACGAGACACGTCAGGTGATTCACGATGCGCGGGCGCGAAAACTGGATGATCTTGCCCTCCACATTGCTCTTTATGCTCTTGCCTTTGTCGGCTCGGACTCTGCTGCGATGGCGGAACAACAACAGTGGATTGTTGGCAAGCCGGAATATGAGAACTACGGACTGGCGCTCGCCTCCGACACCGAGGCGTATGGCGGTCATCTGGGCAAAGCGCGGGAGCTGACCAAGCGGGCTGCTGACTCCGCCATCCGGGCTGACAACAACGAAAATGGGGCGATATCGGAGGCGAATGCTGCTCTGCGGGAAGCAGTTTACGGCAACTCTATCGAAGCCCGGCAGTCAGCGGCAGAGGCTTTGCAACTTGCTCCCGCCAGTCAGGGCGTCGAGGTCGAAGCCGCGCTTGCATTTGCCATGGGGGGCGATACGGCACGGGCCGAATCGTTGGCGCAAGACTTGGGGAAACGCTTCCCGCTGGACACGCAGATGCAGTCGCTTTGGCTGCCTGCGATTCAGGCGCAACTGGCGCTGGATGGAAAGAATCCGGCTGCTGCCCTGAATGCCCTGCAAGCTAGTTCCTCACTCGAGTTGGGGCAAATTCTGTTCGTTGCCAACGTTTCCTGCCTCTATCATCTGTATGTACGTGGAGAGGCATACCTGGCAACGGGACAGGGTAGTGCTGCTGCCGCCGAGTTTCAGAAAATTCTCGACCACAACGGCATCGTTCAGAACTGCTGGACAGGAGCGTTGGCACATCTAGGAGTGGCTCGTGCCAACGCCTTACAGTCGAGAACCTCGCAGGGGGCGGATGCCGATGCTGCTCGCGTTCAGGCGCTCGCCGCCTACAAAGATTTCCTCACGCTCTGGAAAGATGCTGATCGCGACATCCCCATCCTGAAACAAGCCAAGGCGGAGTACGCGAAGCTGCAATCGCCTTCCGGTACATTTTAAAGCTCCTCTATCCCTGCCCTCAAGCAAATGACGTTCTACGACGGCAGCTGCACAATTGACGCGGAGGGCTCCACGTGAAGCTGCGTGCCTTGCGGTAAGACCTTCGGAAGCTTTTCGAAAGTGTGGGCCAGAAACTCCGCCTTGCTGTGGTAATGGCCGGCTAGTGGATGAGTCCCCTCGACGATCCAGTCGACGTTGTCGGCAGTGTGGGCAAAGAACGCGCCCTCATTGCTTTCAAGCTTCTTGATATTCTGGATCTGCGTAAGAGCTAATGGGGTTGTGATCTCCTCCAGTCTTGTTTTGGTCAATTTCACATCGTGAGAACGACGCGGAACTCGGCCTTACCGCTCATCATGCGCGCGTAAGCCTCGGCCGCTTTTTCCAGCGGATAGGTTTCAATCATGGGACGCACGCCGCTTATTTCAGCGAAGTGCAGGGTGTCTTCGGAATCGGCCGCTGTACCGGCAGCCCAGCCTTGAATCGTGCGACTTCCATTAATGAGCTGTACCGGCGAGACCTCAATGGGATCGAATGTCGCACCGATCACGATGAGCTTGCCGTTCGGCCCGAGACCGTCGATCAGTTCAGACATCGCTTTCGAGTTCGGGGCTGTGGCTAGAATTACCCTCGCTCCGCCCAGCTTTTGCAATGCTTCGGCTGCATTCGTCGATGCGCTGTCGATGTACACGCTCGCTCCCAGTTTCTTTGCGAGCGGCGCGGTTTCAGACCCGCGTCCGACAGCCGCGACCTGGTAACCAAACTTGTTCGCGAATTGAATTCCGAGATGACCCAAACCGCCGATCCCCTGTACCGCGACAAGATCGCCGGGAAGCGCACCGCTGTGACGCAGCGCATTGTAGGTGGTAATTCCAGCGCAGAGCAGTGGTGCTGCGTCGACGTCACTGAGAGACTCCGGTATGGGCACCAGTGCCTCCACGGGAGCCACCATATATTGCTGATATCCACCGTCATAGCTGATGCCCGGAATTTTCAGGTTCCGGCAGTTGCGAAAATCTCCGCGCCGGCATTCGCGACACGTGTTGTCCTGGCCGCCGTGCCAACCGACTCCGACGCGCTGTCCCTTCTTCCACGCGGAAACGCCGGCGCCTACTTCATCAATGATGCCCGCAACTTCATGTCCTGGTACGCGGGGATACTGAATTCCGGGCCACAAGCCTTCTTTCGTGAGCACGTCACTGTGGCAGACGCCACAGGCCTGCACCTTGATGCGTACGTGTCCCGCATCCGGCTCAGCAATCCCGCGCTCGACGATCTCGAAATCTGCGCCGGGCTTGGGGACTTGCGCGGCCTTCATCTGCGCCATCTTCATTGGTACAACCGTTGCTCTGCTCGTTGCCATGGATCCTCCTATGAATTTTCAACCATTCTTGAAAACGTGCTTACGGTTAGTGGCGAGGCGACCGAAATTACTCTCCGCCTAGGGACCATCGAGATCAGCCTCGTGACACCGATTGCCGAGCTATCAAATGCAGTCTGCCACCGCTGTTCGCGGGTGAAGAAATCATTGCTCTTATGCTGCTGGTTGCAGCGGAAATCTGCTCGGTCGAAATCGTCAGGCGAGGTTCGTGTTCTGCGACGCAGCTGGCATTGCCATCACTCTTGTGCTTTCTTGACGTTGACTGTTGCCGAGGTGACATCCCGACTGCCTTCCCCCACATGAGCGGCGCAAGACCCGGCGCAATCCGGCTGAGAGAGAAATGGTGGCGAGGCCGAGTCTCAGCAAGGCACTCATGCCCACAACTCTCATCTCGGGCGGCAAATCTTGTCAATAGACCAACCCGGATCGCGCCAATCATTAGCCCCGGCCTCGGCTTGGCGCGGTGTAGGCACTCGCCGACCCGATGCTACCGATAGCCGGGAGCAGACGATGACTGCCTTCCCTCGGGACGAAGAGGCTGGGCGTCAAGTCATCTGCAAGTAGTTGAAAATATGGTGGACCTGGTCGGGATCGAACCGACGACCTCTTCCATGCCATGGAAGCGCGCTCCCAGCTGCGCCACAGGCCCACTTGCAAATTGCTGTAGTCAATTCTCGCTTAGCTTTGCCGCCGCGTCAAACTCAACTGCCAGAAGCGCCAGAAGCGGCCGGGAGTAGCGGCTCAATCTGCGAGTCAGCTAACGAGCAAGGTCAGAAGGATCCACGAAGAAGGAAGAGCTGGAAGCAGTGAAACTGAGCTGTTACCGGCTACGACTCGACTAAGACAGTCAACTCAACTAGGATATGCTTGGCAAAAACGCGGTACACAACTGGAGTGTCATGTCGAACTCGTGGAATATTCCTGTCTTGCTCATCGTCTCCCTGGCATCGGCAATTGCAGGCGCACAAGAGACGGCTGGCGCGGCGACCGGTAAGCAGGCGCCGGTTGCTTATGCTTCGGTCAGCGAACTGAATGGCATCCTGACGCCGTTGCAACAGACGTCGCAGAGCATGCAATCGGATCTGGGCAAGTTGCGTATAGAGAAATGGAAGACCGACAATGCGACCAAACGGCAAACCCTGGCAAACGTGGAATCCATTCAACGCAACCTGCAGTCGGCACTGCCGGAAATGCTTACCCAATTGAATAACTCACCTGAGGACCTGGGAGCAAGTTTCAAACTGTACCGCAACCTCGATGCTCTTTATGACGTTTTTGGTTCGGTGGTCGAATCGGCGGGAGCATTTGGAAGTAAAGATGAGTTTCAAAGTCTCAGCAATGACATGACGGGCCTGGAAACCGCGCGCCATGCATTTGGCGAGCGTGTGCAGAAACTGGCCGCCAGCAAAGACGATGAGTTGACGCGTTTGCGTGCGCAGGTCAAGACATTGTCCGCAGCGCCGCCTCCGCCGCCGAAGAAGATCGTGGTGGATGATACTGAACCGCCACCGAAGCCGGCGAAAAAGAAGGCGACGAAACCCAAGCCGCCGACGACAACGCCGCCCGCTTCGCAGAATCCTACGCCGAACTGACAAGGTGGTGCGTGGGAATGGAATCGGCGAAGAGGCGCTGTGAACCTGCACCACCATGCTTGAGTGTCGCTTACCGCACGAAAGCGGTTCTTGATTCGGTAAAAATAAAGTTGGCGCTTAGGCCTCTCTTTCTTGAATCGCAGCGCAATTTCTGCTAAGAATTATTTTGACCTTAGGTTTCGCATTGTCCTTGTACCGGAGTCAGTAAATAAAGAGCAACGGGCTCTTGGTTGTTTGCATCTCAGGGGTTACTTGCAAATTCCGGCGCCTTCCGAACTCCCTCGCTGTAGTTCGTTGGCGTAAGACTTCGAACCTCCTAGCCAAATTATTTGGAGTTCGGATGTTGTTGCGCAGCAGGTCGAAAGTGGTGGGGAGGATTTCTCGTCCCAGCTCGCCCTGCGTCCTGCCTTCTGTAACACCGGCTCGATCGGCTGCACGCCGGCCAAGAGCCTACCCGCCAACCATTTCGAAAACTACCGCCACAATTCAACGCGGCGACGGAGGAACTCATGGCGACGAATTTCGTCCAGATTGAAAACGACTCGGAGATCAAAAAGCGCCTCGAAACGGAACGTATGCGCCTGCGCAAGATTGCGGGGCTCGACGCGCCTGAACATTTCCATCGTCCGGTGGAGCGGGCTTTTACCGCCGAACAGCGCAAACATGTGACGATTCTGTTCGGCGGCTTCACCTGGAAGCACGAAGACCTGATCCGTGCCGTCTTCCAAGGCTGCGGTTATCGCTGCGAGAAACTGCCTGTGCCGAACGTCGCCGCCTTCCAGACCGGCAAGGAGTTTGGAAACAACGGCCAGTGCAATCCCACCTACTTCACCGTGGGTAACCTCGTGCAGTATCTCCAGTTTTTGGAGAAAGAGGGCATGCCGCGCCAGCAGATTCTGGATAACTTTGTCTTCTTCACCGCCGGCTCTTGCGGCCCCTGCCGCTTTGGCATGTATGAGGCCGAATACCGCTTTGCGTTGAAGAACGCGGGCTTCGACGGTTTCCGGGTGCTGCTGTTTAAAGACAGCGACGGGATTAAGGCGGCGTCGGGAGAGCCGGGGCTGAAGTTCACCATAGATTTCGGTTTCGGGATGCTAAATGCCATGCACCTGGGCGATGTGTTCAACGACCTGATTTATCAGATTCGTCCCTACGAGGCGAATAAAGGGGAGACGGAGCGTGTGTTTCGCGAAGCCGTCGACGGCCTGTGCGAAGACCTTAGAACTCGCGACTCCTTTGAAATTGAGGAACGGGCTCCGGAATGGGCTAAGGCGAAGTTCAAGAACAACAAAGTGCTGCGCAATACTTTCAACGTGTTCGGCAAATGGCACGAGAACATGTGGGGCAAGGATTACTTGAGCGCTCTGCACTCTGCGCGCGAAAGGATGGACTCGATTGAAGTCGATCGCACTCGCGTGAAGCCGCTGGTAAAAATCACGGGCGAGTTCTGGGCGCAGATCACTGAGGGTGACGGCAACTTCCACATGTTTGATTTTCTGGAGCGCGAGGGCGCACAGGTGATCGTCGAGCCCATCGCGACCTGGGTGGCTTACCTGATGTACCAGGCCAAGGCGCATGCCAAAGCGAAGTGGCCGGTGAATCGGCCGCATAGGACTCCGGAGTGGTATGAGGCCAAGAAGCACTTCGCCAATTACATCGGCCTGCACAAGAAGCTGTGGGGGATTGGGGCGGGCGAACGCATGTGGAATTTCTTTTACCACCGCACCATCAAGCAACTCGGTGGCATCACCCATCACCTTGTGCCGCAGACCGAACTGGCGGAGATGGCGCATCCTTTCTATAACCAGTTCGCGCGTGGCGGTGAAGGGCACCTCGAGGTCGGCAAGAACGTTTACTACACGGTACACAAACTTTGCCACATGGTGCTGGCGCTGAAACCGTTTGGGTGCATGCCTTCTTCGCAGTCGGACGGAGTGCAATCCGCGGTGATCAATAAATTCAAGGACATGATCTTTCTTCCGATCGAGACTTCGGGCGAAGGTGAGATCAACGCTCACAGCCGCGTGCAGATGGCGCTCGGCGAGGCCAAGGTCAAGGCGAAGACGGAGTTCGAGCAGTGCCTAAAATCCACGGGCAAGAGCATGAACGAAATCCGCGAGTACATCGAGGAGCATCCGGAGCTGAAGCGGCCGTTCTATCACGTGCCGCACCGCGAGGGAGTTGCGGGAACGGCGGCGCAATTCGTGCTGCATGTGAACGATCGCATCGATAAGCAGACGCGGTTCTGGAAGCGGAGCCGGGTTTCGGTTGCGATGCCAGCGACGGCGAGCGGCGACTGATTTGAACCGGTATGACGCCGGCGCTACTCAAGAATCTTCGGTAGAGCGTAAGCATGAAAGGGAGAAATGCACGACCATAAGGGTTCGCCGCTAGTTCAGATTGCTCCGCTTGAGCCGCAGCCGAGGCCGCTTCCGCCGAAGCCGCTCGATCACAACACCAGGTTTTTGGTGGGCCTCGACGTGGGCTCGACCACGGTGAAAGCCGTGGTGGTTGACGCGGCCAGCGACCAGGTGCTGTGGCAAGACTATCAGCGCCACGAGACCAAGCAACCGGAGAAGACGCTTGAGTTTCTGAAGCGCATGGAGGCCGACGCCGGCATCAGCGCGCATAATACGCGCATGTTCATGACCGGCTCCGGCGGCGGACCGATCTGCGACCAGATCGGCGCAAAATTCGTGCAAGAAGTTACCGCAGTTTCGCTCGCGGTGGAGAAGTTGCACCCGGAGGTCTATTCAGTCGTCGAACTGGGCGGGCAAGATGCCAAGATCATCGTTTTTAAAGATGACGAAGCGACCGGGCGAAAGAAAAAGATTCCTTCGATGAACGATAAATGCGCCGGCGGCACGGGTGCGGTTATCGACAAGATCAATGCCAAGCTGAAGATTCCGACGGCCGAACTCGCGGAACAGAAGTATCGCGGAATCAAGCTCCACAAAGTTGCGGGTAAGTGTGGAGTGTTTGCGGAGACTGACATCAACGGCCTGCAAAAAGTCGGGACGCCGCCCGACGAACTGATGGCATCGCTATTTGAAGCGATCGTCCTGCAGAACCTCAGCGTGCTCACGCGCGGACATACTTTGCGGCCGCATGTGTTGCTGCTCGGCGGTCCTAACAGTTTCATTCGCGGCATGCGCGAGGCATGGCAGGCGAACATTCCGCGCATGTGGCAGGAGCGGAAAGTTGCGATTCCAGATGGCTCCAAGCCGGAAGATCTGATCAAAGTTCCGCAGAACGCTCAATATTTTGCGGCTCTGGGTGCGATTGAATTTGGCCGAAGTGAGGACGACTCCGTTGGTTGTTATTGCGGCTATGAAAACTTGGTTCACTACATCGACTTTGGGCGGCAGGAGGAAAAAGCGAAAGCCGGCGGAAAGGGGCTGATCGAGAATCACGATGAATTCAATCGGTTCAAAGAACACTATCGCCCCAAGAAGTTCGTCCCGGCAACATTTCAGAAAAACAGCACGGTTG
>Ga0302326_10020845_pt1 | contig 13465 bp, 18 predicted proteins | sample Palsa_T0_3_FD_202264 | JGI IMG/M metagenome (GOLD analysis project Ga0302326, IMG submission 202264) | Peat permafrost microbial communities from Stordalen Mire near Abisko, Sweden - Palsa_T0_3 | ecosystem: Environmental > Terrestrial > Soil > Palsa > Peat permafrost | place: Sweden: Abisko... | reverse complement strand
CCAGCCATGCCCTGCCGGCCCGATCAGACAAACCCACAGACCCGCTGCTCGCCGGCGGGCCCCACAGCGGCTCAGCCCCACGACCCGAGCCCAAGCCCGCGCGCCCAGCTCAGCACGCCCCTGGGGACCCGCTCGCCGGCCGACCCCGCCTCAACCCACTCCGGATAGAGACATCACCCCCATGGCCAAACTCGCCACCCTCCAGGACATGATCCGGGAATTCGTCGACAGTCTCGGGACGGAGACCGACGGGCGGACGATCGCAAACCGCTGGCGGGCCGAGCTGCGCCAGCACGCTGAGCGCACCCCTGCGACCCGGAAGCTCTACGTCTCGAAATACCGCAACGCGATCCGGGCCAAGCTCGGCGCCGAGGCGATCGCCCTCAAATACGTGCGCCACAACACCAAGGAGTCCGGCGAGATCCGGCAGGCTTACAAGGCCCGCATCGCGCTCTCACACCGGTCCCTCGTCGGGATGCCCCGCTGGCAAGAGATGGTCGACCACGCCGCCTCCCTCGCCCGCACCGGAACCCCGATCGAGACCGCGATCGCCAGCGCCCTCCTCACCGGCCGGCGCACTATCGAGGTCTGTGTTACTGGCTGGGTCTCCCGCCGGCCGGCGGATAACGGCGTCGGGTTCGAAAAATGGGCCGTCCTCTTCGAGGGCCAAGCGAAGACGCGTGAGGCGGAGGGGACCCAATCCGGCAAGGCCTACCGAATTCCCGTCCTCGCGCCGGCGGCGCTCGTCATCGAGGCGTGGCAGCGCATGCGCGCCAGCGAGCCGGGCAGCAAATGGGCGCTTCTCAATAGTGACGAATTCACCTCGACTGGAATGCACACCCGCCTCGTCGAGGCTTGCATCCGCGCATTCTCACCATTCTGGCCGAAAAACGCGTCCATCCCCCTATCACCTAAGGCGCTGCGTGCCCTCTATGCCGAGATCGCCTACAAGCATTTTGCCAAACAAGACGTCTCGAAATCCGCCTTCTTCGCCGACATTCTCGGCCACCAGCGCTGGGACCTCGAGACCTCCCTGTCGTATTTCGATTTCTACATCGACGATCCAAAATCTGCCGCCGACGCCGTCGTCTCCGGCCAGGACGAGCTGATCAAGGCCGCGCAGGAACGCGGCGACGAGTGGGCCGCCAAAGCTCGTAAGCCGCGGCCACCTACTCTGCTCGAGCCGGCTTTCTCGGATCCCCAATGATCACCATTCAGAGAGTTTTGATATGGCCGAAATCGACTGGACAAAGCTGCAGCCCTTAGTGTTGCGACCGCTCAACCGACTCGGCCTCAGTGAGGCTGAGATCGCTGAGGATCACGCGATTGCTCGTCGCGTGATGACGCGGTGGCTCGAGGAAGATGACGACGTGCGGCCATGGCGAAGACACTGATCACGGCGCCACCTCTGTTCGTCGACTTTGATGACGCGGATCACGTGGATCTCGAACATTGGAGCAAATTGCTCAGCCGGGTGTTGCGGCACCGACCCGACCTCGTCGGGATAAAGCTGGACAAGGCCGGATGGGCATCGATTGAAAAGCTGATCGCGAAACTTCAAGTGCGCGACCCGGCCTGGGACCTCGCACGCCTGATGATGGTGGTCCAGAGGAATGATAAGCAGCGCTTTGAGCTCAACCGAGATCGCAAGCGCATTCGCGCCGTTCATGGCCACTCGGTTCCGGTTGAGCTGGGCTACAGGCCGTCGAGGCCTCCGGAGTACCTTTTTCACGGCACGACACGAGTCGCGTTGAGCGGCATCCGGGATAAGGGGATTCTCAAGGGGCACCGCCGCTACGTGCACTTGAGCGTCGACCGCACCACTGCCATGTCTGTGGGCAGCCGACGCGGTCGAGCTATCGTCCTCTCGGTGCGTACAGGCGATATGCACCGCGCGGGCTTCCCGTTCGTCTGTTCGTCAAACGGCGTCTGGCTTGTCGATCGCGTTCCGGTCGAGTTCATCGCGTTCGAATAGGCGCGAGCAGCCGCGCGTCCGTGGCGCCGATGCTGCAGCACGAAGGCCTACCCGGCTGGGTGGCCGCAGACAGGAAAAGATGGCTCCTCACCTAAACCCGTATTCCCCGGATGACGTAGTGATTTCTCGCAAGTCGAGACCTCGAGTCGTGTATAATTATCAATATGTTATTCACGATCTGATTGGGCTGACATGGCGAACCCGACGGGTGACTCGACGGACCGGGCGCTGCGGCTCGATTTCGACCGCCGCCTGAAGCTCCGGTTTCGCGGATCGTCCATCACCTCCGACGCCGGTCTGTTGGCCTACCGCGAACTCGACGAAGCGCTCGGACTGACGGCGATGGCCGATGACGATCTCGCCGATACGCGCACCGGCAGGAACGGACAACACGCGTGGACCGGCCTGCTGCGTCAGTCGGTGTTTGGACGGCTCGCCGGCTACGAGGACGTGAACGACGCCGACCGCCTGAGCCGAGACCCAGCGATGCGCTGGATCGTCGGCGAGCGCGCGGTTCACGGCGCCGCCGCGTCGGCCAGCGAGATGGGGCGGTTCGAGACCGAGTGGCTGACCAAGCCGTCGAACCTGGCCGCGCTCGCCGATCTCTCGGGGCGGTGGATTGACACCGTCCATCGCCGGCGTCCGTCGAGGCTGATCGTTCTCGACATGGATTCCAGCGTCAGCCCGACCTACGGCGCGCAGGAAGGGACCGCGTACAACGGCCACTTCGAATGCACCTGCTATCACCCGCTGTTCGTGTTCAACCAGTTTGGCGACCTGGAGCGCTGCGCGTTGCGGCCCGGCAACGTCCACAGCGCCGACGGCTGGCGAGACTTACTGGCGCCGGTCGTGGCGCGCTACCGCGGCAACGTCGACGTAAGAGCGATGCCGTGAAACGCGCCCTGAAAATCGCTTTTGCGATCTTGTTTTTTGGGGGCGCGCTCGTCTTTTCCCTTGACCAGTCCAATAGCTTCAATCGCTGCGTCCGCGATGAGATACGCCACGAACGCTATTACGAAGCTGAAGAGGATCGTCCCGCCATCTCGATGCCGTTCCGACCGCGCATCTCCTGCGCGGTCGCCTTCGCCGACGACAATTCGGGGATGCTCACTTTCATAGTTGGGCTTCTGGTGCTGTTCGTCTACCGGCGCCAAGCCAACCTGATGCACGGCCAATTGAAAGCCGCGATTGCGACCGCCAATGCTGCTGAGATGCAAGCTCGAAAATCCGTCTTGGATATGCGAGCCAACATGGCGCCAGGATTCCCGAAAACTATCGGCCCCAATATCGACCCGCTGGATGTTCGCGTCATCGTGACAAATGCGGGGGCCGCTCCCGGCGTTCTTGGGAACACCTATGCAGCATTTTGGGACACTCTTCCGAGCAATCCGGTATTCGATAAATCGGTAATGGAATGTTTCCCGGACCAGACGACCCTTCGCGTCGGCGATCCGCCGAAGTTCGTCGGAACATTCTCCCCCAAGAAGAAAACGGCCGGGCAATATTTTTATGGAATCATCGAATACCGCGATGCGATCGGGCGATGGCGCCGCCGCTTCTGCGTGCAGGTTCTCGAAAAACCCGTGGGGACGAACATCTGGTATCCCGCGCCCATAGGCGACGCTTACAACGGCACAGATTACGAAGGCGAGTAAACCCGCGCGCGCTCCGTGCTTGTGGCGTCTGCGCCCTAATACCGCGAATCTGCCTCCTGGGCGGGGTCACGTTTCGCGCGAAACATGACCCCGCCCGAGTTCGCTTTTCTATAGATATATCAATGCACTGCGACGATTCGGGGGTGGGATCACGGTTGGGCGCGATTTCACATACTGGCGCCGAACGCGGCGCCCATAGAGCGCATGCCAACGGTAGCAAACTTCAACTTCCTGCCCGATATGGGCAGAATGACTGCGTGATTGCGCTCGGCCGCAATTATGCGCGCCACGTGATTATGCGCAGTTCGCCGAGGGAAGCGCCTGCAGAGCTGACGCACCGGCGATTTCCAGAACGACGAGCTGCGCATAATCACGTGGCGCGCATAATTTCTTTTATGCAGAGATCTGCATAAACGCAAAAATAGCCTGTTCGCCGGGCACGACCAGGGCGCCGCCAACTGGGCCTGCGTCGCCTCTCTGATCGAGACCGCCAAGCTCCACGGCATCGACCCGCAGGCCTATCTCACCGACGTCCTGACCAAGCTGGTGAACGGCTGGCCGATGGCGCAGCTCGATGCGCTGATGCCCTGGGCCTGGGCGCGCGCCAACCGGAGCGCGGCCCGCGAGCCGGCGGCGGCATGACTGCCGCCGACACGATCGAAGCCTGGCGCCGCTTCCTGGGCTCGCCAGCGGCGCCCAAGACCGCGCTATCGGCGCTCGAGCTGGACGGCTATCTGACCGGCATCATTGTCTCGCCCGAGCCGCAGCCGATCATGCCGAGCGCGTGGCTTCCCGGTCTGTGGGGTGGCGACGAGCCGATCTTCGACGACATCGAGCAGGTCAACGTCGCGCTCAGCGCCATGATGGCGCACTACAACGCCATCATCCTTGAAGCCGTTCGAGGGTGATCCTCCGCCGAGCCCCAGGCGCCCCGAGTGCCGATTTGCCATCGGCAGTCTGATTTCAGTGTGATTTGTCGACCCTGTGAACGCGGTCACTAAATTTGAGGTAATTTGATGGTAGTGTCCCCGACAATCGAGGAGTGGGAGAGCCGGCATGCGGGTCGTTTTCGGATTGGTGTGCTGCTTGAGCGCCGCCGGATGCCAGGAAGGCCAGCGACCAGAAAGCCAGCGACCGGCGATGTCGGTCGATCAGGCGAAGCAGATCACCACCGAGTTCAGCGGCCAGAGCTTCGTGCCACCCCCGCGCACTGTCGCCGATATCCGCGCAGTCGTAGTCGATTACCTCGATGCGCCGACGGGCTCGGCCGGGCGGCTGGTGCAAATGGTGTTCACCGATGATCGCGCAGCGCGAGGGCTGGCGACTGAATACGTAAACCTTGACTTGGTACGCCGCACACAGCGCGGGACGGACAGGTGGGACCTTCTATGGGCGTTGCAGCGGACCGCAATGGCCGAGCTTGATGTCGGTAATCTCACGAAGGCGCGCCAGCTGCTCGATGAAGCCATGAAGATCACGGATAGCGCACCGCAACATCGTGGCTGGCAATTTAATTTACGGCGATTTCTAACTGATGTCGAGATCCAGCGCGGCCGGATTGACGCGGCGCGAAGCCACGCGCGCGCCATGCGGTCACTTCTCTCTGAGGCCCAGCGTTGGAGCGGCTTTCCGGAGTGGGAAGATCAGTACCGTTGGATGACGGCCGAGGCAAGCGCAGACGTCGCCTTCGCTGAGGGCGACTTTGGTGAAGCCGAGTCGCTCTATCGGCAATCGCTTGGCTATCTCGATCGCTTCCAGAGCAGCGGGAAGGATAGCGGCGGCCAGCGCTGGCGGAGCACGCGGCGCGACCAACTCCAAGGCCGGATAGCTGCAGTACTGCTCGAACAAGGCCGGCTCGGAGAGGCGGAGGCAACGGTTCGCCTGGTTTTGAAACAGATGTTTGCGGTGCGTGGTGTCAAAGACCCAATCACTGCTGAGCAGCTTGGTCGGTTTGCCGCTTTGCTCGCTGAAGAGGGGCGCCTTGACGAGGCAGAGGAACTCTCTCGCGACGCAGTACGTATCCTAGAAACCATGGTGGCGAAGGACTCGGCTAAGCTGGTCAACGCGCGTTTCTCGCTTGCGACGGCGCTGGTCGCGCAGCGACGCTGGGCTGATGCCCGAGCGCTCTATAATCAGGTGGTTTCTGACCTCCCTGAAGACGCCGCAGAGCGGGCTCGCGTTCTCAAAGGCAATTTCGATTGGGCGCTCACTCTTGTAAGAACCGGCGACAGCCAAGACGCTGTGAGCATGACAATCGCACTCGTCAAAGCTCGCTCCGACGACTTCGGCGTAGACAGCTATCAGGCGGCCGAGGCAACCGGTCTGCTTGCTGCTGCGCAAGCGAGTGCGGGCTCCTCAGCCGCAGCCTTGGCATCGTTCCGCAAGGCACTACCGATCTTGATCGGGGCGGATTTCGGCGCCCAGGATGGTCAATCCGCGAAGCGACGGCGACTTCAAGCGATCATCGAAGCGTATATGAACTTGCTTGTGGCATTACGCCCGAACGAGACTGAAGGGCTCGACTCGGCTTCAGAGGCCTTTCGAGTTGCCGATGCTGCGCGCGGTCAGGCGGTGCAGAAAGCGCTCGCCGCCTCGAGCGGTCGCGCCGCGATAAGCGACCCAGGCCTTGCCGAACTGGCGCGACGGGAGCAGGACAGCCGCCAGCAGCTCGCCGCCCGCGAAATCGTCCTGGTTAACGCCGTCGCCGGTGAACGCGACGAGAGCGCGATTCAGAGCTTGAAAAGCTCGATCGAGACGCTCAGAAGCGCGCATGCCGCGCTTCGTGCGGAGATCAGCCGCCGTTTTCCCGGATACGCGGAGCTCATCAACCCGCAGCCGGCGACAATGGAGCGCACGCGCGGCGTACTTCGACCGGGAGAGGCACTCATCGCAACCTACGTTACCGATGACGCGACGTTCGTCTGGGCAGTACCAAAGCAGGGGCAAGCCGCGTTTGCGAAGCTGCCTTTTGGTGCGCCGCAGGTTACCCAGATGGTGAAGCAACTTCGGCGCGCGCTCGACCCGCAACCGCAGATCCTGGGAGACATCCCACCGTTCGACATCGCGCTGGCCAACCGGCTATACGCAAGCGTCCTGAAGCCCATCGAGGCGGGGTGGAAGGGCGCCACAAGCCTGCTGGTCGTGAGTGATGGCGCGCTCGCGCAGCTGCCGCTGGGCACGCTCGTGACTGAGGCGAAACACTTGCCAGCCGACGACGCAGGCCAGGTGCTATTCACTGGATATCGCGACGTGCCGTGGCTTGCGCGCCAAGTTACAGTGACGCAGTTACCCTCAACTGCGGCGCTGATAACCCTGCGCGCGCTGCCGTCGGCAGGAGGCGAGCGTAAGGCGTTCATCGGTTTCGGCGACCCCTGGTTCAATGCTCAGCAAGCGACAGTAGGCAGCACGCAGGTCGCAGCGTTGACGGACGGAGAGACGGCTACCCGGGGCGGTGGGCGCATTCGCTTCCGCAGCGCACCGATGACAACGGCTCTCGACAACGCCGATCTAGGACGACTGCCGCCACTGCCGGAGACTGCCGGCGAGATCCGCGACATCGCCCGTGTGCTCAAAGCTGATCCCGACAAGGACGTGTTTGTCGGCGCAGCCGCCAACGAGCACACTGTCGAAACCATGAACCTGGCCGATCGCCGCGTCATCGCGTTCGCTACACACGGCCTTGTTCCGGGCGATCTAAACGGCCTGACACAGCCGGCGCTTGCACTATCAGCACCGCAAGTGGCGAACGTCGGCGGCGACGGACTACTCACTATGGATGAAGTGCTGGGCTTGAAGCTCAACGCTGACTGGGTCGTGCTGTCGGCGTGCAATACGGCGGCTGGTGATGGTGCAGGAGCGGAAGCTGTCTCGGGCCTAGGTCGTGCATTCTTTTACGCGGGGGCTCGCGCTCTGCTGGTATCGAACTGGCCCGTCGAGACGACTTCGGCACGAAAGCTGACCACCGATGTGTTTCGTCGCCAGGCGGAGAAACCGGATCTCACGCGTGCGGAGGCGCTACGGCAAGCCGAGTTAGCGCTGATGGATGGTGATGGCCTGATCGACCCGACGACTCAGAAGATCGCATTCAGTTACGCGCACCCGATATTCTGGGCGCCGTTCTCGCTGGTTGGCGACGGCGGTCGGTAACAGCCCGGTTAGGTCAGCGGGTGGGTGGGGCTAGAGCTTCGCTTACAGAAGGTCCTCGATGGTTGCGATCGAACGACGGCGTTGGGGCGGCGAGACTACGCCATCCTCATGATGCTGGCCAAGCTCGGCATGCGGGCGGGCGAGGTCGCGACCCTCACGCTGGATGATATCGACTGGCGGTCCGGCGAGATGCTCGTTCGCGCCAAGGGACGGCAGCGAGCGCGGATGCCAATGCCGCCGGACGTCGGCGCGGCTGTCGTCGCCTACCTGCGTGATGGCCGCCCGACATCGTCGTGTCGCCAGCTGTTTCTGCGCACGCCGGCACCGAATGTCGGTTTCGCATCCGGTTGCGCGATTACGATGATCGCCAAGACCGCTTTGGGGCGCGCCGACAAAGGCCATCGACGTGTTGCCGCGTATTGGGCACTTGCACGTCAGCGTCGACGGAACGCCGTGGCATTGGGCGGACGCCAGCGGCGAACCCATCGTTCTTGTTGGTCTGCCGGCCGGCCCGCATTCGGTCCAGATCATCCTCGCGAACGCGAATCACCAACCGTTGGATCGGACCCTCGTCGAATTTTCGATTTCCGACGCGAAGATGACGGAGAGCCATCGCTGAGTGTGATCCGGCGAGGTGTCCCGATGCCGATCGGCGCGCTAAGCTGCAGATTCAGTTGGCCTCGCGGGGGTCACCTGACGGTGCCGATTCACTTCCTCCCGAGCGCACGACTTGAACAGCTGATTGCCGTCCACGGCCATGGTGGGACAGCTGAATGCGGCGGCGATGACGATCCCGACGATGATGAAGCGCAATTCGCGGCCCTCCCCAAAATCTCGAACCAGATGCTGCTCAATTACCGAGCCTTATTGAAACTCTCGAAAGAGCGCATGTGGGCGAGCAGGTTCGGGGGATAGTTGGTGGGCGGATGACTGAGGTGCGGATGCTCAGCCGCAGCCGTCCGCGGTGCGGTGCTTGTAGGCGCGGTTGATCTCGGCTGCGTCGAGCTTGAGTGCCTCCATTGTCTTGATCTCGTAGTCATCGATCTCGCAGTCGCCCTTGGTGTCGCGGGAAACGTGTATCTTAGCAGCGTCACGTCGCTGATAGATGCCGCCAAAGACCAGCGAGATCACGATTTGGGCCTGCCCGCGTGTGGCGTAATTCTCGGCATAGCCGATATAGCCTTTGCCCGTCTTAGGGTCGCGTCTGAAGGGGCCACGCAGGATCACGCCGGCGCCATTGTCGTTTGGCGTACGCGGCTCATAGCGCAGATCCGTCAAACCACGCGCGAGCTTGAGGAGATCGGGCGGCAGCTGTTCGCTCATGTCGATTACGGACTTGATGAACGCGACGAATCGCTCGCCCTCCGGGCCTGAGGTCGTCTGAATGGTGTAGCCCTTGTAGGTCACGGTGTTGGGAGCGGTGGGCTGCGTCGTCGCGGCGACCTGGGCGATCTGCACTAAATAGGATTGGAGCCGTGGTGGAACGTAGACACGCCTGGCCACCGACCAGGTGCAGCAAAAGCTGCGTGCGCAATCGGTAAGCGTCGGCTCCACCAATCCGCTAACAACGCGATCGCGGGCCGCTCGGGAGCGATGGAAGTTCCTCCGAGGTCCCACCCAACGTCCCGTCCGGCGACTCTCCAGGTCGCAACGGGAGATCCGTCGCCCCCGGTACCTCGATCTTCAGCCCTCGAGCGAGACGCGCTACATGGCGCCTGTTGTGGGGAAACATCTGCAGGAGCTCGCGGAGAAAGACGGCGGTAGCGTCGAAGTCTCGATTGAAGGCGCGCACGATCGAGATCGCGTCGGCGTCCTCGATCACGCCGTAGAGGATACTTCTGTCCTCCGGGCCGCGCCGGTGGAACGCGCGTTTGAGCCGCGCCGGCGTCACCTCATCTCGCCGGCCAGTGCTGATGGCGCGCGCGATGTCGACCCACGGATCCGGGAACGACTCCTCGGGCTGGAGCAGCACGGAAAGCGGCGAGTTGATGCTCCTCATCGTCCCCTCACGCCGCGAGTGGTTCAATCAAGTCCGGCCGATCAACGCGCGTATTCCCGACGTCGCGACCAACCGGGTACATGTGCAACGGTTCCGGCCATGGCGCAAGCAACGCCGCGACCTGCTCCGAACTCGCCAGCTGCTCACCGAGCCAAATTGACCAATTCATTTTGTGAACGATCACCGGCATGCGGTCGTGAAGCGGTGCCATTTGCTCGCTCGCCGTCGTGGTGATGATACTCGCCGAACGCTCAATCTCCCCTGTCTCCGGGTTCTTCCACCTCTCCCACAAGCCGGCGAGCACCAGAAGATCACCGTCGGCGAGCGCCCGGATCGCATAGGGCTGCTTCGTCTTGGCGTCGACTTTCTTCCACTCGTAGAAGGCGTCGATCGGGATCAGGCAACGTCGCTTCGCGTAGGCGTCGCGGAACGCGGGCTTGGTCGCCACGGTCTCGGCTCGCGCATTGAACGTCTGGTTCGCGATCTTCCGGTCCTTCGCCCAGATCGGGATGAGCCCCCACGTGACCTGATCGAGCGAGCGCTCCTGCGTCTCGGGGTTAAAGCGCACCACGCTGATTTGCTGTGTCGGACACGCGTTGTACCGCGGTCGCGTGTTCGGCGGCGGGTTCGTCGCCTCGAACAGCGTCATGACAGATCCCACCGGAGTTTTCTGCACGATCCGACCGCACATGACTTAAGATCCGTGAGGCGCTGTCACTCGCGCCCGCACCTTCTGCCCGTTCGATTTATTGACGAGCACGTGCGTGTGCGCGGTGCCCGACGACGACGTGACCTCGATCTGCGCGGCTTCGACCCAACAGATCGTGGTGGGAATATCAGCGTCCCCAACCTCGAACAGCGTGCCATCCGCCATCGTCAACAGAACGCCGTCGTCATCGACCTCGATCAGCGTGGTGGAGTAGGTCATGTTAGAAGTCGTTCCGGTAGTCTGAGGGCGAGCCGCGCCACATAGATGATAAACTCGTGCTCGAACTTGCTCACGTCGCGACCCTGCGCGAGTTTTTCCCAGACCGCACCGATGCCGTCGCCTTCGTCGCTGTTCGGGTCGAATTGCACGTGGAGCACTTCTACGAGTGCCCGAAGCGCCGCCACGTTGTGGGGATCGCGCTCGACCGGCGCGTACACCGCGGCAAGCTCCCGGTCGAGATCGTCGTCGGCATTGCTCTTCATCACCGCCCTCCCTAGACGTAACCGAGTGCTCGACGCACATCCAAGATGACCCGCCCGCGCTCCCCGCACGCCTCGCAGCGCAATTTGATGCCCAAATACTGGATCGGCTCGGAGCCGGGCAGCTTGTTCTGGATTGTCTCCGACGCGACGTGCGAGCTATGCCCGCATGCGTCGCAGATCACGCCGACGAAGCTGCCCGGCCTGAGGTCTTCGACCCGTGCCGCATACAGGGGTACGACCTTGTTCGTGTTCTGTTCCATACAGGCACGATACCCCCTCGAAATCTCGAGTCAAGCGACCGGCGCTTGGGGCTGATTTCGCGGTCGATCTGAGGATGGTGGCCGTGACGATCTCGAAGTCGCACGCCCGAGAGGGCAGGCAGTTGCTAACCGCCCGTGTCTACCAATTTCACCACACGGCCAGATCTATTTATCGATCTGGGCCAAAAATGCTGTCTGGAGGCTCCCAGAAGGGGCACTGGACGCCCCGCAGTGGGTTTGGTGGAGCCCCCCGCCCGTGCACCTTCAATCCGGGCCCCCTGGCAGGCCCTGGCCGTGTTTCAATTTCAGCGCACCCCCCGATCGCCCAGGTCGGTTGACGGCATCATGGCACCAGGGTGCCAGACGAGAGCCGGCGCATAAAAAAGCACTACAGCCAAGAGGATGAGGCCGAGCCCACTCGCGCTGACGGGGCCGATCTGGAGGTGGCTTCGCTCGATGACGGCCAGGACGGCCAAAGTGATCTCGCGCATGCGAGGATTATCCCGTCACGACCCGAAACGGACCTATAGCCAGATCAGGCCGACCGGGGACCGTTGCGCTGATTTCGAAACGGGCCGCTCGGGGGCGCTGGATGGCTGCTAAACGAGGCTAGAAGGCCCCCCTCGGGGAAACTCGCCGCGCGGGGCCTGGCGCGCGCCTGGTGCTCATGGTGGGGTCACCGTTGGACGCGATTTCACATCCAGCACCGCGTTGAGCATCGCGGCCAGCCGTACGCCGGCGCGCTCGAGCTGCAGGTTCACGGCTCGGATCGCGTCGCGCTTATACGCCGGGGTGATCTCCGGCCGCGGTCCAGGGGTCAGCTCACCGTAGGCAATGCGCTCGGCGATTGCGTGCGCCTCGTTCGCCCAATCCGGGGCCGAGCCACGTGACCAGGCCGACCGATCGGCTGCGCTTATGGTGCCGGTCATCTCCGCAGCATAAGCGCCGTCGCTCTCCCGACCCTTTGCCAGCTTGACCAGATCGACGTCCCAAATCCCGTGCAGGCTATGATCGATGCCGTCGATCACGACGCGCAGATCGTTGCCGCCACGGTCATGATGATCGGCCGTGTGCAGCGGTTGATGGATGTCGCCGACCAGATGGATCAGCCACTTCAACGCCTCGCCGCGGCGCTCGGGATCGAGGCGCGTGTCGGCAAGCTCGGCGTGGAAGTCCTCAATCTTCGCCACGACGCAGGCGCGGCGCGGACAATCGCGCGCCTCATCGTAGGGCCCGGCGCCGACCTCGATGTCGACGAAATGCCAGGGTCCCGTCTCGGGGCGCTCGCGGCGGATACGGTCGGCCCAGTCCGAGACCGCGACGAACGACTCGCCGCCGGCGCCCGCCAAGAGCGCGTCGGCCTGCGCAACTACGCGTGGCGTCAGCAGTGATTGCGCGATTGCAGCAACAATCTGGTGGCCGTCACGGCCCCAGGCATAGGCTGCGGTCGGAGCGAGTTGGAGAAGCAGCATGATGGCTGCCGCGCTACCCGTCTTCATCTCGCCTTGTAGGGGGAGGGAGCCGGTTGCAGCGCACTGCTAGCACCACCCTACTTACTTTCGTGAATTTGGAGATCCTTGCGGAACGCCTCTGCCGCAGCAGCCAGAATGTCCAGACTGTGCGTCGCACAGTAGCTCTGTAGCCAGCCGATTGCTGTTGCAGGCTTCTCAAAGCTTGACCCCACCATCCTACCTGGACCGGATTCCTTGGAGTTGGCCCCCGAGATGTACCCTAGGACCCATTGCATACGCACCCCTTGCTTTGCTGGCTCCGCTATGAATTCGCCGCAGGTTGACGCGCCTTCACTGAGGATCAGAAATTGCGTTCTAGATGGCGCGGCTTGGGCCGTTGCATTCGCGATAACGGCAAGCGTCAAAAATGCTGTCAGCGCGAGTGTTCTCACGGTTTCGATCGAGGCTTGTTCGGAGCGGGCGCCAGTTGAACAGCCGGGGTGGTCTGTTTAGCGAAGTTCGCCAGCCCGTCCTGTAGCGTAGCGAATGGGTGGTTAAAGCAATATCGCTCGAGCCACAACATGGTGTCATCCACTGTGGCGTCGCCGCGAACGTTGGCGCCAGAAACCAGCATGTTATAGGCCGAAAGCCATCCTTTGATGTATAGCCGGTCAAGGAGGTGCGCGTCGACGTCCCTTGGCAGCTTGCGATCTTCTGCATATTGACCACAAGTCGTCAGGTTGAAGATGAACAACTCTCCTGTGACCGCGTCATATGCGTGCACGTGA
>Ga0302326_10020843_pt1 | contig 13465 bp, 9 predicted proteins | sample Palsa_T0_3_FD_202264 | JGI IMG/M metagenome (GOLD analysis project Ga0302326, IMG submission 202264) | Peat permafrost microbial communities from Stordalen Mire near Abisko, Sweden - Palsa_T0_3 | ecosystem: Environmental > Terrestrial > Soil > Palsa > Peat permafrost | place: Sweden: Abisko... | reverse complement strand
AACGCGACCATAGCCCAGTCCGGCACTTGGCCGGCGGGCATCGCGCTCAACACCAGCACCGGTGCGATCACGACGAGCGCTGCCGTTCCCCCGGGCATGTATCTCGTTGCCTATCAACTCTGTGACAAAAATTCTCCGCCCAACTGCGCCACCGCCACCGACACGGTCGGTGTCAACGCGACAATCATCCCGACTACCGCAACCGGCACGGCAGTGGCGGGAACGCCATCGACGCCGATCGCAAACGTTGCGGCGGGGGGTACGGTCAACGGCTCCCCGGCAACGCTGGGTGCAAGCGGGAATGCCACCGTCGCGCGGTCCGGCACCTGGCCGGCGGGCATCGCGCTCAACACCAGCACGGGCGCGGTCACGACGACCGCTGCAGTCCCACCAGGCAGCTATTCGGTTGCCTATCAGCTCTGTGACAAGAACTCTCCGCCCAACTGCGCCACCGCTACCGATACCGTCACCGTCGCCGCCAGCATCCTCCCGGCTGCGCAAACCGGTGCTGCTGTTGCGGGGACCGCCTCCACGCCGATCGCAAACGTTGCAGCGGGGAACTCGGTGAACGGCTCCCCGGCAACGCTGGGTGCAAGCGGGAATGCCACCGTCGCGCAATCCGGCACCTGGCCGGCGGGAATCGCGCTCAACACCATCACTGGTGCGATCACGACGACCGCTGCCGTTCCGCCCGGCACGTATCCCCTTACCTATCAGCTCTGCGACAAGAACGCTCCACCCGACTGCGCCACCGCCACTGACACCATCAGGGTCGCAGCGAAAATCGTCGCAGTTGCAGAGAGCGGCTCAGGAGTTTCCGGCATTGCCTCGACGCCCATCGCCAACATAGCCGCGAACGACACTGTCAACGGAGCTGCAGCAACACTTGGGGCCACCGGCAACGCGACCGTTGCCACTTCAGGAACCTGGCCGAGCGGCATTTCGCTCAACCCGACCAGCGGAGCGGTAACGATGGCCGCAACGGTGGGACCGGGTGCCTACGCCGTCACGTATCAGTTGTGTGACCGAAACACACCGCCAAACTGCGCCACAGCTACTGACTCTGTGAAGGTCTCCGGCAGCGCACTGCCCCTCGCCATTAAGGGATCGGCTGTGGCCGGCATTGCCTCCACCCCGATTCCTGACGTCGCCGCCGGCGCGACGGTCGATGGCGCTGCGGCAACGCTCGGGCCGGCGGGCAATGCAACCGTAGCCACCATTGGAGGGTGGCCCACTGGACTGAGCCTCGATCCGACTACGGGGGCGGTATCGACGACGGTGGCGCTGGCTCCTGGAACCTACCCGATCCGCTATCAACTGTGTAACCGATTTGCACCGCCCAGCTGTGCAGGCGCGACAGACATGGTCACCGTCACGGGCCTTGTCGGTGGTGTGCTACTGGTCGACAAGACGGCCAGCACGATTCAGGCGGCAATCGGGGACAGCGTCCAGTACCGGCTTCAGGTTCGCAATTCCGGTACGGCTACTGTCACGGACGTAAGGCTCGAGGACACGCTCCCTCTCGGCTTCAAACTCATTCCGGGCACGGTTCTGATCGGGCTCGAGCCGAGCTTGCCGAAGAAGGCGGCGAACCCTCAAGGAACGCCGGGGCCTGCATTGACGTTTGTTCTCGGCAATATCGCGCCGAATGCCATTCTCGACATCTACTATCAGGTGCGGCTCGGTGTTGGTGCCGACCGCGGCAACGGCATCAACCGGGCACAAGCACAAGGTGTTGGTGTGCACTCGGCGGTGGCGACCGCTCAGGTGCTGGTCACCAGCGGTGCCTTCGATACTTCCGCCTGCGTTGTCGGGAAGATCTTCGTTGATTGCAACGGTAATCGCGTACAGGACGCCGGAGAGCCCGGAATACCGGGCGTGCGGCTGTACTTCGAGGACGGCACGAACGTCACGAGCGACGAGAACGGCAACTACAGTCTCTGTGGTCTCCGTCCGATCACTCACGCGCTGAAGGTTGACGCAACGACGCTACCGGCTGGAAGCCGGTTGGTGGTGCTTTCGAGTCGAAACGCCGGTGATGGGAACAGCCTGTTTGTCGATCTGCGGGATGGCGAGCTGCATCGCGCCGATTTCGCGGAAGGTTCGTGTACCAACAAGGTCATGGAGGACGTGCAGCGACGCCGGGCCCAGCCGGTACTGGCGCCGTTCCCCCCGGCGGGTAAGGAACATGTCGGCGTCGACTTCGAATCCAAGCCGCCCTCTTCCCAAGACCCTGTTCGTCCGGGTGGCTCAACCCCCAGCGATCCTGGGGAGCGACCTTGATGATGCGGCTGTTGCGCCGCTGGCTCGTGTTGAGCATCGTGCTGCTCGGCGCAGCTGCCTCTGCCCTGGCCGCCGATGACGCAACCTTGGATGTGCCGCCGCTGCATCCGACTGTCCCGATCGACCAGGCGCAGGTGGACGGCGAGTCGGTGGCATTCCGCGAGATCGGCAGCGGAGTACTAAATAGCCGCAACAGTGCTTTACCGGTGGCAGCCGACGAAGGCTTGTGGCGGCGATCGAGGGCCCTGCCGATTGGCGATCGGATCCACCTGCACGTATCCGACGCGACATTACCGGCGGACGGGCATTCAGTGATGCACCTGGTGGTGACGCTGCAGGACGCCCAGGGAAATCCGGTAACCGCGATTACCAGGGCTCGCATCGAGACCAGCCTTGGACGGCTGCAGACACGATCGGGCAAGCAGGCGGCAGGGTTCGAGATGGCGATCTCGAAGGGCATCGCCGAGCTTGATCTGCTCGCCCCTGTCACGGCAGGTCAGGCGCTACTTCGAGTCTCGAGCGGCGCGGTGCGGGTGCAGGGCAAGGTCACCTTCGTCCCCGAGCTACGCCCGATGATGGCGATAGGCATCATCGAGGCGGGCGTCAGCTCAGAGCGCGTGACCGCCGACCCGAATGCGCCGGCTGCCGTAAACACCGGCTTCGAGGACAGTCTGCAGCACTGGGGCAACGACCCGAGCAGCGGATCGTTCTGGGGCGCCGAGGGGCGTGCCGCCGCATTTGTGAAAGGCACGGTCGGGGGCGACGTGCTGCTCACCGGCGCCTTTGACTCTAACAAAATTAATGCACAGAAATTTTTCGCCGATGTCGACCCGAATCAGTATTTCCCGATTTCCGGCGACGCGTCCATCGTCAACTACGACGCCCGCAGCACGAGCAAGCTGTACCTGCGGCTGGATCAGGGGCAGAGCCATCTTCTCTACGGCGACTTTCAGACGCTCCAGCCTACTGAGCAGGCGTGGCTGGGAAGCTATGCCCGGACGTTGACCGGGTTCACCGGTCACTACGAAACCCCGCAGGCACGAATAAACGTCTTCGCCTCAATGACCTCTGCGCACCAGTTCGTCGACGAGCAGCCCGGACGGGGGATCTCGGGCCCGTATGCGGTTTCCCAGGCCAATGCGGTCGCCAACTCGGAGATCGTCCAGCTGTTGGTCCGGGATCGCAACCAGCCGGCCATCGTGCTCAGCAGCCAGACCCTCACGCGTTACGTCGACTACGATTTCGAACCGTTTTCGGGACGCATCATTTTTCGCCAACCGATTCCCAGTGTCGACGAGAACTTAAACCCGGTGTCGATCCGCATTACCTACGAGGTCGACAATGGCGGACCGCGGTATCTCGTGGATGGCGCGGACGCTGAGGTTGTGCTCCGGGACAGCGTCTCGGTGGGTGGGCGCTTCTCTGAGGATCACGACCCGATGACGCCATTCAAGCTGTATGGCGCCGACAGCGTGTGGCGCCTCTCCAGTGGAACAACGCTTACGGTTGATATCGCCCGTAGTGAGGGCAACCAGCTCTACGCGACGGCGTTGAACGGCAGCATGACGCCCGTCGCCATGGTTACAGGACTCTCCATCTCCGATCCGGCTGGTAACGCAGGTCGGGTCGAACTGGTGCATCACGATGACGAATTGGATGCGCGGCTGTACGCGGTCTCCGCTGGTGCCGCCTTCGAGAATGGCAACGCGGGCTTGAGCCCCGGCAGCAGCGAGGCAGGGATGCACGCAACTTACCGTCTTACGGATGAGACGCAACTGGTTCTCGATGCATTGCATTCAACGGACGAAACAACCGAGGCCCATCGGTCTGGTGCCACAGCGGACATCGAGACGCATGTCTGGAGTGGTGCGAAGCTGGAAACCGGATTGTCGTATGTGGATCAGACGTACAACGCCGCAATCCCCGCCGTCGCGCAGTACGACATCGGCGCGGTCCCGGGCACCTCGACCGGCGCGGCGCTGAACAATACCGGCTTCGGTTTCACGGGCGGGGGTCTGCTCGGCTCCCCACTCGGGGGCGCACTGGGCCTGCCGTTGGCGGGAGCGAATTCACTGATCGAACAGGACTATCTGGCAGCGAGCGTCAAACTCACTCAGAAGATCACCGATGACGCCAGCGTCTATGCGCAGTACGAGCACACGGTCGACGGCACATCCGGTCAGCTTGTGACGGTCGGCGGCGAGTATCGGATCAGTGATTCCGAGCGCTTCTATGCCCGCTACGAGGATATCGACTCGCTCACGGGCATTTACGGTCTCGGCGACGGCTCAGCTGCCCATCAGATGGTCGTCGGCTTCGACACCGCGTATATGCGTGATGGCACGGTTTACAATGAGTATCGGTTGGCTGGTGCCGAATCCGGCCAGAGCGCTACCGACGCGCTGGGCGTCCGGAACCTATGGCACCTGCTTCCCGGTCTGGATGCGACGACCTCGGTAGAACGCCAGGAGGTCATCGATCCCGCACCGCTGCCAAACTCTCCGGCCGGAATTCTCGTTGGCACCCAGTCGGCGACCGCGCTCGCACTCGGGATCGACTACTCCGGCAGCCCTGTCTGGAAAACCGCCGAGCGCATTGAGTACCGCTTCGGGGACATCCAGACCGACTGGCTATCCACATTCGCAGTTACTCGCAAGCTTTCCGACGACTGGAGCCTCATCGGGAGAAACGTCTACCTGTCCGCTACTACCACCGAACCTGGCCAACAGACAGTTGCCGAGGAACAGGACCGTCTACAAGCTGGTGTCGCGTACCGGGACACCACGACCAACCTGTGGAACGTCCTGGCGCGTTACGAGTATCGAACCGACTTCAACAACACACCGGTAACCGGGAGCGACACTCGCAGCCAGATCCTGGTGTTCAGCGCAGATTACCACCCCGTGCGCGCTTGGGAATTTGAAGGCCAGGTAGCGGGAAAGACGGTGCGCGAACTCCTGGATGGGACTCGCTCGGACTACGACGCTGTGCTGGTAGCGGCCAGAGCGACATGGGACTTTAACCCACGATGGGACGTGGGCCTGCTGGGCTCGACAACCACTGGTGGGGGCACGAGTGACCAGGGCTGCGCGGTCGAGGTGGGCTACCGCGTGATTGACAATCTCTGGCTGTCAGCAGGCGCCATCGCCGGCCGGTACGCCGACGCGGAGCTCTTCAGCACGAACTCCTCCTGGCGCGGCGTGTACCTGCGCGTGCGCTTCAAGTTCGACGAGGGCACGTTCCAGATGGCGGACCCTCAATCCAATCGCTCACTCGACAGCGCCGCGACGAGTTCACGCCAATGAGTGCGCGCCGTAAATACCGCCTGGCCAGGTACTGCGTTGCCCTGAGCATCTTTGCGTCACTGGGCATCGGGAGCGCATACGCCGACGGCACCGACGAGCGCTCGGCAGCAACTGCGGAGATAACCCCTCAACCGGGACGGCCAAACAACTCCCGCACGCACGAGCCAATCACTCTCATCGACCTGCAGCGGCGTCTCGATTCGGTCAACGCCGTGGGCAGCTCGGAGTGCCTCACCGCCTACGCCTCACATAAGGCACAGGCGTGGCTCAATTTCGGTAAATATGCCGTAGCCGAGCAGCTGCCGGCAGCCGCTCAAGCGGCCACACTGAAGAATGCCGGCAAGATTATCGAGGGCCTGGAGCAGCACCAGGGGTCCGCGCTGGACACTCCAGAGTTGCCGGGTGCGCGCCACGTGCGCGACGATTTGTGGCAGGCAATGACCGCGGTGAAGCGCGATGGGCGGCTGTGCGCGGCGCCGAAGATGACAGCCTATTGCGAGGTCCAGCTCTCTTGGGTGGACTACGAGGCTGCGGCGGGCGGGTGGCGTCACGTCGATCCCTATGTTCGCATCGCGGAAGACTATTGCGGCGCGGCGATTCGCAGTCAGCCGGCGGCGGCCATGACGCCCGCCCCTGCTCCCGAGTCGTCCGCCGTCGTGGCAGAAAAGACGTTCCCCAGCATCCCCAGCGCGCCTGCTTTGGCGCCGCCGACGACGGCGGACCAAATCGATCTTTCGCTGAGTGTCGTGTTTCCCCACAATCGCGCGACCCGCGCAGATATACGGCGCCCGGGACGTGACGAGCTAAGGCGACTGAGCAAACGCCTAAAGTCGCTGCCTGAAACCACGACCATCATGATCGTCGGCCATGCCGACCTCACCGGTCGCCCGGACTACAACATCAGATTGAGCGAGCAGCGCGCGAGAAGTGTTGCGCGTGAGCTCAGAATGCTTGGAGTCCATGCGCGAATCAGGCTCTCGGCCGTGGGGAGTTCCGAACCGGCGGTGAAGTGCGCGCTGGACGATGAAGTGGCCGAAAGACGCCGCTACTTAGATTGTCTCGAGCCGAACCGCCGGGTCGTCGTTCACCTCATCACCCACGAACCGTAGCAGTCGGTGCGCATCTATTTGTGTGGTACCGCTTAGGGCAGGTTTCAGCGCTTTGATTTGCCTTCACCGGTTGCGCCGCAACATGGCCACGTATCCCACGATCATCCTGTTTCAGCCGGCGTAACTCACCAGGCAACATATCGGAAGATGTATAAAGAGTTCCGCAGCTCCGCGGCGCGCATGCGCCAGATCGAGCTGCATGCAAACCTCGCAAGGACTATCCAGTGAACACCTCGACCGCCGGACTGATGCTTGAGAACAGCACCCACGCCGCGCAGCGCGCCTCCGCTCTTTCGGCTCGCTACGCGTCGCAATGCCAGAAAGCAGCGTGGCTCGACTTGTACTCGGACGATGCGATTATAGAAGATCCCGTCGGGATCTCGCCCTTAGACCCGTCGGGCCTCGGGCACCGGGGTCGCGAGGCGTTGAGTAGATTCTGGGATCTGGTGATCGCTCCGGGCAAAATGAGGTACACGATTCGCGAGTCGTACCCTTGTGGGGACGAGTGCGCCAATGTTTGGACGCTGACGAACAAGCTGCCGGGAGGCATAGCCATCACGGTTGACCTCGTTAGCGTCTACAAAGTGAACGCTCTGGGAAAGCTCGTGGCGATGAGAGCGTACTGGAGCTACGCTGATGTGGAGCAGAAACTGAAAACACTCGTTGGGCGCTGATTGCAACTGGTGTCACGCTCCCGATGACAATGATCTTCAGGTGATTAGAAGGCACGCGCTCGATGACGGTAACCTCGGCGCCGCCTCGGCCGTCATTGGCGCTGTTAGAACGCGCTCTTGATCACGCCGCCATCCACGCGTAGCGCCGCGCCAGTAGTGGCAGAGGCGAGCGGACTGGCGACATAAGCGACCAGGGAGGCGACCTCTTCGGGCTCAGCGAAGCGCTTGATGAGCGAGGTGGGACGCACCTTCTCGAAGAACTCCTTCTCAAAGGCAGCAAATGACATCCCGCTTTTCTTGGCCAAGGCGTCAACGAACTCGCCCACGCCGCGCGACCTCGTCGGACCCGGCAGGATGCAGTTGACGGTTATCGCCGAGCCGGCGAGAGCCTCCGCCAGCCCTCGCGATACCCCCAGCAGTGCCGTCTTGGTGACGCCATAGTGGATCATCTCGCTCGGGATCTGTACGCCGCTTTCGCTCGAGACGAAGATAATGCGACCCCAGTTGGCACGTCTCATAGAAGGCAGGACCAGCCTCGCCAGCCTTACGCCGCTGAGCACGTTGACCTCGAAGAATCTCATCCAATCGGCGTCAGGGATCTCCTCGAACGGTTTTGGCTCGAAGATTGCTAGGTTGTTTATGAGTATTTGCACGCCGGGATGCTCCCGGAGCAATTGTTCGGCGGACGATGCGCTGCTCATGTCGGCAGCAAACCCGTACAGGTCCGCGCCCGTATCAGACTTAAGCGAGGTAACGACCTCATCAACCGAAGCCTTGGACCGGCCGTTGATAATCACGCGGGCTCCCTCGCGCGCAAGGGCCGTGGCAATCGCGAGACCAATGCCAGCAGTACTGCCGGTGACCAGTGCGAGCTTGCCTTTCAATTTGAGATCCATGCGTGTTCCTCGTAGCAAGCCGGCGATCTTTGCGCTTGCCCTGCGTCAGATGGCTCGCGAAGCGCGCTCCTGTGGGCAGTGATGTTCAATGCCTTGTTCATTGTGCCCCTCCTGGCCTTCGCGTGCTCAGCCGTACTGGGTGATAGTGGGGGTAGCGGTCCCGCCGACGGCTGCACGAGTGCGGTTCCGGCTCAGGAGTCAGCGAGATCATCGATGCGGGCTGTCCGGCTGTTGCGAACGTAAACGCCGGGTCGCGTAACTGCGTGAATCCTATCGGGAGATGCTCTCAATCAGCGGAGCTGTCGTTCCAGGCACCGGCCGGCCTCGATCACGCATAACCGGCGTCCTTTCTGCTCAGTGGGGTCAGGGGTCGGCGGGCATGTGCCGTTTTGCCCGAATCCGTCGCACCCTTGCATCGGGGCACTCGCGCCCCCAGAGACCGACCTAGGTGGGGCCGGGAGGCTAAGCAGTCGAATCCAAGGGCAGGAATGCGGTTCCGATGCGCATTGCGCGCAGTCGCGCCAGAATGGCGCTTGTTACCGCATCACAGGCGGCATGAGCAATGAGCACTGAGCGACATTACGGGTTGATGTGGCTTCACGCCGTCGAACTGGCCGACGAGGCGGAACGACTGCACCGGCGCTTTTTGCGCTATCTCGGACCGGGCACCGATGCCGTCAGCTGGGAGCCGCCCGTGGATATCCATGAAACCGTAGACGGATTCATCCTGCTCTTTGCCCTCCCCGGTGTGGTTCCGGAAGACATCGAAATTCGCCTGGAGCGAACGGCACTGACCGTAAGTGCGCAGCGCCGTGTGGCGGTGAGAGAACGGGACACTCTGATTCAGCGATTGGAGATCCCCCACGGTCGCTTCCTCCGACAGATCGCACTTTCCGGAGCTGCCCTGCGGGTAGCAGACTCGCGTTGCATCAACGGCTGCCTGGAAGTGCGTCTAGTCCGAGCGGAAGGAGGCGAGTAGCTCATGGCAGAAAGCGAAAAACGCGGTTCGCAGCCGAGGATTGAGCTGCCGCCCCTGCCAGCGGATGCCATCCCGATCGTGCCCATCCGCCAGGTGGCGCTGTTCCCGGGCACCGTAATGCCGATCACGCTCGGACGCGAGCTGAGCATCGCGGCGGCGCAGGAGGCGGTACGCGCCGGGCACAAGATTGCCCTGCTGGCACAGCGCGACCCGAGCAAGGAGAAGCCTGGTCGCGCGGATCTGTATGACGTCGGAGTCCTGGCCACGGTAATCCGTTACGTCACGATGCCCGAGGGGGCGCACCAGCTGGTGTGCCAGGGCGAGTATCGCGTGCGTGTGGCCGAGATGCTGCGCGAGGTGCCATTTCTGGCCGCGCGCATGGAGCAGATTCCCGAGTCAGCGGTCGCCGGTCCCGAGATCGAGGCGCGTTTCGCGGTTCTGAGGGAGCGCGCTCTCGAGGGCCTTTCGCTCCTGCCACAGGCCCCGCCCGAGCTGGCGCACATGATCTCCGGTATTCAGTCCGCCGCGCAGCTTGCTGATCTCATGGCCAGCTTCATGGATGTGAAACCGGCCGAGAAGCAGGACATCATCGAGACGATCGATCTGAAGGAGCGGCTCGACAAGGTGATCAAGCTTCTCGCCGAACGGGTCGAGGTGCTCAGGATCACCAAAGGCATCACTGAGCAGACGCAGGCCGCGCTCGGGGAACGACAGCGCGAGGCGGTGCTTCGTGAACAGCTGCGTCAGCTGCAAAAGGAACTCGGCGAAGCGGACAACCCGGAAGGCGAGCTTGCCGAGCTCGAGGCCCAGATCGTGGCCGCGGGCATGCCCGCCGAGGTCGAAGAGCACGCGCGCAAAGAGTTGACGCGCCTTAAGCGCATGCAGGAAGCGAGCCCTGAATACGGCATGGTGCGCACCTATCTCGACTGGGTCGTGGCGCTGCCATGGAGCAAGACCGACGCCGAGGATATCGATATCGCCCGGGCCAGAAAGGTGCTTGATGAGGACCACTACGGGCTTGAGAAGGTGAAGCGCCGTATCCTCGAGTACCTCGCCGTGCGTAAGCTCAACCCGCACGGACGCAGCCCCATTCTGTGTTTCGTCGGGCCACCCGGGGTGGGCAAGACCTCCCTCGGCCAAAGCATCGCGCGGGCGCTGGGACTGAAGTTCGTGCGCGTAAGTCTCGGAGGCGTGCACGACGAGGCGGAGATCCGCGGCCACCGGCGCACCTATATCGGCGCACTTCCGGGCAACATCATTCAGGGACTACGCAAGGCGGGCACGCGTAATCCGGTGTCCATGCTCGATGAAATCGACAAGCTGTCTGCGAGCCTGCACGGCGATCCGAGCTCTGCGCTCCTCGAAGTGCTGGATCCCGAGCAGAATTCCACCTTCCGTGACAACTACATCGCTCAGCCCTTTGACCTGAGTCGTGTTCTCTTCATCGCTACCGCCAATGTGCTGGATACCATCCCAGGACCGTTGCGCGACCGAATGGAAATCATCGAGCTCAGCGGATACACGGAGGAAGAGAAGCTTCAGATCGCCAAGCGCTTCCTCATGCGCCGACAGCTGGAGGCCAATGGCCTCGATGCCGAGCAGGTCAAGGTGACCGATGCCGCGCTCGGCCGTCTCATCAGGGAATATACGCGCGAGGCAGGCTGCCGCAGCCTCGAGCGGCAGATAGGAGCCCTGGCGCGAAACGCCGCGATGCAGATTGCCGAAGGCAAGGCAACCAGTGTGACTTTCGATGCCGCGGACATTGACGGTGTTCTCGGCGCAACGCGCTTTGAGAACGAGGTCGCGCAGCGCACCAGCGTTCCGGGAGTCGCAACTGGTCTTGCCTGGACCCCGGTTGGCGGTGACATCCTATTCGTGGAGTCGGCCCGACTTCCCGGCAGCGGTAAGCTGATTCTGACCGGGCAGCTGGGCGACGTCATGAAGGAGAGTGCACAGGCAGCATTGAGCCTTCTGAAGAGCCAGGCCTTCGAGTTCGGCATCGACGCCAAGTTATTTGAGGACAGCGATGTGCACGTGCATGTGCCTGCCGGTGCGATTCCCAAGGACGGGCCCAGTGCCGGCGTTGCGATGTTCGTCTCGCTGGCATCGTTGTTCAGGCGTGAGCCTGTCCGGCCCGATGTGGCCATGACGGGAGAGATCAGCCTGCGCGGGCTCGTCCTACCCGTGGGCGGCATCAAGGAGAAGACCATCGCCGCCGCCCGGGCGGGCATCAAGCGCGTGATTCTTCCGACCCGCAACCGGCGCGACCTGGAAGACATCCCGGAGAGCGCCCGCGCGATGCTCGAGTTCGTCTGGGTGGACCACGTGGCTCAGGCACTCGAGGTTGCATTTGGGGGTGCCCCCTCCGTGGTCGAGGAGCCGCCCAAGCCGAGGGCGCGCGCCACGAGCGCCTACGCGAAAGGAAAGTGACCGCACTGGCGTGAGCTTCTGCGACCGAGGCCTGCGTAAAGATCGGCCCGGGCCGCATGACCGGCGCGAAGCCTCACATCGTCACCTCATTGTCACTGGCGCATGCATTTCCGTAGCGATTAGACTTCCGGTTGCCGCGCTGCCGCGCTCTCTCTTTGAAACTCACCCGCACCCCATCGCAGGAGATCCATCATGCGCTCGATCACGACCAAAGACGGTACCAGCATCTTCTATAAGGATTGGGGCTCCGGAAGGCCGATCGTGTTTTCCCACGGCTGGCCGCTGACCGCCGACGCGTGGGATGCACAGATGCTGTTCCTTGGTATGCAGGGGTATCGCGTGATCGCCCACGATCGGCGCGGACACGGGCGCTCGGACCAGACCTGGGATGGCAACGAGATGGATACCTATGCCGACGATGTGGCGACTCTGTTTGAAAAGTTGAATCTGAGCGACGCGGTATTCGTCGGCCATTCCACCGGTGGTGGTGAGGTCGCCCACTACCTCGGCCGGCATGGCACCTCGCGCGTGTCCAAAGCGGTGCTCATCGGTGCAGTCCCACCGATCATGCTAAAGACGGACGGCAATCCGCAAGGGTTGCCCAAAAAGGCCTTTGATGACATCCGTGCGGGCCTCATTAGCGATCGGTCGCAGTTCTATCGCGATCTCGCCATTCCGTTCTACGGCTACAACAAGCCCAATGCCAAGGCCTCACAAGGCGTCATTGAATCATTCTGGTTGCAGGGCATGCTGGGCGGCGTAAAGCCCCAGTACGACTGCATCAAGGCGTTTTCCGAGACGGATTTCACCAAGGATCTGAAAGAGATCGATATTCCGGTGCTACTGCTTCACGGCGACGCCGACCAGATTGTGCCCATTGATGACTCAGCCAAGAAGTCTGCCAAGCTGCTGAAGAAGGCAGTGCTGAAAGTGATTCCCGGCGCTCCGCACGGCATGTGCACCACGCTTGCCGAGCAGATAAACAGGGAATTGCTCGCCTTCATCAAGGGCTGACACGGATCGATTCGTGGCGCGGCTCCGTTCAAGGGGCCGCTCATGAAATTGCAGCGGATACCTGCGGCGGCGGGTTAGGGCGCGCACGGGCGCAAGACGCTGTACGTCGCCAGAGCGTTCGGACGAGGAGGTATACAGATGCGGCATCACACAACGCTCAAGTGCCACGCGCGAAGGTGATCACGCTCATTCGGGAGCAATTCCCTCGATGCCGGTGACTAGCGCGGGCTTGCTGCTCTATCGCCGCAGGGATTCAGGCGCGGAGGTCTTTCTCGTCCACCCAGGCGGGCCTTATTGGGCAGCAAAGGATGAGGGTGCCTGGTCGGTACCTAAGGGTCTCCTCAACCGCGACGAGGACGAACTCGCGTGCGCGCGGCGGGAATTCAAAGAAGAGACCGGATTCGAGGCCAGCCTGAACGCCCGCGAGCATGATCTCGGAATATTCCGGCAACCCAGCGGTAAACGACTGCATATTTGGGCGATCGAGGGAGACTGCGAACCAGACCAGCTGAGGAGTAATCTTTTTGAAATGGAATGGCCACCAAGATCTGGCCGCACCATGCAATTCCCTGAGGTCGATCGCGGCGGGTGGTTTGACAAAGCACAGGCGCTGCTCAAGATCGCCAAGGGTCAGCGCCCGGTAATCGAGAAGTTCTATGCCGAAGTCGGCTGATATACGCTAGTGTCCTGAGTTAGAAGTTCGCATACAGAATCGCTTGATGCTTTCAAGGATCTGGTCAGCTGTTTTGGTCCATTGAAATGGTTTTGGATCGCG
>Ga0302326_10020842_pt1 | contig 13466 bp, 13 predicted proteins | sample Palsa_T0_3_FD_202264 | JGI IMG/M metagenome (GOLD analysis project Ga0302326, IMG submission 202264) | Peat permafrost microbial communities from Stordalen Mire near Abisko, Sweden - Palsa_T0_3 | ecosystem: Environmental > Terrestrial > Soil > Palsa > Peat permafrost | place: Sweden: Abisko... | reverse complement strand
GTCGGCGGGTCGGCGCAACCCGCTCCACAATCTTGAGGGAATGGACCGACGCCCAGAATGGCGTACGTGCCGAGAGACTCGAGCGTGTCGGCGCTGGGGCCGCCGATCGCGGAGCAGGTCGTGGGGACCGTGGCAAAGCTCGGGTCGCCGATCACCTGGATGGGGACCGAGTGCGCCTTCTCGCTTCCCATCGTGATGTCGGCGAGCCGGAGCGCTCCCCATGTGTAGCTGTCGACGAACGCGTTGCATTCCGCGATGGGGCTTCCGCTCGAGTCCGTCTCCGAGGGGAGCGCCAGCGAAAGCTCACCGCCGGCTCCAGAGGACAGGACGCGTAGGCCCATGGATCCCGTGTCGACCAGCACCGAGTCGATGTTCTGGCAGTCGGTGGTGCCTGGGACGCACACCGTGATGCTGGTGAGGAGCGCGTTCACGTAGCCGACCGTGGGCCCGGGGTTCACGGCGACCGCCACCCCGTTGCTCGGAACGGGGATGGCCGACCCGTTGCCACCGCACGCCGCGGCCGAGACAAGCCCGCAGAGAAGCGGGCGCAATGCGTGGACGACCTGCCTTATCACGGCTCGCTACAGGATGTCGGCGACGGAGCTGCCCGACGGCATCAACTTTGGAATGTACGCTCGACCGAAGAAGGCCCGCGACCGCCCGGCCATGTGCGCGACGATGTTCGGGCCACTGATGAAGAGCGGGCCTCGGCCCGCACGCCGGCTCTTTGCATCCTGGGCGCCCTGCTGGAACTCGTCGAAGTACGCGCCAAGTAGTTGCTGGAGGTTCGGCCGGAAGGGGCCCCGCCAGGTGACGCCGAAGACGGTCCCGTCGGCGGACAGGTACTCGCGGACGAGTGTCCCTCCGGGCAGCTGAATCTCGTGCACGGCGCGAGCACCGGCCGTGACGACGTGCTCCGTGCCGTTCATCCGGGTCAGGTCGGCCTTGACCGACGACACGTCCCCGCCGAGCGAGCCGAGCGCGGGCCGGGGCAGACCGAGCAAAGCGGCGATCAGCGCAAGGGTGCCCACGGGTCGCAAGCCAAACCGAGCCCACGTCAGGGATCTCATCGTGCTTGACCGTGCTTTACCTCTCGCGAGCTGCGCAGGCGAGGCGGCGTGCGACACTTTCCGACGAAGGGCTCTTGCGGACTGGCGAGGCGGCCCTTGACCGTCGCCGGGATCCACGCGGTAATCGGGCCATGCCGTACGCCGAAGGCCGCGTGTACCACGACGCGGACGCCCACGTCATGGAGCTGCCCGAGTGGCTGCCTTCGTACGCCGACGCCCAATACAGGGACAGTATCCAGCCCTTCTCCCTTCTCTCCACCGGGTCGAAGACGCGGATCGAACAGATGATCGGGCGAGGCCGGCTGCGGGCCGGCGTCGCCGCCGAGCGCGCCGGGTACGAGGCGGAGCTCATGACCCGTAAGAGCTGGGATGCGTACGGCGCCTTCCACCGGGAAGACCGGGCGCGGGCGCTGGATCTCCTCGGGTTTCGCTCGCAGCTCGTGTTCTCGACCTTCGCGGCGACGCAGGCCGATGAGGCCCCGAACGTCGACGTGAGCTACGCCGCGGCGCGCGCGCTGACCCGCGGCATCGTCGACTTCTGCGCGGCGGACCCGCGGCTGCTTCCCGTGACGTTCGTTCCGCTCACCGTGCCCGAGAGGGCCATCGCCGAGACGCGCTTCGCGCTCGACGCGGGGGTCAAGGGCGTCACCATCTCGCCGCTGCCTCCGTCGACGCATTCGATCACCCACCCGTCGCTTCACCCTCTGTATGCCGCGCTCGAGGAGCGCCGGGTGCCGCTGCTCTTTCATGTCGAAGGCCACTCGCCCCGCAAGGTCGCCGCCGGCTTCTCGAAGAACGGGTTCGAAGGGCAGACGGACTTCCACGGCGGCGGCGAGAACTTCACCGGCCTGACGTACATGGCCGTCAGCCAGTGGACGGAGATCGCGCTCGCCGCCCTCATTTTCGATCAGGTGCTCGAAAAGTTCCCGCGCCTGCGCGTGGGGGTCATCGAGCTCGGCGCCGTGTGGGTCCCAGCGTGGCTCGAGCGGCTCGAGATCGTCAAGGACACCTTCGGCCGAACCGAGAGCCGCATCGGTCAGCTCCCCATGCGGCCGACGGACTACGTGCGAAGGCAGGTGCGCGTCACGCCCTATCCGACCGAGCACGTCGGCAAGCTGATCGAGAGCGTGGGCCCGGAGCTTCTCATGTTCTCGTCGGACTACCCGCACGTCGAAGGAGGACGCCATCCGCTCAAGCGCTTCGAGGCATCGCTCGGCGCACGGAGCGAGCGCGAGAAGCAGGGGTTCTATTCGGCGAACTTCGAGGACCTGATGGGGATGTCTGGGTGAGACGGTGGCCGGCCCTTACCGCGAGCCGCAGCCGCGCGTGAAAGTGCCGCTCTCGGCGCAGAGGGAGCGTATGTTCATCGGGCAGCGCAAGGAGCGGCCACGATGCGCCTGGACCGTTCATCGAACCCGGCGGCGCCCTTGGATCCTCGGGCCGATGTGATCCGTGACCTTTGCCGGTGCTGCGACCTCGCCGAACGCTTGCCTCTGCTACCTCCCTCCGCGAAGTCGCGCGGCGTCTACCTGGTGGGAATCGACCGCGTCCTCGCCAAGGCGGGGGTCTTCGACAAGTTCAAGGCGTTGTTCCCGCAGCGGGCCTCGTCCATCCCCTGGTATCCCACGAGTGATTTCCTCGTGCAGCTTGCGGTCGCAGGGGCCCTCTTGGCCGGGCCCGAGCAAGTCCACAAGGGGATGTTCGAGATCGGGCGCGGCAACGCGGTGACCTTCGCAGAGAGCCTGCTCGGACGCGCGCTCATCCTCCTCCTCGACCGTGACCCGAAGCGCCTGCTAAAGCAGGGGATCGCGGGCCGTCGCCAGGGCAATACGCACGGTCACTGGGAGCTCGAGTTCCCCTCGGAGCGCGAAGCGGTCGTTACGATGACAGAGGAATACGCCTACATCGAATCGTACATGCTGGGCGCGGCCCAGGGGACGTTCGACGCCATCGGCGTGCCCGTTCGCGCCGAGGCGGTACTTCGGGACCGCTTCAACGGGACGCACGTGCTCCGCTGGTAGTCGGCGGGTAGTCCGGGCTGCTGCCGGTGCCGTCTCGGCAACAGGCATTGCAGACGTGGAGCATCTAATTTCATACATGACAGGGTATCGCCCTACAAATCCGACTCGAATGTAAAAGTCTCGAGGGCTTAGCTGCAGAGGCCCTCTTGGCCTGGGTCGTGCTTAGGGCGAGATCGCTTCGGGGTGCGCGGAGGTTTTGCAAAGCGCCGGGGCGATTGGCCGGAGGCACGACCCCCATGACTCTCCCCAGCGGCGAACGCGCCGAACCCGCCGACGAGACGCTCGAGTCGCCTCGCGTCGGTGGCCGCGTGGCCTTCGATTCTTACATTCGCCAGCTGGCGCCGCCGGCAGCCACGTCGGATCCCGAGCTCCAATCGACGCTTTCCCCCGGATCGGCGGCGCGTCGATTGATCGAAGCGCTCGTCGACCGTGGCGTCGACACGTTCTTCGGGATCCCGGGAGGGCCGGTGTGCCCCGTCTTCGAGGCCATCCGGCTCACGCCTGGCGCGCGCCTCGTCGAGTCCCGGCACGAGTCGCACGCCGCATTCTCCGCCGCGCTGTTCCATCGAGCGAGCGGTCGCGTGCCGGCGGTCGTGGTGACGGCGGGTCCCGGCATCACCAATGCCGTGACGGGAATCGCGTCGGCAAGCCTCGAGCGCGTCCCGATGCTCGTCATCGCCGGCGACGTGGCGTGGGCGACGACGGGTGGCCGCATGGCCCAGGACTCCGGCCCGGAAGGTCTCTCGGCCGAAACGCTCCTCTCTTCCGTCACGCGTACCCAGATCCGCGCGGCGCACTCGCGCAGCGTCGTGAGCCAGGCGCTTGCCGCGCTCGAGCTCGCATGCAGCCCGGTGCTTCCAGGCCCTGCCCTCTTCGTGCTGCCGCTCGACCACGCCATGGGTGAGTGCGCGGACATCACGATCCCCGCGCGCATCGTCCGATGGTCGGCGGTGCCGCCGCAAGAGTCGGTGCGAGCCACCGTGGCGATGCTTCGCGAGGCTCGACACCCGCTCATCGTCCTCGGCGCCGGCTGCCGCGGCAACGAAGCGTCCGTGCGCGCCCTGGTCGACGCGTGTGCGATCCCCTTCGTGACGACGCCGCGAGCGAAGGGCATCGTGAGCGAGCACCATCCGCGATCGTTGCGAAACGGCGGAATGGCCGCGTCGATGTGGGCCCGCCGCTACACGTCGACCCCGGTCGACGTGTGCCTGGCTCTCGGAACGGATCTCGACGACACCTCGATGGGGCCAACCCCTTACGTGGGCCCCGGCGGCAAGGTGATCCACGTCGACCTCGACGCCCGCGTCTTCGGGCGGAACGTGCCCACGGCGCTCGGCGTGAATGCCGACCTTGGCCTCTTCGCCAAAGCCTTCTGCGAAGAGGTGGCGCGCGAGGGGCTGTCCAACCCGCGCGCGCGGTCCGCCCTGCGCGACGCGCGATCCGTGTCGCCGTTCGACTCGCCGGACGCCAGCACCGACGCGGCTCTCCCCGTTCGCCCTCAACGCCTCCTGGCCGACGTCGAGGCCGCGCTCGGCCAGCGCGCGAGGTTCGTGACCGACATCGGCGAGCACATGCTGTTCGCCCTCCACTACATCACGGCGGGCGGGCCGGACGCGTTTCACATCCAGCTCAATCTCGGCAGCATGGGCTCCGGCATTGCCGGCGCGATCGGCCTGGCGCTCGCGGACCCATCGCGTCCGGTCGTGTGTGTTGCGGGCGATGGCGGGATGCAGATGGCGGGCATGGAGGCGCTCGTCGCGCTGCGCGAGCGGCTGCCCGTCTTGTTCTTGGTCTTCAACGACGGCCGCTACAACATGGTGCACCACGGGATGCGCCAGATCTTCGGCGAGGCGGCACCGTACGACACCCCTCCGGTCGATTTCGCGATGTGGGCCGCCGCCCTCGGAATGCCCGCAGCCGTCGTGGAGCGCCCCGGCGAGGTGAGCGCCGGCCTGATCGAAGAGCTCATGTCGCGTGGGGGCCCCGCGCTCCTCGACGCGCGGATCGACGCGAGCCAGCGCATCCGCGGCGGCGGCCGCGTCGAGGCGCTCCAGCACATGTCGATGCTCTCGCAGCCGAGGGCGGCGATCCGATGACCATCTCGATCGTCGGCATCGGAACCTGGCTTCCCGAGACCGTTCGGACCAACGACGCCTGGCCGCCGGCGTTCGCCGAACGCCTCCGCAGGGGCGGCGACCGGACCTTCAACGACATCCCTCCGAGCGAGGACCCCGAGTCGGCGGCCATCGTGGCGCGAGACCTCGCGCACGAGGCGGACGACCCGTTCATCGGTGCGAAGGTCCGTCGCGTCGCCGATCCGACGATGACCTCTCCCGAAGCGGAAGCCCGCGCAGGGATGGCCGCGCTGCACGACGCCGGCGCGCTGCCGGGCGACGTCGATCTCGTGCTTTCGTACGCCGTCGTACCCGACGACATCGGCGCCGTGAACCCGGCCTCGGTCGCGCACCGCATCGGCGCGAAGCGCGCGACCGCGCTCGGCATCGAGGCCGCCTGCGCGACCGCCGTGTCCCAGCTCGACATCGCGAGGGCCTACATCACGGCCGGGCTTGCAAACACGGTGCTGCTCACGCAGTCGCACCTGATCCTGCGGGCAATGCCGATGGAGCACCCTGCCGCGCCGGGCTTGGGCGACGGCGCGTCGGCGCTGGTCGTCGCGCGCGGCAACGGCTTCGCCATTCGCTCGACGTTCTCCGTCACCCACGGCGAGGAGTTCGAGTCGATCGCCTGGATGCGCGGTCAAGACGCGCCACCTTGGTGGCAGGCCGGCAACGACTTTCGTCTCGGGAGCCGCGCCCCCGAGCGCGTCAAATGGCTCATGCGCGACACCGTCACCTACGGGGCGGACACCATCCGGACCGCCGCGGACCGCGGGTCGACGCCGGTCGACCGTCTCGGCGTCATCGCCAGCGTTCAGCCTCGCGGGTTCATCCCCGGGGCGATCGCCGAGCGGCTCGGGCTCCCGCGCTCGTGCGCGGTCAACACGTACGAGACGATCGCGCATCTCGGGGCGTGTGGCCCGGTCTTCAACCTGATGCGGGCGCGGAGCGATGGCCGCACCGCGCCCGGAACGCTCGTCGCGCTGTACGGACAGGGCGCGGGGTTCACGCGGGCCGCGGCCATCCTCGAGGCCGGTGGATGACAGCTTCACTCCGGGCGCTGCAGCAGGCAAACTAACGGGCCGCGAGGTGGCCCACGACCGCGCTCATTCTCGTTTATAGCCAGGAAGCCCACGATGGGTGGGTAGGCGTCGCCAGTACCCTGCCCTGGGTGGCCCTGCGCGCCCTCGAGTTCGCCGTGGTCACTGGCAACCCGCAGGCGACGATCGCCGACCGGCGCGAGCGACAGCCCGACGCGAAGATCGGCTACATCGCGTCGGACGAGGAGTGGGTGCTCGAGGCCCTCGTGGGCGGCGCCGACGAAGCCGCCGTCGTCGCGCCGTACGACGCCGCGCAGCTCGGCGCGTTCGTCGAGCGCCTGGACCTCCGGGCGCGGCTGCGGGCCGAGAGCCGGCGCCTGCAAGAGGCCTTCGCCCACTCCGAGCGGTTGACGGCGCTCGGCACGCTCGTCGCCGGCGTGGGACACGAGATCAACAACCCGCTGTCGGCCGTGATCCTGTCGATCGAAGTCGCGCGTCGGCGCATGCTCCCCGCGCTCGACGCGGCGCTCGCGATCGGGGTCGCCGCCAAGGCGGGGATGCCGCTGCCGTCCCACGCGCTGGCGACCCTCTCGAAGCTCGCGTGGACCGACAACGGCGGCCGCGCCGCGGCGGGCGTGTTCGACGAGATGGACGCGGCGGCGGAAGCCATCGCCTCGATCGTGCGCGACCTGCGGACCTTCGCGCGCTCGGACCAGGACGCGCCGCCCGAGCGCGTCGACGTCGACGAGCTGATCGAACACGCGATTCGACTGAGCGGCCGCGAGGCCGCGCGCCGCGGAGTCCTCGAGCGCGACTACGCGCCGAGCTTGCCCCCGCTGGTCGTGCCGCGCGCGCGCGTCACTCAGGTCATCATGAACGTCTTCATCAACGCCTTCCAGGCGATCTCGGAGATCGAGCGGCCCAAGCACCGCGTGCGGATCAGCGCGCGCGCCGACGCCGACTTCGTCGCAATCATGGTGAGCGACACCGGGCCTGGGATCGCGCCCGAGTCGCTCGAGCGCATCTTCGACCCGTTCTTCACCACCAAGCGACAGGGCTTCGGCACGGGCCTCGGCCTCTCCATCTCGCGCGCGATCCTCCGGCGGCTCGGCGGCGATTTGTCCGTCGAGTCGGTCCACGGCGAGGGGGCGACGTTCGCTTGCTTCCTGCCGCTCCCTTCCCACGAGCTACTCGAGAAGACGATGCGGCGCTCCACGGAGACGCTCGGCTACAGCGAGTCGAGCGCGACGCGGAGCATCCTCGTGGTCGACGACGACGATCGGGTCCTGCGCTCTTACGCGCGGCTACTCGGCGCGCGCCACCGCATCATGGTGGCCTACGACGGCCGCGAGGCCATCGACATGATCCGCTCCGGGTCGAGCCCGGACGTCCTGGTGATCGAGCTCGACCTGCCGGGCCAAGAGGGCCGCGAGCTGCTCTCGTGGCTCGAGGCCGAGCGCCCGGACCTCGCTCGCCGCGCCATTCTGTCGACATCGGGCGCGTCGAACGCGAGCACCGCCGAGTTCCTGCGCGGCTACCGGGGTCCGGTCGTACTCAAACCCGTGCACGCGAAAGACCTCCTTGCGGCGATTGACTCCGTCGCCGGAACGTCCGTCTCCGCGTCGCGGTAAGAGGAAGTCACGTCGTGGACCGTCGGGGCCAATGTCGACATGCCGGTGGAGCGTTTGGCGTTCGCGGGATTCCCGCAATACGGCGCTCGAGCGTATTGGCTTGTCCTGGCGAAAGCCTAGCCTAACGCCTAACCTAAGAAGGGCTCGGTATGACGCCGTTCTCTTCACTTTCTTCTTGCCGGCCCGTTCTCTGCGAGTAGCATTGGGCACCATCCATGCCCAGTTTGAACTCGCAGCTCGAAACCCTCGCTCACTCTTTCGTCAACGACGTCATCTCGGCCATTCGGGGCTCTTCGCTCCAAGAGTTGCTCGTGCCGGGCACCAGCAAGCCCGCCGCGCGCACCGCGCGGTCCGCGCACACTGGCGGCGGCGGGACGCCGGACCCTATCTCCGCACCTGCGAAGAAGGGCAAGGCCGGCCGGCTCAAGCGGCGCTCGGCCGAAGAGATAACGGCCCTCCTCGGCAAGATCGTTCTCTTGGTCAAAACGCACAAGGACGGCATGCGCGCCGAAGAGATTCGCGCGAAGCTGGGCCTCGAATCGAAAGAGATGCCGCGGATCCTGAAAGAGGGCCTCGCGAAGAAGAGGCTCTCGTCCAAGGGCCAGAAGAGAGCGACGACCTACTTCGCCAAGTAGTCGCGGCACGGCTGGGGACGCTGTGGCAAAATAGCCACGGGCGCAGATCCACGTTCGCGCTATGGTCGCCAGGGATGGGGCACTGCCCCGTCAGGATCGGACGGATCGAATGGCCGAAGGTGTGATCAAGAAGTGTTTGGCGGATAAGGGATTCGGGTTCATCGACGTGGGGGGCGGCAAAGATCTCTTTTTCCACCGATCGGCCGTCGAGGGCGCTCGGTTCGAAGATCTCCAGCCGGGCCAGCGCGTGTCGTTCACCGAAGGCCAAGGTCCGAAGGGGCCACGGGCCGAGAAAGTCGTCCCCATCGGACAGTGACCGCTCCCCTGCCGTGCAAAGTCTGCGGCCACCCGGTCATCGCGGCCAAAAACCACGATGTGCCGGCACCGAGGGCGGCGAAGATGTTCCCGGCGATGACGTGCAGGTGCGGCAAGCCGGCGCGGGTCCGATGCTTCGGCGGCGTGGGGACGTACTGGACGGAGTGCGAGGACGGCCACGGGATTGGGCGGCCCGCGTAGTCGCGAACGTCACTCCTGGTGCCGGTGCGCTCTCATGACTTCCCGGGTCAATCTGGTCACGCGCGCCCCGCTGCCGGAGTACCTGCGCCCGACGCCCCACGTCGACCACGGTCACTCCGCCGTTCGAGCCCTCGTCGAGGCGCGAGGCTGGGCTGCGCTCGATGCCGTCGGCGCGGCGCGCGCGGCGTTCACGTTCGTGCGCGACGAGGTGCAGCACTCGTGGGACGTGCGAAGCCACCGCGTCACGCGCACGGCGAGCGAGGTTCTCGTCCACCGGGAAGGCCTTTGCTACGCGAAGTCGCACCTGCTGGCCGCACTTCTCAGGCACCTCGGCGTGCCGTCAGGTCTCGCATACCAACGCCTCACCGCGGGCGACACGCAGGAGGGCGGTTACGTCACGCATGGGCTCAACACCGTGTTTCTCGAGGGCCGCTGGATCCGCCTCGACGCGCGCGGAAACAAGCCCGGCGTGCAGGCCGAATTCTCTCTCGGCGACGAACGGCTTGCCTTCGGCGCGCGGCCCGAGATGGGCGAGCGCGACTACGACGAGAACTTCGCGGACGTACACCCGACCGTCGCACGCGCGCTCGAGAGCGGCGACGACTTATATGACCTCATCGAGCGGCTCCCGGACGAGCTCTAATCAGGTGGCCCGGGCGACGGCCGTGACGGCGTAAGCCGTCCTACGGAGACGGACCGAAAGCAGCGGACGGGAAGAGCGAACCGCCGTCCGCTTTGCCGCGAATGGCATCCATCGTCGAGACGACCGTCTGAAAGTCGGTTCCCGACTTCGCATAGACTACCGCATCCGTCTCCGACGCCCGCTCCTTCATCCGCGCGGCACACGCGCTCAACTGCGCGAAGTCGAACGCGCCATCGCGCTTCGGAACGGCGACGGCGAAGCGTGGCGCCGCCGCGCTGCACCCGGGCGCAAGCTCATGCCCGAAGGCGCTCACGACGAAGCCCTTCTCGGCGGCGACGACGCTGAAGCACAAGGGAGCATTCGATGGGAGCGGCACCGCCTCGGACGGCTCGGTCGTCGGGATGGGTGTGCCCGCGGCGGCTCCCAGGATTGCGGCGACGGCCTCTCTCCCTCTCTTGTCTTCCTCGGTCCGGCACAGGCCCCCGCGTGCAGAACTGAGCTGTGGGACGACATCGATGACCGCCTGCCCGGCGCCCGATCGGACGAGCAGGCTGACCCGCGCGGGATGCGACTGCCCAACGGTGTAGAACACCTCGATGAAAAGGCGGTAGGGGGTCGAGACATCGACCGCGAGCAGCACCTCGGGGCGCGCGGCATCCGGTCCGAACCGGGCCGCGAGCGCGTCATGCAGAGGAACGACGAGATAGTCCGCTCGAGACACGCGCTTGTCGCCGACCGCGAAGCCTTGCAGTTTGGCATCGGCTGGCGGCACCGCGATCATTTTCCTTTCGGGCCACAAGGCGAGGACCGTGGGCGACAGGACGAGAAGGAGGGCGCCGGGGTCCGGCTCCTGCGTCGCGCTCGACACGGGTAGCGCGACGTCCGTCGGGATCGGAACCGCCGGCGTCGGCTTCTCGGCTGCGGTCCGCTCGCAGCCGATCGCCCCCGCGGCAAACGAGACCGCGATGGCGATACCCGACATCCCCGAGGTCATCTCGCTAGCGTCTCTTCCCGCCCCCATGCTCAGGCGATGGTCCCGGTCCCGGCGATGGCCCGCGCTCGTGCCCGCCCCCAAAGGGCGCTCCGTGTTGGGGCGACGGCGCGCCATGGCCCTCGGGTCGCGCTTCGGGTCCGCCATGGCCCTCGGGTCGCGCTTCGGGTCCGCCATGGCCCTCGGGTCGCGCTTCGGGTCCGCCATGGCTCTCGGGTCGTCCCTCTGGTTCGCGATGGACCCCGGGCGCGCCGCGGACTTCCTCGCCGGGGCCCGCGCCGTGCGGCCCATGGTCCACCCCGTGCGAGAAAGCGAATCCTCCGCCCGGCGTCCGCGTTGCCCCCATCGCCATCGCATGGCCCGCGGCCCAGTTGTAGTGCGCATGCGCGACCATCACGTTGTGCGGGACCGCGGCGAAGGTCACGCGCCCGCCCGGGCGCACGTCGATGTCCGGCCGGTACGCGAAGCCGCGCCGGTCCGGCGAGAAGTCCCAGCGCCCCGGCTGGAACCGCAGATGTCCCCGCGGACCGACGTAGCGCGGCTCGATCCACGCGAGCCCCGCCCCGGGCGGCCGCACCCAGGACCCTGCAGTCCACACGTAACCGCTACCGCCGAACGCGTAATAGCCAGGTGTCCAGACGACGCCGACCTCCGGTGGGCTCCCCGGCACCTCGACCTGTAGCACCGGCGGCGCCACCGCGACCGTGATCGGCGCGGCTCCGGACGGCGCCCAAGACCCGGGCACCCACGTGTACTGGTCACCGTCGGGCACCCACGTCCCCGCGGTCCATACCTGCCCCGGCGGCGCGTGACGCCACGTCCCGCTCACCCACACGTAGCGTCCGAGCGGCGCGCTCCACCACCAGTAGCCGGGGATCCACGTGTCGTCCGCCTCGGGTTGCGGCGGCGGTTGCTCCGCCGGCGGCGCGGGCGGTGCGCTCGGCGCCGTCGTGTCCGCGGGGATGGCCGCGTCCCCGGAGGCGGCGGTGGCTCCGCCTGCGCTCGTTTTCGCCGGGACCGCGGTGTCCGCGGCGATTGGAGCGGATCCGACCAGGGCTTCGTGGATCGGAATGGCGGGATCGGCCGGGATCAACGGAGGAACCGGCGCCACGTCGGCGAGCGCCGTGTCGACAGGCAGGTCGGCATCGAGGGCCGAAGCGTGCGCGGCCGCCGTCACGCCCGCGTCGTCGGGCGCCTCGCTCGCTGCCTTGTGGCATCCGCTTTCAGCCCCGAGCACGAGGCCCGAGGCCAACACGACACGACGGATTTTCGGACCAAGGTTCATCGAGTCTCCGGGATTCAATCCCGGCAGACTCTACTCGCTGCACGCCCGTTTTTGCGAGCTCCCGCTAGGCCCAGATCAGTTGATCTGGCGCGCGTCGGAGCGTCCCGGGCAGCGGCTAGCGGTGCGAAGCCAGGAAAGTCCTTCCCTCCGGCGTGATGCCGACTTTCAGCGCATCGTCACCCTCCCCTCGAGTCACCTCGACGAGGCCACTTTCCAGCGCGTCTTCCCACACCGGCAGCCGCGGGCACGACGTTCGCCACGCGTCCATCGTCTCGCGGTACGTACGCCGTCCCGTCGACACCCAGCCAAGCAAATCGAGCACGAGCGGCAACGGCGCCGTGAGCTCGAAAGGCGGAGTCCGTGGGGCGGTCATCGTCCTCCTCCTCAACGTGGGGCCGGCGCGCCCCGTCGTCCAGCCGGGGCGGTTACCGCTTCCTAATCAACCCCTCCTGCACCGTGCTCGCCACGAGCCGCCCGCCGCGGTCGAAGAAACGTCCGCGCACGATCCCCCGTGCGCCCGCGGCGCTGGGGCTCTCGATGTCGTAGAGGAGCCACTCGTCGACTCGGAAGGGCCGGTGAAACCAGATCGCGTGGTCGATGCTCGCGACCTGCATCCCCCGGGTCATGAAGCTCACCCCGTGGGGATCGAGCGACGTGCCGAGAAACGAGAAATCCGAGGCATACGCGAGCAGGTACCTGTGCAGGGCAGGATCGTCGGGCAAGCGGTCGACGACGCGGTACCAAAGATGACGCTTTGGCGGTTGCGCGGTCGGCGAGAAGGGATTGCGGAGCTCGACGGGCCGAATCTCGACGGGGCGCTCGATGGCGGCCTGGCTCCGCACCTTCTCCGGCAAGAACGCCGAGAAAACTCGCGCGAGCTCCGTCTCGGACTGGAGGGTCTCGGGGGCGGTGACGTCGGGCATCGGGTCCTGGTGTTCGAGGCCGGCTTCCTCGACCTGGAACGACGCAGCGAGGCTGAAGATGGCTTCGCCCTCTTGCAACGCGACGACGCGGCGCGCGGAGAAGCTCCTGCCGTCGCGCAGGCGGTCGACCTCGTAGATGATGGGCTTCGCGAGCTCGCCAGCGCGAATGAAGTAGCCATGGGCGGAGTGCACCGCACGGTCGCTGGTCACGGTCTGCGCGGCGGCCGACAGCGCCTGGCCGAAGACCTGCCCGCCGAAGATGGCGCCCCACCCGAGGTCTTGGCTCTTGCCCCGGAATAGGTCGCGATCGAGGCGTTCGAGCCCCAGCAGCTCGACGAGGTCTTCGAGAATTGGTTGCACGGGCATGTGGTTTAGCCGCGCGTCGCCGTTTCGCACGCGCGGGGCAAGGCCGGCCCTGCGCCGGGAGAGCGATCGGTCGCAGCAGAGAATGGCGTGGACGGTTCGCACGTGGCGGCGCCACTCCCGCCCAGGGCGCAGGCAAAGCTCGTCACCGGTGACGCGCCACTAGTGCAATATCGAATGCAATCTGATGTTGATCGGAGAGTAGCTGTCTCTCGGCGAGCCGCGGCCGCT
>Ga0302326_10020838_pt1 | contig 13468 bp, 9 predicted proteins | sample Palsa_T0_3_FD_202264 | JGI IMG/M metagenome (GOLD analysis project Ga0302326, IMG submission 202264) | Peat permafrost microbial communities from Stordalen Mire near Abisko, Sweden - Palsa_T0_3 | ecosystem: Environmental > Terrestrial > Soil > Palsa > Peat permafrost | place: Sweden: Abisko... | reverse complement strand
ACCGGTTGATGAGCGACGATCTTGAGCGCCGAGTCGAGCGCGAGGCGTCCCATGAATTGCGTTTGCTGCGTCATCGTTGCGTCGACGGAACCGGATTTGACGGCCTTGAGACCGGCCACGTCACCGTCGAAACCGACGATGAGTACCTTGTGATCGAGGTTGGCGACTTTGACCGCCTGCGCCGCGCCCAGCGCCATCGCATCGGCGTGTCCGAAGAACGCGGTGATGCTCGCATCGCGCTGCAGCATGTCCTGCGCGACGGCGAAGCCCTTATCTTGGGCCCAATCGGCGGTCTGTTTGGCGACGATCACAAGGCCTGGATTCTTATCGAGCGCGAGTTGGAAGCCTTTGGTGCGATCGATCTCGGGCGTCGTGCCGAGTTGGCCTTGGAGCACGCCGATCTTGGCTTTGCCGCCGGTGACCTTCGCGACGTACTCGCCCAGCGTTTGCGCGCCGGCGACACTGTTGCTCGCGATGAACGTATCGCCCGGCGCATCGGGTGCGTTGCGGTCGACGGCGATCACCGGAATGTGCGCTGCGTGCGCTGCCCGGACCGGCACGCCGGCGGCGGTCGCACCGGCCGGGATGTAGATGAGTGCGCTGATACCGCGCGTGATCAGATCTTGAATTTGACTGACTTGAGTTGCCGCATCGCCCTTGGCATCGACAGTGACCACTTGCACGCCTTTGAGCGCACCCTCGGCTTCGACGGACTGCTTGATTTCGTTGAAGAAATCGGCTTGGAGATTGGCGACCGCCAAACCGATGACCGGCTTCTTTTGCTGCGCGAACGCGCCCGGGGCGGTGCTCGAAATCAGCGTGAGGGCGAGCGCCGCGGCCGCCAGACTCTTGGGTTTGAACATTCGGGCTCCTTATGACGACGGTTGGTGGTGTGGAGAGGGGCGAAACCGGACGACGACGAGCGCTAGCGGTCGCGCCGCCGAAGACTGTCGAAACCGACGGCGACCGCGATCACGGCGCCGACGATGATTTGCTGAATGAACGGCGACACGCCGACGAGGTTGAGTCCGTTGTGCAGCACGCCGATGATGAGCACGCCCACGATCGTCCCGCCGATGCCGCCGATGCCGCCGCTCAAGCTCGCGCCGCCGATGACGACCGCGGCGATCGCGTCGAGCTCATAACCTAGGCCGGCACTCGGCTGCGACGAGTCCAAGCGCGCCGCGAGCACGACGCCCGCGATTCCCGAGAGCGCGCCGGCAATCACGTACACCAGCGTCGTCAAAGGATCGACGCGGATGCCGGCCAGCCGCGCGACTTCGCGGCTGCCGCCGATCGCGTAGAGATTCCGCCCGACCGCGCGGTACTGCAGAATCAGCCAGCTCACGATCAATAGCACGATGAACAGCCCGACGGTCGCCGAGAGAAAACCGAAGTTGCGCTGAGTGGAAAGCGCGGTGAACCAGTCGGGATACCCGACGATCTGCTCGCCGTTGGTGATGATGTTGGCCAAGCCGCGTGCGATCGTCATCATCGCGAGCGTCGCGATAAACGGCGGCAGCTTGGCGCGGGTGATCAGCAATCCGTTGCCTAACCCGCAGCCCGCGCCGACGACGACGGCGAGGACCATCGCCAACGGAAACGGGAGGCCCTTGTCGTTCGCCAGCCAGCCCATGACCATCATGGAAAGCGCTAGGATCGAGCCGACCGACAGATCGATCCCGCCGATGACGATGACGGCCGTCATTCCGATCGCCATGATCCCCAGCACGGTCACCTGGTCGACCACGTTGAGCGCATTGCGAAGCGACAGAAAATACGGGCTGAGCAGGGCGAAAACCACGCACAAGAGGACCAGCCCGACGAGCGGTCCTTGGGCGCCCGTTATCAAACCGATCCACGAACGCCGGGGGCGCTCGGTAGAAGGTTCTACCGACCGGGGAGCGCTCGAAGTCATACCGGCGGGTTCCTCCATTTCGTTAGCGGTCCGCGCCGACCGGCTGCGCCGCAGCCGGACGAAAACGCGCGCGTTCGATCGCGGCGTGCCAGGTTTCGCGGCCCGCCGCGCGCGCCGCGCCGTCGAGGGCGGGAACGAATGTGTCGCGCCGCCGAGGCAGCGCTGCGAGGCCGGACCACGACCACAGTCCGGCGCCGATCCCGGCTAAGTGCGCGGTGCCCAGTGCCGACAGCTCCGCGTCGCCGGCGCGCAGAACCGGCCGGCCGGCGACGTCCGCCTGAAGCTGCATGAGCTGGCTGTTGCGCGTCGGGCCGCCGTCGGCAAAGAGCTCCTTGGGTTGGCCGACTTCGGCACTGAATGCATCGACCACATCGGCGACTTGATGCACGACGGCATCGAGCGCCGCTCGCGCCAGTTCGGCGCGACCGCACTTCTGGGTCAGGCCGGTGATGAGACCGGCCGCACCGAGATCCCACCAGGGCGCGCCGAGTCCGCTGAAGGCCGGCACGAACGCCACCCCGTCGCTCGGCACGCCGGCTCCGAGCTCGACGAGCTCGTGCGGCGTGATCTCCAGCAGGTCGGCGAGCCAGCGCAGCGCCGCGCCGGTCGCGCGAATGTTGCCCTCGGCGGCAAACACCGGTTCGCCCGTCTGCCAGGCCAGCGTGAAGCACAGCCCCGGCCCGACCGGCTGCGGCCCCGCGAGCAGACCCATCACCGACGAACCGGTGCCGTAGGTGACTTTGAGTGAACCCGGCGCGAACGCGCCGTGCGCGAAGAGCGCAGCGTGCGAATCGGCCATGACACTGCGGATCCGCGTGTGCGCACCCAGCGGTGCGAACCCCGCGATCGCCGGAAACGGCCCGACCGACGGAACGATTTCGGGCAACGCCGCGCGCGGGACGTCGAAGAGCGCCAGGAGTTCGTCGTCCCAACGCACGCCGGCCGTGTCGAGCAATTGCGTGCGCGACGCGTTCCCCGCTTCGATGAGATGGGCGCCGGTCAGCCGCGCCAACAGCCAGGAATCGACCGTTCCCAAACACACCGCACCGGAACGCGCCGCGCTGCGCTGCGGATCGAATGCATCGAGCAGCCACGCCATCTTGGCGGCGGAGAACATCGGGTCGAGCGGGAGACCGCTGCGCTCGCGCACCAGCCATTCGGTCTGCGGGGTGCGTAATCGATCGCACACTGACGCGGTTCGTTGATCTTGCCAACTGATGAGCGGCGCAATCGGTTCGCCCGAACTGCGCTGCCAAGCCACAACCGATTCGCGCTGGGTGCTCAACCCCAGACCCATGATTGCGGCCGGATCCGTGCCGATCAGGCAGGCCGCGACAGCCTGCCCGACGCTGTCCCACAGCGCGTTGGGATCTTGCTCCACCCAACCCGGGCGCGGATGGCTTTCGCTCAGCGGCGCCGAGCCCCGGGCGACGATCGCGCCCGTCGCATCGACGAGGACGCACTTGGTGGCGCTCGTCCCCTGGTCGATGGCCAAGACGAAGGGCGGCGCCGCGTTCAATCGACCAGCTCGCGAGCAGCGGCAGCGATCGCGGCGGGGCTCAAACCGAAGTGGTCGTAGAGAAATTCGGCTTTGCCGGTCGGCGCGAAGCCGCTCACCCCGAGGATGCGCATCGGCACGGGCCGGTTGCACACGACGGCTTCGGCGACGGCCGCACCCAAGCCGCCAGTAGGCCGACCCTCTTCAATCGTGACAATGCGGCCGGTGTCACGGGCTGCGCGCAGCACGGCTTCTTCATCGAGCGGCACGATCGTCGCCATGTTGAGGACGCGCGTCGATATGCCGGTCGCCTCGAGCAGATCGGCGGCATCGAGCGCGCGCGAAACCATGACCCCGGTCGCCACGAGCGTCACGTCACGCCCATCGCGCAGCTGCAGCGCTTGGCCCAAGGTGAACTCGGAGCCCTCGGGCGTGACCGCGGGAACCTTTACTCGGCCGATGCGTAAATAGCTCGGCCGATCGGACTGCGCGGCCCAGCGGACAACCTGGCGCGTCTGCTGCGGATCGGCCGGAACGATGATGATGAGATCGGCGATCGCGCGAAGCCAGGAGAGATCTTCGATCGAGTGATGCGTCGGTCCGAGCTCGCCATAGGCCATCCCCGGGCTCATGCCGCACAGCACGACGTGATAGCCGTTGTAGGCCACGTCGCTTTTGATCTGCTCGAGAGCGCGTCCGGTGAGAAACGGCGCGGCAGCGCAAACGAACGGGATATAGCCGCCGTTGGCCAAGCCGGCCGCGACGCCGACCATGTTCTGCTCGGCGATGCCGACGTTGATTAAGCGATCCGGAAACTCGCCCGCGAAGGCCACCAGATTGCTCGATCCGACCGAATCGTTGCAGACGGCCACGATCCGCTCATCAGCCCGTGCAAGCTCGCTCAATTCCGCCACGAAGGCCTGCCGGCAGTCGAATGTCTCGGGCGCCGCTGACAGGCTGCTCATGGGGCGATCGGCGCGGGGGCGAGCTCCGCCAGCGCCGCATCGATCTGCGCCGGCGACGGCACCTTGTGATGCCACTCCACGCCATCCTCCATAAACGACACGCCGTGTCCCTTGTGTGTATGGGCGATGACGCAGCGCGGCTTCGCGCCCCGCGGCGCGGCGAGCGCGGCGTACAGTGCGGCGTAGTCGTGGCCGTCGACCTCGACCACGTCCCAACCGAAGCTCGCCCATTTATCGACCAACGGCTCGAGGGCATTGGTGTCTTCCGTCTTGGCGCCTTGCTGCAGCCGATTGCGGTCGACGATCGCGGTCAAGTTCGCGAGCCGGCGGTGCCCGGCGGCCATCGCCGCTTCCCAATTACTGCCCTCTTGAAGCTCACCGTCGCCCAAGACGACGAACGTGCGCCAAGCGGCATGCGCGAGCCGCGCGGCGATCGCGCAGCCGACGCCGACCGGCAGCCCGTGGCCTAGCGGTCCGGTATTCGATTCAACACCCGGAACCTTACGCCGATTGGGATGCCCGTTGAGCGGTGACAGCGGCGCGGCAAACGACGGCAGCAGCGACTCCGGGATGAAACCGGCCAGCGCGAGCGTGGAGTAGAGAGCGACCGAACAGTGGCCTTTGCTCAGGATGAAGCGGTCGCGTTCCGGCCAGGCCGGATCGCTCGCGTCATAGCGCAGAATGCTGAAAAACAGCGTGGTCAGGATGTCGGTGACCGAGAGGTCGCCGCCGACGTGACCGAGTTTGGCCGTGCCGATAGTGGTGAGGATCAAACGGCGGATGTGCCGGGCGGTGTCGCTCAACCGCGCCTGCCGCGCGGCTGAGCTTTCGTCAGCTTGAATGTGGACCAGCGGCGGATCGGTTCCGCGCGGAACCGCGAGCGGTTCGGGCATCTCGCTTTACCTCGTCCTCTGAATATATAGTCACTATCGACTTAATAACCATACCTGAACCATCGCGCGCTGTCAAATCAGGACAGCTGCGCTTGGAGCGCCATGCGCCGCTGCATCTGTCGCTGCAGCTGGTCCAACACCACGGCGGCGATGATGACGCTGCCTTTGATCACCATTTGCCAGAACGAACTTACGCCGAGCATGACGAGGCCGTCACTGAGCACACCGATCACGAACGCCCCGATGATCGTCCCGCCGACGCTCCCTCGTCCGCCCGCCAGCGACGTGCCGCCCAAGACGGCCGCAGCGATGGCGTTGAGCTCGAACGTCTCACCGCTTGCCGGATGCGCGGCGACGAGTTCGGACGCCACAACCAAGCCGGCGAATGCCGCGCACAAGCCCGAGATCGTGTAGACGATGAGCTTGATGCGATCGATCCGGACTCCCGAGACGAGCGCGGCGCGTTCGTTTCCGCCGACGGCGTACACTTGCCGGCCGAACGGCGTGCGGGCCGCGACATACGCGGCGAGCGCCCCGATCGCGATGAGCGCCACGATCGATGCCGGGACGCCGAGAATCGTGCCGTCGCCCAAGAAGGGGAAGCCGGTGTTGCCGAGATCGGCGCGCCCGACGAGGTTCGGGAAGGTCTGGCCGTCGGAGATGAGCAGCGCTGCACCGCGCGCGATGTAGAGCGTCCCGAGCGTCGCAATGAACGGCGCGACATTCAGTTTCGTGATGAGGACACCGTTGAAGAGGCCGACGAGCGCGCCGACGGCGAGCGTCATCAGGATCGTCTCGAACACGTTGGGATAAATCGTGAGATGCAGCGGCGCGATGCGCAAACCAATATCGAGCAGCCAGCCCGCGACGATACCGGTTAAACCAACGATCGATCCGACCGATAGATCGATGCCGGCGGTCAGGATGACGAAGGTCATGCCGATCGCGAGATACGCATTGATGGCAACGTGCTTGCCGAAAACGTGAACACCACGATAAGCGCGATAACCGTCCGCAGCTTCATGAGCAGCAGCATCGGCGAATAGCGATGGGCGGCCGGGCGGTGCACCGCGCGCTGCGCAGCTATGACACTTCCGCCGTCGCGTTCGGATGGGATGCGCGGACGAGCGTTTCTTCCGTCGCCGCGGCGCGTGCGAAGTCAGCCGTTATTTTCCCGCTTGCCATCACGACGATCCGGTCAGCAACCGCCATGACCTCGTGCAGATCCGAGGTCGCGAACACCACCGCGAGCCCGTCGTCGCCCAACCGGCGCATCGTCCGGAACACCTCAGCTTTCGCGCCGACGTCGATGCCCCGGCCGGGTTCGTCGAGCAGAATCGCTTTGGGCTGCGTGAGCAAGCCTTTGCCGATGACGACTTTCTGCTGGTTTCCGCCGCTCAGCGCCGTGATTTCGACATCCGGACTCGAGACCTTGATGCTGAGGTCGCGGATGATATCGCGGACGGCTTCCTTCTCGCGCGCGCCGTCGAGCGAAAACCGGCGCACAAATCGCCAGAGACTCGAAAGGGTGGCATTTTGGGCGACCGACAGCGGTTGAATGAGGCCCGCGCGCTGCCGGTCTTCGGGAACCAGCGCGAGACCGTTTCGAATGCGTTCGGCGGTGCTGCGGCCGTCGAGCGATGTCCCGTCGAGCGACAACGATCCGCTGGCGTCGGGCTGCAAACCCATCAGACACTCGAAGAGCTCCGAGCGGCCGGCTCCCATGAGCCCGTAGATCCCCACAACCTCCCCGGCGCGCACCGTGAGCGAGACGTGATCGACGGTGAAGCCCCCCTTCGCGCTGGGCAGACAAATATTCTCGGCAACCAGGACGCACGCCGCCGCGGCGTGGTCGTTCGACGACGGCGTAACGGCGGCCATCGGTCCAACCATCTCGGCGACGATCCAGGCGATCGAAACGTCGGCAATCGGCGCGCGCGCCTGCACCCGCCCGTCCCGCATGACGGTGACGTAGTCGCCGATGCGCACGATTTCATCAAGCCGATGCGAGATGTACACGATCGCGACGCCGGCCGCGCGCAATTCGGCGATGATCGCAAAGAGGATCTCGACTTCAACACTGCTGAGCGCGGACGTCGGCTCGTCCATGATCAGGATGCGCACGTCCTCGGCGAGTGCCTTGGCAATCTCAACGATCTGCTGCTGGCCGATCCGCAGATCGCCGACGAGCGTCCCCGGATCGATCCGCCCTTGGAGCCGTTCGAGCAGCACAGCCGCGCGTTCGCGCTGACGCCGGTCATCGATATCGATGCCGTAGCGTACGATCGGCGTGCCGATGAAAATGTTCTCGGCGACGGTGAGATTCGGACACAGATTCAGCTCTTGATAAATGATCCCGATCCCGGAGTGCGCGGCATCCCGCACCGAGCGAAACGTCACTGGGTGACCGTCGAGGAACAGCTCGCCCGATGTCGGCTGCTCGGCACCCGCCAGAATCTTCATGAGCGTCGACTTGCCGGCGCCGTTCTCGCCCACCAAAACATTTACCGCGTGACTGCGCACCTCGAAATTCGCCTTGTCGAGGGCGACCGTTCCAGGAAACACTTTGCTGATGTCGACCGCCGCTAAGACCACGTCGCCGTTCATTTGTCCGACCGGTTTGCCGAACGCACGCGCAGCACGGTAATTGTCGTCTCGCCGGTTTCTGACGGGTCGGTCATCGCGCCGACGAACGCGATCGTGCTGCCGGTTCGCGGCGGCGGTGTGAGACCCGCGTGCGCGAGTGCGACCGCGCGATCGTTGAGCGCGCGCGATACTTCGGCGTATTGAATTTGGTTGACGAAGTTTCCGAACGCGATGAACGGCAGGCTGTCGCGTACCGCCGTGCCGAAAATTACCGGACCGATCTGCAGGGTGGCCGCGATCGGATGTCCCGGCGCGGTGAGCTCGAGTGTCAGCTCGCCGTGCCGCGATGCCGTATCGACCGCTTTGACGACGCCGCTGCCGCGAACGGCGAAGGTCCACGGACTGCCATCCCCGCCGGCGCGGTGGCCGAACCGCGCGCCGGCCGCGTCTTTATCTTTCGTCAGCGCCGCCAGCACGCTTGCGATCGGCTGAGCATGCCCGTCGAAATAGGTAACCACTTTGCGATCCCACAGAGCGTCGACATATGCTTTGGCATCGAAGTTATTCGGATCGGATGGATCGAGCGCGGCCTTATCGGTGTCACGCACGATCTTGCAGCCGCTCAAACTCAACCCGAAACTCAGGGCGGCCCCGAGAACGGTTCCGCGTGACACGGGTTCCGTTCTCAACGCCGCCAACCGATCCGGCTCGTTACTTGAGCTGGAAATTGTCGAGCTTGCCCGCGTTCGCCGGAGTGATCAGAACGCAATCGATCGATTGCTTTTCGGGCTTGTCCGACTTGCCTGATTTCAGATAGGCGTCGGCCTCTTCAACGGCCATCTGCGAGATGCGGTAGGCCGGCTGCAAAACCGTGGCTTCGATCTTGCCCGACTCGATCGCATCGCGCACGTCGTTGCTGCCGTCGAAGCCGACCACGATGACTTTTCCCTTGCCCGCCGCCTGGAGCGCTGCGGACGCACCCATCGCCATCGTATCGTTCCCCGAGATCACGCCCTTGATGTCGGGATGCGCCTGCAGGATCGACTCCATCTTCGAGTTCGCCTCGGTCTGACTCCAATTCGCGCTCTGCGCTTCGACCAGCTTGAGGTCCGGAATTTGGTCGAGCACGTCGTGATAGCCCTTGGAGCGGATGTGCGCGTTGGTATCAGACTCCTTGCCGACGAGCTCGACATACGTGCCCTTTTCGCCCATGTCTTTGATGAACTGCTGCGCGCCCAGTGTCGCGCCCTGATAGTTGTTCGAAACGATCTGCGCGACGGCGATGCCGGTCTTGTTGATTTCGCGATCGATCAAGAACGACGGGATGCCCGCCGCCTTGGCTTTCGCGACTGCGGCGATCGACGCGTCGGCACCGGCATTATCGAGGATGATCGCAGCGGCTTTGCGCGAGATCGCGGTATCGATCAACTGATCCTGCTTGTTGGCGTCGTCGTCGTGAACGAGCACGAGCGTCTCGTAACCCAGCGCCTTGGCGCGCGCTTCGGCGCCTGCCGCTTCGCTGGCGAAGAACGGATTATCGTGCGACGGCGTGATGATGGCGATGAGCTTACCGGCAGCGTGCGCCGGCGGCATAGTCAGGACGGACGCTGCGAAGCCAAGCGAGATCAACGCAGCGCAGGTTGCGAGTTTCTTTCTCAAAGCAGGCTCCTCACAGAATATATATTCAGTGGCAGATTTCTATTCGTCTGCGGAACGTAGCACCTCTTTGGCCGGCTGTCAATCATGGCTGCCGGCAACAAAGCGGTTTTCTGGTAGAAATTTCAGCTTGGAGAAATCGCAAGAAGCGGAGCCGGCGATGCGCAGCGCCGCTGGATCAGGCAGCGGTGAGGTTGCGCACGGTTTCGATCGCTTCAGCCTCGGACACGCCGCGGCCCGCGAGCATCGCCGCCTCGAGAACGCCCGGCGTCAACCGTTCGCGCAGCTTCGCGAGCAGCCCGCGATACAGGAGATCCTCGGCTCCGCCGGCTTGACGCTGACTGTGAAGCGTCCCCACGCGGCTGTCGCAAAAACCGAGCAGGCGTGCCGACGTGAGGCAGTCGTCGTTTCCTTCGCTTACGATCGCGAGCGCCTGAACCGCCCAGGTCACCTGATCGTCCATCCCGAGCTGCACGGCGGCTTGGGCGGCTTCGCGCGCGGCGCGCCGCGCAGCCACCCAGTCGCCTTCGGCGGCGGTGTATTGCGCGAGATTCGTGGCCATCTGCACGAGCATGCTGGCCGAGCCCGAATCTTCGGCGAAGCGCATCGCTTCACGCGCGTAGGTCGACGCCTTGGCCGATCCGCCGAAGCAGAAATCGTATTCGGCCAGCCACATGAAGGCGACCGCCGTTTGCAGATCGTTTCCATGCGCCAGCAACAGCGTCAAGCTCTCTTCGAGGAGTGCCATCTTCTGGGCGATGTCGCCGTTGTCGATCGTCACCGCGAAACTCCGTAGGGCCAGCGCAATGGCAATCGGGTCTCCCAGCGTCCGCGCCAACAGCATCGCCTCGCGCGCCAGTTCCCGCGACAGCTCAGCTTCCGCGGGATAGAACCAGCCCAAAACCAAAATGAGCTGCCGCATCGCCTCACCGAGCAAACGCTGGTCTTCGACCTCGCGCGCAAGCGCGACCGCCCGTTCGGCCGCGTCGCGCATTTGATCCGCCGGCAGATTCTCCGCCGCGCGGCCAATGCCGTACCAGAGCGCTGCTTCAATTTGAAGTTCGCTCTCCGGCGGCAGCAGCGACAGCGCAAGCCGCGTCCAGCGCAGGCTCTCGAGGGGCGAGACCTGCGCGAGAAACAGCACCAGGGCACCCGCGAGCGCGGCACCGAGGACGATATCTTTCTCGAGCGCGAGCGACCAGTCCAGCGCCGAGCGGAAGTTTTCGGCCTCCGGCTGCAGCGCGAGCAGCCAGCGTTTCGAGGGGGTCGTGAAGTGCGTTGCTTTCGCAGCGAGTGCGACCCGCAGATAAAACTGCGCATGGCGGCGATACAGTTCGTCGCATTCCGAGTCGGCGCGTAATTTCTCGGCGGCGTATTCGCGCACGGATTCGAGCAGCTGGTAGCGACTCATCGAATCGTCGATCGTTTCCACGACGAGCGACTTACGGACCAGACCGCCGAGCAAATCGAGGACATCGTCTTCATCGAGCTCGGTGCCCGAGCAGATCTCGCCCATCGCTTCGAGCGTCCAGCCGCCGACAAACACCGATAAGCGGCGAAAGGTGAGCTGCTCTTCGAGCGAGAGCAGATCGTAACTCCAATCGATGAGCGCGCGCATCGTTTGCTGACGGGGTAACGCGCGGCGATCGCCGCCCTTGAGGAGCCGGAACCGCTCGACCAATCGCGTCTCGATCTCGCCGACGCTGATCACGCTCACCCGCGCGGCCGCGAGTTCGATCGCCAGCGCGATGCCGTCGAGTTGACGGCAGATCGCCGCAATCGTCGGTGCGTTCGTGTCGCTGATGCAGAAGTCGCGTTTGACCGCGCGCGCGCGGTCGACGAAGAGCGCGACGGCGTCATACGCCGCGGCGTGTTCGGCATCGCAGCGTTCACCGGCCGGCGGTGCCGACAGTAACGGCAGCCGATACACGATCTCACCGCCGATGCCCATCGGTTCGCGGCTCGTCGCCAGAATCCGGATGCCGGCGCAGCCATGCAGCAGCGCCTCGGCGATTTCCGCCACAGCCTCGAGAACATGTTCGCAATTGTCGAACACCAGCAGACTGCTCTTGGCACTCAGCGCCCGCGTCAGCGTCGCGATCGCATGGTCGCCGGGTGGGATCTCGAGCCGAAAGAGCGCGCCGATCGTCGTCGAGATGAGGGCCGCTTCGCTCACCCGAGCCAAATCGACGAACCACGTTCCGTCGCGGAAATTGGGGGCCAGTTCGGTCGCGATCGCGACGCTGATGCGCGTCTTGCCGGCGCCGCCGCACGCGGTGAGCGTGACCAGCGCTTCTTGGTCGAGCAGCGCCGCGATCTCGGCCATTTCGGTGACGCGGCCAATCAAACGGGTGTGCTGCCGCGGCAGATTGTTGAGCGGACTGTCGTGCTGGACGACCGCGCATGGCCGCACGACCTCCGACACGTAACCGGTCGCAAAGATTCGATTCCGCCCCGCCCGCTTGGCTTCATACAACGCCGCGTCGGCCGCCAAGATCAAGCTGTCCGGCGTCGTGTCGAAGCTGGCCGGAAGCGACGCAACGCCGGCGCTGATCGAAACCCGGCCCAGCGACGATCCGGTATGCGGGATCTCGAGTGCACCGATGCTCGTGAGCAGCACTTCGGCGACGCGCGTTCCATCGTGCAAATCGATGCCGGGTAAGAGCGCGACGAACTCTTCGCCGCCGTATCGTGCGCCCAGATCCGACGAGCGGCGCGTCACGTCCGCGACCGCCCGCGCAATGCGCTGCAGGCAGGCATCGCCCGCCGGGTGGCCATACGTGTCGTTGAAAAGTTTGAAGTGATCGACGTCCATCATGAGCAGTGTCAACGCCGCGCCCGAGTGCGCGGCGCGCGACCACGCAACCGAGAGCGTTTCGTCGAACCGGCGCCGGTTCGCGATACCGGTCAAGGCGTCGGCGAAGGCGAGGCGCTCATAGCGCGCGGAGCTGTCGACCATCGTGTCGGCATGGATTCGAGCGCCCGCCGAGAGTGCGCAGGATTCGAACAGCGCGAGCAGTTCGCTATCCGGCCGCCCGGCATACTCGACGCAGATCGCGCCCAGCAGCGTCGTGCCGAAACGAATCGGAACGCCGATCGCTGTGGCGTGAGGATCGGGCTGTTCGCGCACGATCGTGACGTTCGCAGCAAGCACTTCCGTGACGAGCGAGTGCCCGCCGAGCGCCGCGCCGGCGGGCGAAATCCGCTCGCCGTCGACGACGTGACACACGAGTTCGTCACCGGCGTCGGAACGCAGCGCGACAAACACTCCGCGCGCATCCATGAGGAGCGCGAGTTGACGGCTGCACATCAACCAGACGTCGGTATCCGACGCCTGGGCTGACTGCAGTTCGACGAAATTCCGTACCAGCGTCGCACGCTGCCAAATCGTCGATCGGGGAAAACGACTAGCAGGACGCATGACGTTCTCCCTTCGTCGTGGGTAGCCTCACCGAACGTTCCTGATCGAGAACCGGGTGCTCACCGGCATGTGACCCACCTGGCCCGCGACTCGCCCCGCCGCCCGAACGACCGTCGCGTGGATTGCCGCCCGACAACATGAGTATGTGCCCAGCGGGCTGCGCGAGGTTATGCTCGCGAAGCTCGCAAAAGGGTCGTCCCCATCTAAACTCACTACCATGGTATCGGGCCAGGTTCCACCGTTTTGAAGCTTGGTTGTGGGGCGAGCCGCCCCGCCAACCCCGGGCGCTTCAGCTGGCGGGAGTCGCCGTCGGTTTCGGTGTGGCAGACAACGACGACGGGCCGCCCCCGGATAAGCCGCGCAGGCTCTCGGGCTTCCGTACCACCGTCAGCCGAAGAACTGACGATGCCGCCGCGGTGGCCGTCGGTTTCGGTGTGGGAGACGCCGTCGCCAGGCCGACTCCGTACAAGCCGCGCAGGCTCGCCGGCTTGCGTACCAGCGTTAGCGGGACAACCGACGATACCGACGTGG
>Ga0302326_10020837_pt1 | contig 13468 bp, 13 predicted proteins | sample Palsa_T0_3_FD_202264 | JGI IMG/M metagenome (GOLD analysis project Ga0302326, IMG submission 202264) | Peat permafrost microbial communities from Stordalen Mire near Abisko, Sweden - Palsa_T0_3 | ecosystem: Environmental > Terrestrial > Soil > Palsa > Peat permafrost | place: Sweden: Abisko... | reverse complement strand
CTCGGTAACACATCTACCGAGCCGCGCGCGGGAGCAAGCGGTTGTTTTGAGCGCGGCGCTAAGTTATATGCCGCTGGCCCGGATCCAGGGGTGGGACGGCCCCCCAGTTCGCGGCCGACGCCCGCGTCGGCATGGTTGTTTGCGAAGAGCGGGTCCGGGGGGACCCGCGCGGCCGTGGGCGTCCGCCCCACCTAAATTCCGCTGGCCCGGATCCAGAAACTCTCAGTCCACTTACCGCCTGGAGGCACCGTTTGCAAATCTGGGTACTTGCCGGCGTGATTCAAATTCACCGCGTCGGTAACGCCCGCCATCGGCTCGAAGCAAATGAAATCGCGGCCGGCGGGCTCCCAAACTACCGCGACGGGATAGTTCTTGCCGAACAGCGCTTCCACCTTTTTCCCGCCCGCTTCGATGGAGAAGACCGCGCGTCCCTCGGCATCGCGAATTAAATCGCGATAGCCATTATCCAGCGTGCGGCCCTTCAAAGGCAGGGGATCGGGCAGGTCCATCGGCTTGTACTCGCCAGTGGGGATCAGCCGCGCGTCGGTGATCACCGCCTGCCGGGCCGGCACATGCGCGGTCCATTCATCGCGGGGGATGTCGGGAATGCGATAGTACGGGTGAAATCCGATTGCCAGCGGCATGGCTTCCCGGCTTAAATTGCTTACCGTGGTGCGCACTTCGAGCACGCCGTCAGCCAGCCGGTAGGTCATTTCGTACTCGTGGGCGAACGGCCACTGCGCCATAAGCTCGGGGTATTGCCAGAATTCCAGCTTGCTGGTGACATGGGCCGAGTGCGCATCGGCGGCCGCTTCTGTCACTTTCCACAAGGGCGAAGTTACCAGCAGTCCGTGAATCGGCAGGGGAATCAGCTGCAGGTTACCCAGTCCCGGATTGAACAGGTACTTCTTGCCGTTCGCCCAGAAGGCACTCTCATCGAGGCGATTGCCCCATGGCGCCAGAAAGGGCACGCCTTCCATGGCCGGTTTCTTTTCGTACTGCGCCAGGTCCCCGCCCGAAAAGTACAGGATGTTGTGTCCGTGCACCTTCATTTCGTAGGCCCGATTGCCGATCGACGGCATCACGGAGACCTCGACGCCGTGAGCAGCGTCGGCCAATCGCACGATGGCGACGCTCTGTTCGGTAATTTGGCGGGCGGTATAATTCTGCGCGGCGGCGGAAGCGGCGGCCAGGGAAAGTATTACAAAGACCGGTTTCATCGGCACCTATTATCGCTTAGCCGATAGGAATCGGGCTATAATGCCGGTGAGTCTACGCCATGTCTGCGTGGGTTTTGGCCCTGTTGAGCCTCTTTCATACCGATCCGTCGGCGGCGCGAAGAAACTCTGCGCACACCGATCTAGCCGTGTATCTTACCCTCGATCCCAAACAAGCGGCCGCTCCGTTGGAAAACATGAAACGCGAATTAACCGGAATTATGGAATCCGCCGGCTATCGCGTTGTTTACGGCGACCCGCGCACTCCCGATCCCGATGCGCAGTTTTCCGTGCTGGTGGTATTGGAACTGCACGGCGCGTGCGGCATGCCGGGCGGCAGCTACCGCGTGGACCGTGCCGTGGGGAGCGGCGCCAGCCTGGCCGAAACGTCCGTCTCTTCGGGCGTCGTCATGCCTTTCAGCCGCATCAATTGCGCTAACTTGACGCGCCTGATCGGACCGTTGCTGGCCGACGAACCTCCTGCCCAGCGTGACTATTATTACGGCCGGGCGATGGGACGAATCGCGGCACATGAGTTGTACCACGTGATGATGGGCTCCTGCGCCCATGCTCATGAGGGTGTCGGCAAGGCGAGCTTCTCGGTAAACGATCTGCTCGACGAGCGCTTCGATTTCGACCGCATCGCGCTGGCCCGATTGCGGCAGAAGGCGGCGGAGGATCCTACGCCTCAGTCCCCCGCAGCTCGATGACGTAATACTTCGCGGTGACCGTCCCGGGATTGCGCACGTTGTGCGGCTTATTCGAGCCGAACACCAGCACGGAGCCCGCTGGAACCGTCGTCTTCACGCCATCCATGTTGGCCTCGAGCGACCCCGCTGTCACCACCATGATCTCCTCGTGGATGTGCTGATGCGGCGGGTGCGCCTCGATGCCCGGGCCAAGGTTCGTCTCGTGCAGTTCGACTTTGAACCCGGCATGCGTCTGCGCCAGAAAGAACTCGCGGCTCCGCTTCTTGTCGTCGCCCTTGTACGGGATCTGGTCAGTAGGGTACGCCTTCGAAGTCATCGTCTCTACAGGCGCTTTCTCCTGCGCAGACGCCGCCAATATGGGCAGCAGAAAACTTAAATCTCTTCTGGAAATTCGCATGGCTCATCTCCTTAAAAAACACGGACTGGCCGGGCTGTCGCCCGGCAGGCAAGCTAAAGCATGCCCCACCACTGCAAAACACCGCCGCTTGGTGGGATAAGCTTTAGCTTGTCCAGGCGAGCCAAGCTCGCCCAAGCACGCAGGCCCATGGACACTCCCTTTTGCTCGCGGCTCATTATGGCAATCCCCGCAACTCCACGATGTAGTAGCGGCTCGGCGTCGACCCGGCATTGCGCGCATTGTGCATCTGGTTCGACCCGAAGACGACCACCGACCCCGGCGGCACAGTCTGCTTCACGCCATCCATATTGGCTTCCACCGTGCCTTCCACCACGATCATGATTTCCTCATGCTCGTGCTTGTGCGGAGGATGCGTTTCGAGCCCCGGACCGAGCACTGTCTCATGGCATTCGATCTTGAATCCGGCGTGCGTGGCGGCCAGAAAAAACTGCCGGCCCTTTTTCTTATCTTCGCCTTTGTAGGGAATTCGATCGCCGGGGTATGCCTTCGACGTCATCGTCTCGACAGTCGATTGCTGAGCCGCGGCCCGCGCCGCCAGTGCCGGCAGCAGCAATCCCAGATCCCTGCGAGAAATGCTCAGCTGCATCCTCCTGTTGGCGCGTCCGCCAAAACGAGCTTATCATGGCAGTGACATGGCCACCGAAGTCAAGCTGATCGCCCTCGATCCGGCGCACTTTCACGCCGCCCTGGTGCAGAAGGAAATGCTCCCCGGAATCGACCGCCGGAGCTACATCTACGCGCCGCTGGGGCAGGATCTCTACGAGCATCTGAAGCGCATCGAGGGCTTCAACACGCGTGCCGACCATCCCACAGATTGGGAGCTCGACATCCACACCACCAACGATCCGCTGCGCCGCATGTGCACCGAGCGGCCTGGCAACGTGGTGGTGATCGCCGGCCATAGCGGCAATAAGATGGATCGCATTCGCGCCTCACTCGATGCGGGACTCAACGTGCTCGCCGACAAGCCGTGGATCATCCAAGCCTCACAGCTTCCCGCACTCCAAGCGGCGCTCGATCTGGCGGACCGGTCGGGCCTGGTGGCCTACGACATCATGACGGAGCGGTACGAACCGACCAACATCATCCAGCGCAATCTGGTGAACGACCCCACTGTTTTCGGGACGCCAATCGCTGGTACGGAGTCCGACCCGGGCGTGACGATGGAAAGCGTTCATCATCTCCTCAAGTTGGTGGCCGGCCAGCCCAATCTACGGCCCGCATTTTTCTTCGACGCTTCCGATCAGGGCACCGCCCTCGCCGACGTCGGCACGCACCTGCTCGATCTCATCCAGTGGACCCTGTTCCCCGACCAGCCCATTCGCACCCAGGATCTAAACGTCGGCGCTATCCGCCGCTGGCCCACCGAGATGACGCTGCCGGAATTTCAACGCGTCACTGCCCTGCCCTCGTTTCCAGCCCGACTGATGCCCTTCGTCAAAGAAGGCAGCCTGCAATTCGATGGCAATGGCGAGGTGCATTACCAGATCCGGGGCGTTCACGTTCGTATGTCCGCCTTGTGGCATTATCAATCGCCCAATGGCATCGACCTGCAGCACGCGGTATATCGCGGCACGAAGGCGCACGTGGACGTTCGCCAGGGCGAAAACGAGAAGTACGTGCCGGAGGTATATGTGGCGCCGAACGGGCCGGAGAATCGCGCCGATGTTACGAAGGGGCTGGAGGCGTTCCTGCGTAAAGCGCAAGCTCAATATGCCGGCATCGCCTACGAGACGCAGGGGGACGAACTGCACATCACCATTCCGGACCGCTACCGCATCGGCCACGAGGCGCACTTCGGGCAGGTGCTGAGCCACTTTCTGACGTATCTCGGGTCGCCGAAATCCATGCCGGCCTGGGAAAAGGCCAATATGGTCGCTAAGTACACAGTAAGTACTACCGCGGTGTAGCCTGACTTACTAACTCCCACGCTCTCGCGACGTGCCGTTGCGTTGTCTGGAAATTCCCGACCGCCAGATGCAGATAGAACTTCCCATTCAGAACGGTATTCGACAGGAAAACATTGCCCGCGGCGTTGACCTGTTCGAGTATCCGCTTGTTCTCTTCGTCGCCGCCCTTCAAGCGGAAATTCACGACCGAGAAATGCACGGGCGCGGCCATCTCGAAGCGGCCGTCCGCCTTCACTTGCGACTCGAACCAGTGCGCCAGCCGTACATGCTCGCGGATCAGATTCGCCAGGCCTTCATGCCCGTACGACCGCATCACGAACCATAGCTTCAAAGCGCGGAACCGGCGTCCCAACGGCACTCCGTAATCCATCAGGTTCACGGCGCGCGTGGCAGTCGGGATGGTGAGATAGTCGGGGACCATGGAGAACGCCCGCCGCATCACTTCCGGACGGCTGGTGTAGAACACGCTGCAATCCATCGGCACCTGCAGCCATTTGTGAGGGTTCGTGACGAACGAATCGGCCCGCTCGCATCCCTCGAACGCCCAGCGGAATTCGGGCGCGAGCGCCGCCGCGCCGCCGTACGCCGCGTCGATGTGCAGCCACAATTTGTAGCGTTCACAGATGTCGGCGATGGCGGGAACGGGATCCACGCTGGTAGTGGATGTCGTGCCCACCGTGGCCGCTACGCAGCACGGCCGTAGGCCCGCGGCGAGATCCGCTTTAATGAGCGACTCCAGCACGTCGACCCGCATGCGGAATTCCTCGTCGACCGGCACGTTCCGCACATTCTCCTTGCCGATGCCGATGGAAATCGCGCCCTTCTCGATAGACCAGTGCGACTGCGCCGAGGTGTACACCGTCAACCCGCGCGTCGCGCCTTTGGTGCGCGCCTCCGGATCGATGACTTCGCGCGCTGCCGCGATGGCGTGCATGCTGCTGGTGGACGCCGTGTCGTGAATCATGCCGAACCAGGTCTCCGGCAACGCGCTCCAGGCGAGCAGCCAGCGGAGCACTACCTGCTCGAGCTCCGTCACCGCAGGAGACGTTTTCCAGACCATGCCGTTGCCGTTGAGGGCGGCTGCCAGCAGCTCGCCGAGGATTCCTTCGGGCGTTCCGGAATTCGCGAAATACGCGAAAAAGCCGGGATGGTTCCAGTGCGTGCAGGCCGGCACGATGAGGCGCTCGAAGTCGGCCATGATCGTCTCCATCGATTCGCCGTTTTCGGGACCGTGCGCCGGCAGCGCGTCCGTGAGGTCTCCCGGCTCGACCGCCGGAAGCACGGGATAACTCTCCACATTCGTCAGGAACTCGGCAGCCCAGTCGATGGCTTGGTGTCCGTATCGTCGAAACTCTTCGGGTGTCATTGGATGGTGATCTTCCAGTTTACTTGGGTGGGACATGCTTCAGCTTGTCCAGGACGGTCTAACACTTCAGGGGCGAGCCTTGCTCGCCCGGGCAAGCTGAAGCATGCCCCACGTCAGCGTATTTTCACTGTCCCCGCCGCGGTCAATCGCGCAGCGGCATCGGCGGGCACCTTCCAATTCACATCGAAACGGCCCTCCGCCACCACCTGCGCGATCGTCCCGCGGAACAGCACGTAATCGCCGAACCGATTGAGTTCGCGAATCTGTGCAGGCTCCCATGGGTAGCCTCCCGCGGACGTCTCGTCGGCACCCGTCCACCAGGGCAGGCCCGAGTTGACGAGCGCGTAGTGCTTGCCGATGGGCGCGATGAATAGCAACCCGTAGTCGGCCGCGTCGGGCCGCAGTTCGATGGGCAGACGACCGGCGAGCCGCGCCACGAGCGAGTTGCTTTCGGCCGTCCCGAACAGCACCACATCGGAGCTCTCAAGGTCCGCGGCAGTGACATCGCGGTCGGCCTTCACGGGAAAAGAGAGCTGCAGATGCGATCGGATAGTGGACCAGTTCGCGGCGGATTGCGCCACCTTGCTACGCTCCGCGAGTTCCTCGTCGGTCTGCGTGCCGAGCGTGCCGTAAACGTAAATCTGCCGGCCGGCGAGCGCGCGCAGAATCGGCCCTTCGGTCCCCAGGCTCTTGCCGGCCAGAGCCACCAGACCCTGTCGCCATCCCGCCGACGGTTTGTTGAACGAAAGTGCCGCGCCGCGCTTCATCCGAACCACCGTCCCATCGATAGTCACGTGCGCCGGGAGAGGCTCCTGCGTCGTGAGGGTGAATCCGTCGAGGTTTGCCGTCGTCACCTGGATGTCGCCATTCGGCCCCCGCCGGGCGTCGATTTGTGCCGGCACTCCCGGTGTGAGGCCGTCAATCCGCACCCAATAAGCCGAGCTGTATTGATAGGAGCGGGCGGCGAACCGCACGCGTTCCGGCCAGCGCTTACGCCGCTGGGCGGCGAGCCACTCAAGCGCGCCATCGCGAGAGTAAGCCACGTCCCAGACGTTGTGCCGGGTCGACGGGTATTCGGTATAGGCAACAGGCACTTCCGCGTCCAGCAGACGCCGCTGCCAGGCGCGCGAGGAGGCTACCGGGACGATGGTGTCCAATTCCCCGTGATATAAACGCAGCGGCACATTCAACAGGTTGGGCGCGAGATCCTCCGACCCCGGCATGCTGTCGGGACACATGGCGGCGATTCCGGCCCACACGTCGGGGTGCGTCTCCGCCAGCCAGAGCGCGCCGCCGCCGCCCATCGAAATGCCGGTAAGGTAAACGCGGTCGCGATCCACGGGGTAGCGGCGTTCCACGTCTGCCAGCACATCGAAGACGTCCTGCTCGGCGATGCCCTGGTATCCCATGGTGCCTCGGGCAAGCGGGCACGCCACGATCAAGTCGCGGTCCCGCATAGGCGGAAAGCTCGTTCCGTCCATTGTCATGGTGCCGCGCCCCACGATCCCCAGCACCTGTGAGAGATTCATGCGATCGTTGGAATCCTCGGAGTGGAGGCTGATCAGCAGGCCGTATTCCTTGGGAGGGTCGAAGCTGCGCGGGATGTAGAGGGCGTAAGACTGCTGGCTGCCATCCACAGTGGAGATGACGGTCTGGAGGTGCGGACCGTTTTGGGCATGCAGGGCGGCGGCGATGAAGAACAGGAAGCCGAAAACACCGCGCGGGCTGGTCCGAGTTCCGCTCCCTTGGACAAGCTCTCCAGTAACCACCCGTCCCAAGATGTCATCCAAGCTATTGACTTCGGGCCGTTTGTCGACAGCTCGTGGCGTTTGCTTCCCCTCGTGGTGGTTACTGCCGCTAGAGACTACCTGCAGGGTAGATCCCCGCTGAAGCATGTCCCACAATCGCCGGTGCTTCGGATCGTGAGGCATGCTATAGCTCAATGCCGCATGGTTTTCGAATGTCGATGGCTGGCAACGAGTCCGCCGCCGGCCCCCTGGCCAGCCTCTTCTTATTGTGAGAGTCTTTTCCGCGACAGAAAAGCGGCACGAGGGCGTGCCGCGCAGACCAGGGGGTCTGCCCCACGGCTGCAGAACGCCCGTTCGGCGAAAACGATACGGCATTATGTTTTAGCTTGCCACGCTGCGCGACAGCCCCGCTGTGCGATGAAGCTCAAGCATGGGAGGCCAGTTTCTTAGTAGCCGGCAGCCACACTTTGAACCATTGGCGGAACTGCTCCAGACATTGCTGCTTTGCGGCGGAAAGCGGAACGGGCAGTTCCCCGGTGGAAATGCCTCGCGCCGCCACTGCGCTCTTGATGCCCACTGGCGCTGGAAAGCGATCCAGCCAAGCGAGCAGTTCCTGGCGGGCGGCTTCCAGCCGGGAAACGGCAGCTTCATCCCTTGCGGCGATGGCCGCGTTCAGCACCATGGTCAATTCCGGCGCCGCGCACGCCGCCGCGGACACCACGCCAAGCCCAGCGGAACGAGCATTTACCAGAAACCGATCGTCACCCGTCAGTACGGCGGTATTTCCGGCACGGGCCCGCAGACGCTCGAGCGATTCCAAGCTGCGGTTGCCATCCTCGATGCCTGCGAAGCGGCCCGACTCGAGCAGCCGGGCGGCGGTTTCCAGCGCGATTTCGCCAGTGAGGACGATCGGCGGACCGGAACCCAATTGCGCCGCGAATTGCGTAAAGAATTCGAAGATATCGTCCTCATCGCATTCATAGAAAAGCGGCGGCGGCAGCAGGATGCCGGCCACACCTGCGGAGCGGGCCTCGCGCGCCAACTCCAGCGAATGGTCGAAAGTAGCGCTTCCCACTCCAGCTAAAACGGGAACGCGGCTGCGCTTGACCGCGAGGTAGGTGAGGCGCGCCCGGTCATCGACGGACAGTGCCGGGTATTCGCCCCAAATGGTGAAGAGCGCGATTCCGCCCACGCGTGCGGCGCAAAGATAATCGATAAGTTCGAAGATGGCGCCGAAATTGATGTCGCCGGTCTTACCGCGCGGAGTAATGGCGGCCGCGTAAACGCCTTGCAGTCCGGTGCTCGTCGGAAGCTTCACCTGTACCCGACCATTATTCTATATGCAGGGGCGGCGCGTATGTGGAAAATCCGAGACGAATGAGGTACTTGCGGAATTCCGGCGAATCGGGTGAAAAGCACCGCTTCCCCGTCATCGCGGTTCAGTAAGAATGGCTGTTTCACCGTGGGAATAATTAGCCGCGGCGCGCAAGCAAGCGATTTCGAAGTTCTGCAAGTACCTTGTTAACTTCGGTCTAGTCAGCCAGTACCTTACCGGGGCCAAAGCCTGTTATGGAGACCGGCGCGATTACGTTCAAATGGCATTGGAAGGGGACGAAACTGATGACGCCGGACTCCCAAACGATTTTCTCCATCACGCTCTTTGCGGCATTGAGCTCTCTGCTCGCCTGGTCGAGCCGCCGCCACCGCAGCACCCGGATGGGCATTCCTGTAGCGGTATCGCTGGCCCAGGGCAACGAGCCGACGAAGACCCTCTGAGTCCCTAACTATCGTGCAGAACCCGCTCGGCGTGTAACCAGTCCGAAAGAGCGGTGTCGCCGCGCCGGCCGCCCGCTATCCAATACGAATAGGCCAGGCTCGCAATCTCCTCGTGGGTAACGCTGCGACGTAGCTTGATGGGGTCTTCGGTTCGCACTACCGCTCGATGGGGACGCGTAGGGGATGTTCTTGCGGCGGAATAAAACATAAAAGTTCGAGAACCATACTATACCTCAGTCCGAGCCCGCCGGGAGTACTCTGTATGCAGAATTTCGTACCGTACCAGTTCTAGGCCGTCGTGTTCGAATACCTTCTCGAAGCGCATTCCCAGTTTTTCCATCAGCTTCCGAGATGCGGAATTCTCTCTTCTGGCAACGGAAAATACCCTTTGCAGGCCCACGCGATCGAAGATATCGCGCAAAGCGCAGTGGGCGGCTTCGGTGGCGAATCCGCGTCCCCAGTATGGTTTCGCCAGCCACCAGCCAATCTCCGGCTCGAGTTCCTGCCCCCAGAAGCCCACGCCGCAGAAGCCCATCAATTCGCAGGTCGCCGGATCTAAAACGCGCCAGCGGCAAAAACCCCGTTCGGCATACAATTCTACTTGCCGGTCGACGAATTTACGAACCTGTTCGTCGGTCCACGGGACCCCGCCGGTGATATGGCGCATCACCTCCGGGTCTTGGGCGATCGGACGGAAGGCACTCCAGTCCGAGCTCCGCCAAACGTCGAGGATGAGCCTTTCGGTTCGTAACGGCACATCTCATAATCGCGCAAAGCAACGGCGCTACAATACGGCGCATGAGAATCGCAGGCGCGTTGATCTGTGCCCTGTGGCTGCTCCCCGCAATGCGGGCGGCCCAGACGTTGGACGTCTACGTCCTGGATGTGGAAGGCGGCAAGTCCGTGCTGCTGGTGTCGCCGTCGGGCGAATCGATGTTATTCGATGCCGGATGGCCGGGGTACAACGGCCGCGATGTCGATCGCATTCTCGCAGCTACGCAGGCAGCGGGCGTGAAGCAGATCGATTACCTGGTGATCTCCCATTACGATATCGACCACCTGGGAGATGTACCGCTTCTCGCATCGAAGATTCCCATCAAGCATTTCGTGGATCACGGTCCGTTGCAGACCACGCGCGACGATTTCGCGCCGCGCTACAATCCTTACGCCGCGGTGCGGGACAAGGGCGACTATATAGCGGTAAAACCGGGCGACCATATCCCCATCAAAGGCGTCGATGTCACCGTAATTACCGCTGCCACCAAGGTGCTCGACAGGCCGTTGCCCGGGGCCGGTAAGCCCAATCCGCTTTGCCAATCCACGCCTGAGAAACCGGAGCGCACGGTGGATCTCGAAGACAATATGTCCGTCGGCTTGCTGTTCACTCTGGGGAAGTTCCGCATGTTAGACATGGCCGACCTGGAATGGTATTACGACCGCAAGCTGATGTGCCCCAATAACCCCATCGGCACGGTTGACGTGTATCAGGTGAGCATCCACGGCCAGGACAAAGGCGTTTCCCCGGCGTTGGCGCAGGCAATTCATGCGCGCGTGGCGATCATGGCGAACGGTCCGCGCAAGGGCGGCGATCCGGCCACCTGGCCGACATTGCGCAGCGCTCCCGGCATGGAGGATATCTGGCAGCTCCACTACGCCGAGAACGGTACCGCCGCCACCAATCCGCAGGCGGATTTCATCGCCAACCCCGATGCGGCGTGCGAGGCTAAGTGGATCAAACTCTCGGCGCGGCCGGATGGTACTTTCACGGTGACAAATTCTCGCGATGGTTTTAGTAAGACGTACCATGCGAAAGACTAGTGCCCAAGCGATTGCTTCTTCGCCCAGCTTGTGCACAGAGCCTTGACGCTGGCTCGCCGTTTTGATAGAAATCTCGCGGAGGGTGTCCATGTCCGACTTTCGCTTGAGCCGCAGAGGATTCATTCCGTTGGTGGGCACGGCCATGGCCGCCGGTCCGTATCAAGCCACCGCGACGCCGAACAGCGCGAAATCGGTGGTGATTCCCACGCACGAATTCGCCGGACCCAACGGCGCGCCCTGGATTGAGGAGCGGCTCGACTTCCCCGACACCTGGGACCTCCATGTGATGGACATGGCCGGGCACAACAAGCCCGCGCTTACCGAGCAGCAGATCGCCGCCGAGTGCAATACGCCGATCGGCTCGAAATCGCTGCGCGAACTGGCCGAAGGCAAGAAGACGGTCGCCATCAGCTTCGACGATCTCACCCGGACCACACCGGCATACGCGGTGACACCCTGGCTGATGGCGGAGTTAGCGAAGGCCGGCATTCAGAACGAAAACGTACTCTTCATCGGATCCTTCGGCACGCATCGCGCGATGACGCAGGAGGAAGTCGGCCGCAAACTGGGTCCGGACATCGCCCGGAAGTATGCCTGGCTGAATCATGACGTCTTCGACAACGTGAAAGAGGTCGGCACCACAACGCGCGGCAACAGGATCCTGCTGAACCAGACGTTTCTCGCCGCCGATCTCAAAATCTGCATCAGCGGCGTCAAAGTGCATCAGGACGCCGGCTACGGCGGCGGAGCGAAAGCTATCCTCCCCGGGCTGGCCGCGCTGCCTTCGGTGGAGTATAACCACACGCAGATCCTGACTAAGGTGCGTACCACCGGGCCGGTGCGGATTTTCAAGAACGATATGCGGCTCGATATGATTGAAGCTGCGCGAATGGCGAAGGTGGATTACACTCTGCAGATTCTCTATAACGATCGTTTGCGGCCCACGCAGGTTTGGGGCGGCGACATCGTGGAAGCGCATCACGCCGGAGTTCGCGTGGCAGCCAAAACGTACTGCACACCGACTCTGAAAGACGCCGACATCGTGGTGGCCAACGCCTATCCACAGACGGCCCAGGCCTTCCACGGCGCGCTGTGGATCAACTACTCGCGCCGTCAGGGAGGCACCGGCGTGCTGATCGCACAACATCCATTGGGCCTCGACCCCGTCCACTATCTGAACAATCGCCTCGCCGGACGATCAGGCGCCACGCAGTTCGATCTCACCGCCCGGCGCGTCAACGCCGCTCCGCAGCCGGGTAACATGATCGTCTATTCGCAATATCTCTCGCGCAATATGAAGAATTACTACCGCACGGGCACATTCTTCTGCGATAAGTGGTCAGACGTAATCGCTAAGTTGAAGGATTTACATCCCGGCGACCCGAAAGTCGCCGTCTACCCATACGCCGGAATGCAGCACCAGGAAATCGAGCTCGACGGGTAAGCATTGTGGGTGGACACTCGTGTCCGCAGCGCCAAGACTCCGAACTCCTGAAGTCATGGAATTTGACATGAGCCCGCACTCCGCTCCCTCTGGTCGCGGCTCAGTATCGGCACGTCGCGTTTCCGAGGCGTGACCAAAGGGAGCAGTATGCGTGATGCCAAAACTGGATCGAGTCCGTTTCCTCCCCTCCCCTAATCCTAATTTGTGGCGGGACTTCAGGAGTTCGGAGACTCTTCTCACCGCGCCGGGTCGAGAAGAGTCTCGACCCAGCAGGCACGAGTGCCTGGGGGCCACGTCGTCCTCCGTGTCTCTGTGCCTCCGTGGTGAAAATTCCACCCACGGTTGACATCTGCGTGAGACACGTTATCATTTTGATTACCCCCCGAATGCAAGAGTTGAATCGATCGTGAGCCCATCTAAAAATTCCATCATTCTCGAGACCGATCTCACAGGCGTCGAACGCTACGGACGCGGCAAAGTGCGCGACGTGTACAGCGTCGGCGATCGTCTGCTCATCGTCGCGACGGATCGCATCTCCGCTTTCGATTACATCCTGCCCACAGGAATTCCCGACAAAGGGAAGGTCCTGACGCAGCTCTCCATTTTCTGGTTCGATTTTCTCCGCGACCTCACGCCGACGCATTTCCTCAGCGCGAATGTCGACGAGTATCCGGAACCGCTGCCCAATTTCCGCAACCAGCTCGAAGGCCGCTCCATGCTGGTGAAACGCGCCAAAATGGTCGAAATCGAATGCGTAGCGCGCGGCTATATCTCGGGCTCCGGGTGGAAAGAGTACAAACAGCAAGGCACCGTCTGCGGTATCCGCTTGCCGGCAGGACTGAAGGAAAGCGACAAGCTGCCGGAACCCATTTTCACGCCGTCTACCAAGGCGCAGTCTGGCCACGACGAGAATATATCGTTCGAAACGGTGGCCTCCCAAATTGGCGAGGATCTAGCGCGCCGCTTGCGCGATCTCACGCTGAATATTTACAGCCGCGCCGCGAAGTACGCCGAGACGCGCGGCATCGTCATCGCCGACACCAAGTTCGAGTTCGGCTTCG
>Ga0302326_10020836_pt1 | contig 13469 bp, 14 predicted proteins | sample Palsa_T0_3_FD_202264 | JGI IMG/M metagenome (GOLD analysis project Ga0302326, IMG submission 202264) | Peat permafrost microbial communities from Stordalen Mire near Abisko, Sweden - Palsa_T0_3 | ecosystem: Environmental > Terrestrial > Soil > Palsa > Peat permafrost | place: Sweden: Abisko... | reverse complement strand
CGGATTTGACCTGTTTAGCCGTACATTTGCCTGAATAAACTCCTTCGCCAGGGAAGGATCGGTAACTTCTGTTAGTTCCATAGTGCAATGGTATAGGAACAAAAATAGAGAATTCATTGTTTCTTTCCCGCTGCCCCCTTACCTTTGCAGCCAAATTTTAAACCCTAATTATCTAACAATATGGCAAGTACCGGTAAAATCAAACAAATCATTGGCGCCGTTGTCGATGTGCAGTTTGATGGCAAACTCCCCGAAATTTATAATGCACTGGAACTGAAGAAGTCCAATGGTGAAACCCTGGTTTTGGAAGTCCAGCAGCATCTCGGGGAAGATAGTGTACGCTGTATCGCCATGGATGGCACCGAAGGACTGGTCCGCGGCACGCCGGTGACCGACACAAACGCCGCCATCACCATGCCGATCGGCGAGGGGATCAAAGGACGCCTTTTCAACGTAACAGGAGACCCCATCGACGGATTGCCCCCCGTTTCCAAGGTTGGCGGCCGCCCCATTCACAACAAGCCCCCGGCCTTCGAAAACCTTAGCACCAGCACGGAAGTGCTCTTCACCGGGATCAAGGTCATCGACCTGATCGAACCTTATGCCAAAGGCGGTAAGATCGGTCTGTTTGGGGGCGCCGGTGTAGGAAAAACCGTTCTGATCCAGGAACTGATCAATAATATCGCCAAAGCATATGCCGGTGTGTCCGTTTTCGCCGGCGTAGGCGAACGTACCCGCGAAGGGAACGACCTTATGCGTGAAATGATCGAAGCCGGTATCATGAAGTACGGAACAGACTTTGCGCACGATATGGAAAAAGGCGGCTGGGATCTCAGCAAGGTAAATATGGGCGAGCTCGCCGAATCCAAAGCGACTTTCGTTTTCGGCCAGATGAACGAACCCCCCGGAGCCCGCGCCCGGGTTGCTCTCAGTGGTCTGACCATCGCTGAATATTATCGTGATGGCGACGGAAAGGGCCAGGGACGCGATATCCTCTTCTTTGTAGATAATATCTTCCGTTTCACCCAGGCCGGCTCGGAAGTATCGGCCCTGCTGGGCCGGATGCCCTCCGCCGTTGGCTACCAACCGACGCTCGCAACGGAAATGGGATTGATGCAGGAAAGGATCACCTCCACCCGCAATGGCTCCATCACATCCGTACAGGCCGTATACGTGCCCGCGGATGACCTGACCGATCCGGCACCCGCAACGACCTTCGCTCACCTCGATGCCACCACCGTATTGAGCCGCAAGATCGCGGACTTAGGGATCTACCCCGCCGTCGATCCGCTGGATTCCACCTCCCGGATCCTGACACCCAAGATCGTGGGCGACGCACACTACGACTGCGCAAACCGGGTCAAGCTGATCCTGCAGCGTTACAAGGAATTACAGGATATCATCGCCATCCTCGGCCTGGATGAATTGAGCGACGAAGATAAAATGACCGTGGCCCGCGCTCGTAAAGTACAGCGTTTCCTGTCCCAGCCCTTCCATGTGGCCGAACAGTTCACCGGTCTGAAAGGCGTGCTGGTACCCATCGAAGAGACGATCCGCGGTTTCAATATGATCATGGACGGCGAAGTGGATGAATATCCGGAAGCAGCCTTTAACCTGGTGGGAAATATCGACGACGCGATCGAAAAAGGTAAGAAGCTGCAGGCCCAGGCCCGCCAATAAACCAAGTTCCCCCACCGCCGTCTTCCGGCAGCACGGAACACTATATTTACAAAACTAAACGACCCGCAAGGGCTTGGAATGAACCTGGAAATATTGACACCCGAGAAAAAGCTGTTTAGCGCCGATGTATACGGCGTGCAATTACCCGGCGTCATGGGGCTTTTCGAAGTCCTCAACCGCCATGCTCCGCTGGTCAGCGCGCTGAAACAAGGAAAAATAAAAGTCCTCAAGGATAAGAATAATCATTTGGCCTGGTTCACGATCCAAAGCGGCTTCGTGGAAGTGCTGAACAATAAGGTCACCGTATTGGTTGAAGGCGCGGTACCCGAAGAAACAAAATCATAAGCCGCGCAGCCCGCAACGTCCCCACTCCGATGCCTCCACTCAATTCAATTGCGGATCGATCGGAAAATTTACCATCATCTCATATTCTCCGCCCATATCGCGGAGCGCATCCTTCCATATCTCAGAAGGTTTTTTATGAAAGACCAGTTTGCGGCTTGCCTGCGCCGTCAACCATGATTTTTCTTTTACCTCATCAGCCAACTGCCCGCTTCCCCAACCGGAATAACCGATGTAGAAGCGGATCTTATTCATGTCAATCTCTCCCGACCGGATCAGCTCGATCGCCGTCTCAAAATTTCCGCCCCAGAATACCCCATCGATGACCTCATAGCCGCCGCTGATCTTATCCGGGTATTGATGCAGAAAATGAATCGTATCCATCTGCACGGGACCACCAAGATAAACAGGAATTTTCTTCAGGTCATCGAGTCCGCTGACCAGTTCATCCAACGTGTATTCGTAATTTTTATTCAGCACGAAACCAAAACTGCCTTCGTCCTGATGCTCGCAAAGGAACACAACCGTTCGCATGAAATTGGGATCTTTCAGGAAAGGATCGGCGATCAACAATATGCCAGGTGCAGGGCTATCCATATCATCTAAATTAAGGAATCCTGCGGTATAACAAAATGCCTCCGGAAAAAATGAGTTTTGACCCGGAGAGATGCCCCCTCAACCATTTCCCCGCAAGCCTGAAGCGCAATAAAATAGCGTTTTTTACCCCGAAAACCCCTTAACTTGTGAAACCTTCGTTAAATACCGTCCCTGCCCGGAGTATTAAAAGGAAGCCCCTTATCCTTTTGATAAATTTGCAGTTGCACCGAAACCGGGCGTTGCCCGGTTTGTGCCTAACCGAGGCGCCGCTCCGGTGGAGCGGCAACGAAGGCAACCGCAAGACTGCGAGCGAGGTCTCAACGGTGTTGAGACCGAAGCTCTAACGAGGCCTCCGGCCGAAATTAAAAGTATGGGTTTGAAAAAAATTTTCCCTGTCATCTTTCTGTTGATCACGCTTTCCCTGGTCGGGATTATCTATATCCAGATCAATTGGATCGTGACGATGATCGAGAACAAGCGGGAAGAACTCAATCACCACATGATCGATGCGGTGCGCACAGTCGCGGAAGGTCTGGGCGCCCAGCGGGCAAGCCCACCCAGCTTCAAATCCTTACGGCTTAAGCCAGGGACTTCCTGGCGGCCGACCGACCCCCTGATCATGGAGATGATGCGGATCCCGCTGATCACACAAACATTTACCGAGCAGGAGATCAATAATCGACTTCGAAAAGCATTCAATAACGCGGGCCTCAATAATGCCCGTTTCGAATTCTCCGTCTATTCCAATATGGGGTCTTCCGACCTGAGCTATCATTCCCCACCGGTGCAATCCCCGGATTTCGTGCAGGAATTCAGCGATTCCGCCAATAACCTGTCCTTTTTCGCGCCCATACAAGCCCCGGAAAATACGGAGGCCAGCGCTGTCTTGCCCGATGAAGGAATGGTCGTGGTCCTCCACGATTTTAAAGGCCTCGTCCAGGGTCAAATGCGCATAATGATCGCCGGCGCCATTTTCTTTACCCTGATGATCATCGCCGCTTTCTATGTGACGGTCAACGCCCTGCTTCGCCAGAAAAAACTCAGCGAGATCAAGAACGATTTTATCAATAACATGACCCACGAATTCAAAACGCCCCTGGCAACCATTTCACTGGCAGTAGACGCCCTGCGGAACGAAAAAGTGGTCCATGACAGAGAGAAATCCGGCTATTTCACCGGCATCATCAAAGAAGAGAACAAGCGCATGAACAAGCAGGTAGAGACCATCCTGCAGGCCTCCCTTCTCGACCGCCAGGAGCAACAGCTAAACCTGAGATCGCTCCATGCACACGTCATCATCCGGGAAGCGATGGATAATTTTCACCTGCAGCTCGACGGCAAGGGCGGCAGCTCCGAATTACAGCTCAATGCCAAGAGCGATCTTATCGAAGCGGATGAAGTTCATTTCATGAACCTTATCACCAACCTCATCGACAATGCAATCAAATACTCCAGGGAAAATCTGCTGATCCGCATCAGCACCCACAGCACCCCAAAAAGCCTTGTCATCCGCATCGAAGACAACGGCATCGGGATGAGCAAGGAAACCCAGCGCCGCATCTTTGAAAAATTTTATCGCGCCCACACCGGTAACCTGCACAATGTAAAAGGCTTCGGTCTCGGCCTCAGCTATGTAAAAACGATCGTCGAAGCGCACCGGGGAAAGATCAAAGTAGAGAGCACTATCGGCAAAGGAACGGCCTTCACGCTCGAATTCCCGCTTAAAGGCTAAGCCACACTCACGCCGGCAACAACAAACATCCATCCCCATAGCTGAGAAAACGAAACCCCCGTTCCCCGGCATACGCGTAGACCTTCCGCCAATCTTCACCGATCAACGACGCTACCAGCAACAATAACGTACTTTCCGGCTGATGAAAATTGGTGATCAACCCCTTCACCAGTTTCCATTCATAACCCGGCGTGATCAGCAATTGCGTGGTAGTGACCAGCTGTGTCAGCCCTTGCCCATCCATCCAGCCTGCCAGGGCCGCTAACGCCGCCTCCACCTCTAACGCCACCTCCACCGCTAAAGCCGCCTCCGCTAACGCCGCCAGCGCCGGTTCCGCAGGGCCCCCGCCCTCCTCATAAGCATCCCATTGCCGCACCACCAGTTCCTCCTGACCGATCGCCGGCTGTCGGCGAGCTTTTAACCCCAGCCAGTACAGACTTTCCATGGTCCGGGCCGAGGTGGTGCCCACGGCTATCACCGGCCGGCCCTCCGCCAACGTTTGCCGCAGATCCATGATCACCTCCCGGGTTACGGCGATAAACTCGATGTGCATCGTATGCTGCTCAAGGGTAGGAGCTTTCACCGGCAGGAACGTGCCCGCCCCGACATGCAGCGTCACAAAAGTCCGCCGGATATTCCGTTCGGCCAGCGACAAAAAAACGGCTTCCGTAAAGTGCAGGCCCGCCGTAGGGGCGGCTACAGATCCGTCATGCCGGGCATAGACGGTTTGGTATCTTTCGCTGTCCGACAATTCGGGCGCCCGATGGATATAGGGTGGGAGAGGGATCGACCCCGCAAGATGCAACAGCTCGGCAAAAGCTAACGACACCGGTCGCCAGGAGAACTCGATCAAAAAGGCATCACCTGCTTTGTCAAGGTATCTTGCTTCCAGCATCATCCCGCCATCACCCGGAACGCCACCCGGAACGCCACCCGAACCACCACCCGAACCACCATCCCGATCGCTCCCCCCCAGCCCGATCGTCTTGACCAGCACCTGCCCCGGCTTCCACTTCGAAGCCCCGCCAATCAGACACTTCCAACGCACCTTACCCCGCTGCGCCATGGCCGCCGCCATACCGCCATATTCTGCCGCCGGCTCCAGACAGAAAATCTCGATCCTTCCACCCGTTGCTTTGAAAAAAACGATCCTTGCCTCCACAACCTTTGTATCGTTGAACACCAATAAGGCGCCCTCCGGCAGTTCATCGCCGATATGCCTGTACGTCGTCTCACCAATGATTCCCTTCCGGTAAATCAGCAGCCGGCTGGCATCCCGTTCGGCCAGCGGATAATACGCAATAGATGTTTCCGGTAAATCGTAGGTGTAATCGGTTATGGAGATATCCTTTGGGTGCATAGTCACGCGCGGCCAACTGCCGCCGGTTTATTCCGCAAACTTACCTACTTTTGATTCGCCAATATGAAAAGATTCATCACTTTATTGCCGATATTATCTATGCTGGTTTCCTGTAACCACACCCATCCGGGAACAACAGCAGCCACGGATACCGCTGGCGCTGAACGAAAATGGTGGAAAGAAGCGGTCGTCTACCAGATCTATCCCCGCAGCTTCAAAGATGCAAACGGGGACGGCATCGGCGATCTGAAAGGCATCCTCTCCAAATTGGACTATATAAAAAGCCTTGGCGTCGATGTGATCTGGTTGAATCCCATCTACTCCTCTCCCAATGACGACAACGGTTACGATATCAGCGACTACCGCAATATCATGAAGGACTTCGGAACGATGGCTGATTTCGATACCCTGCTCAGCGAAATGCACCGGCGCAACCTTAAACTGGTCATGGACCTCGTTGTCAACCATAGCAGCGACGAACACCCCTGGTTTCAGCAATCCCGGCGCTCGAGGACAAACCCCTACCGCGATTATTATCATTGGTGGAATGCCGAAAGAGGCAAACCCACCCCCCGTTGGAGCTTCTTCGATGTCAACAGCGACGCCTGGAAATACGATACGGCAACCAACGCGTATTACCTGCACTATTTCTCCCGCAAACAGCCGGATCTCAACTGGGAGAACCCGCAGGTCCGCCAGGAAGTATACCAGATCATGAAATTCTGGCTCGACAAAGGCATCGATGGCTTCCGGATGGATGCCTTTCAGTTTGTCGCCAAGGATACCACCTGGCCGCCCTTACCCCCGGGCTACGAAAAGCATATCAATCAGTACTACGGTATGGGCCCGCATCTGCACGATTATCTGCAGGAAATGAATAGGGAAGTAACCGGCAAATATGATATCATGACCGTTGCGGAAGGCGCCGGCAGCACCCTCGAAGATGCGCATGCCCTGGTAGACCCCGAACGCCACGAACTGAATATGGCCTATCATTTTGAAGGCATCGATCTCGGGCACGGCGCCCCTGACTATAGCCTGCTCGAATTTAAAAAAGTATACAGCAAATGGGACAGCGCCTTCGCCCAAAAAGGATGGCTTTCTATTTTCCTGGCCAACCACGACCAGCCCCGGATGGTCAGCCATTGGGGTAACGATAGCCCCGCATTCCGGACCATTTCTTCAAAAATGCTGACGACATTTATCATGACCATGCGCGGCACTCCATATTATTATAACGGTGACGAACTGGCCATGAAGAATATCGCATTCGACAACATCGGGGATTACCGCGATATCGCCACCATCAACAAGTATAAAGAAACGAAAAACAAAGGCGGAGACTTAAAAGCCTTTCTGACAATACAGAAAAGAACATCCCGCGACAATAGCCGCACCCCCTTCCAATGGGATAGCACCGCCAACGCCGGCTTTACCACCGGGACACCCTGGATAAAAGTCAACCCCGACTATACCGCCGTCAACGCCGCCGCACAGGAAAACGACCCTCAGTCCGTTCTGAACTATTTCAGAAAAGTAACAAGGCTGCGTAAGGACAATCTTGCCCTGGTCTATGGCAAATATACCCTGCTGGATAAGGACAACCCCGATGTCTATGCCTATACCCGCGAAGGCTATGGAAAGAAAATGCTCGTCCTCCTGAACTTCAAAGCCTATCCCACCTCAGTCAATACCGGCATCGGTCTGAAAAACGCAAAACTCCTGCTGGACAACTATCCCGATCCGCCAAAAGGAGACAGCCTGCGACCCTATGAAGCCGCAATCTTTGAAACGCAGCCGGAATAAAACATCGCGGTTCGCACGCCGCCGCTCCACTACTCCACCCTGACCCCTACATAAAAATCAGTCGTGTCCACCCGAAAATCATCACGCTGCATTCCCGCCATCTCAATCGTCTGCCAGTTCGTCGTCGGCTTGATAAACGCCAGACTGTCCTTCGCCAGCGTCACTCTTACCGGCATCCGGAATCCCGGCACATCCGCTTCCCATTTATAACCGACTTTCAATCCATTACCGTTGACCTGGAAGCGCAGCGCCAACACGGGGATATGGGGATAACGCAGGTATTGATCCTTATTCTCAGGATGATCCGCGGTCAGATGCTGCAACGCGGCCTGCCGCCCGACCAGCGCCTCATTATTCAGGAATTCGGCAAAATCGGCAAAAGATTCGTGTATCCGAGGATATACGCGCCGGGCAGGGAATAAAACCCGCCATCCATCCCATTCAGATAAACCCTGAGACTGGCTAACGAAATCAAAAAGATCACCACCCCCAGCAACCGGTTGGTCCGCCGCGCCCGGGAAGAGTAAAACAGCAGCAGGCTGACGATAAACCCCTGCAGCGCACCCAATAAAATGATCGTTCTTAGAAATGCGGAAAGAGAGTGCATGGGGGAAGTTTTGGCACGCTATGACTGGCGAAATCAGCGTTTGTTTAATGGCGCTTCCAATAACAGGGCATCTTTTAGCGGGAATTTTACAGACAGAACACAACCCTGACCAGGCGTCGAAAAAAAATCGGCCCTTCCGTTGTAAGCCATTGACCGGCTTTTGATATTCGCTATGCCGATCCCTTTCTTTCTTTTGTTGGTATTGAATCCGACCCCATTATCTGCAATGGAAAGAAGGAGGGATTTCTTATTTTGTGAAAGGCTAATCGTAACCTCCGTTGCTTTGGCATGCTTTAGAATATTAGTCAGCTGCTCCTGCATTATCCGGTATACAGTCAACTTGAATTTATCACTCACCTTATTTTCGATCAGCAGGTCCAGCTTGTAGGATATTTTTATGGGATTCACTTCCATCGTATCCTTGCAGATATTGCGGATGGCCTCGAAAAGCCCAAAGTTCTTAATGACATCAGCCGTCAAACCCTTCGTCAGTTTCCTGATCTCTTCAATGGCGGTCAGCGTGTATTCGGAAGAACGGGTCAGGTACATTTCCCTGTTGATGTCATTTTTTCTGGCCATGTCCAGGTACAACCGGGTAGCGCCTAATAACTGGTTTACATTGTCGTGTAATTCTTTGCCGATATCCGACCTTTCCAGCTCCTTGGCGTCTAAAATGGCTTCCGCAATTTGATTTTCCTTCAGCCGGATCTCGATACTGATTTTTTCGTCCAATTCTTTTTTAAAGCTGATTTTCTGAAGCCGCGATGAGGATTTCAGTTGTTGATTGATGGTAATTTCATTGTCCAGTTCGTGTTCAAGATTCCCCAACCGGATGAAGGCGGCATCCGAACTGGATTGAGCGCTGGCAATGCCGTCCATCAACAACTTTTGTTTCACCTGATCGTTGCTTTTTTGATTTTGGCTGCTTTTAGAAATATCCTCCAGCGTGGCGATCGTTTTGCTAATATTATGACTACCCGGGAAGCTCGCCGACGTTATTTTGCAAATCAATTTTTTGCCGTTCTTTTTCACGACCGTTAAAACATCTTTGAACACACCCATCGGTAACCCTTTCTTATACAAATCTTTGAAACCACCTTCCCCTGTTTCAAAAATATCATGCGCATTCAGGGTGAGCAATTCCTTTCTCGGATATCCCAGCAGACTGCAGGCAGCTCTATTGGTCATTACTATATTTCCGCTGCTGGCGATAAAGATGAGGGTGGCTTGTAGAGAATTTTCGAAGGCAAGATGAGAAAGTATGGCCTCGCTTTCTGCGGTCATTGGCGTGAGAGAAGGCGCAATCCGTTTTCTCCCTTTGGGTTTCAAAATTTTACGCTTCATAGATAGAGGTATCTCTAAGATAGGTCTTTGTTCGACAATTTTACTAAGCAAATACCCTTAATTATTCAAGAATATAGGGCAGCAGCTGCGCCGGACAGCTGTATTATTGCTAATAGTCAATAAGAGGACTGACCGTCTTCTTCAGCGTTTGTTTAACGGCACCACTAATTTCAATCCGCTCCACAGATCGCTCACCGCGCAGACCTTTATATCAACTAGCCCATTGCTCAACGCATAACCCCGGATCACATCCTCGGTCATGTCGCTGGCCACCCCGGAACTCTTCTTATACCAGGATACCCAGATCACGATCCGGGGATTTTTCCGGCAAACCGCCGCCAGTGGACGCATCCCCTGATCAAAAACCTTCTTCGTCGCCGCAAACAGATGGACCCAATCCGGCACCTCCTCCCGGCCACATACCTGGGATGAAATATCCGCCTCCAACAACTGGAAATAGTTGTCCGGCGGATGGATCAGCCATACCCGCTGACCCTCTTTCAACCCCAGCTTCTTTAGCAAGGGAGTCCCGGAATAACCTGCAGTAGCCATAGATTTGAGTTTATCAACAGGTTACTAACAGCAATTCACACGCTATCCACGGTCTAAAAGGACCAAAATCGCCCCCATTTCCTGCTTTGCCCAGCCCCGATAGGACCCCAACCGTAATGCACTGCTGTGGAAAAATTAAATTTTTCTATTTCCGCGGACTTGGTGGGAAAAAGTGTTATTTTGTGTTAGTTTAAATATTAATTGATTCAACTCCTCATAAATGGTTGGTTTTCTGGGCGAATACGAAGCAACTCTCGACTCGAAAAGTCGCTTCCTTCTCCCCGTCGGCTTCAAAAAACAGCTGCCGGAGGACGGAGTCACCCAGTTTGTCATCAATCGGGGGTTTGAAAAATGCCTGAGCCTCTACCCCATGAAAAGCTGGGAACCGATTTTCGCCAGAATCAGCCAATTAAATGATTTTGACCCCGAAGTTCGGCAATTCAGGAGATATTTCCTGAATGGCGCGACAATGGTGGAACTCGACTCAGCCGGCCGCCTCCTGATCCCCCAAAACCTGAAAGAACACGCCGGCCTCGACAAAGACATCGTCCTGACAGCCGCCGTAGACAAAATAGAAATCTGGGATAAACCCAAGTACCAACAGTTCTTTGAATCTTTTTCACCGGAAGCATTCAGCAGCCTGGCGAAGCAGGTGATGAACCCCGGAGGGCTCCTTCCTTGATACCCCCCTTGCATACGGATGAGGGGTATCACCTCCCCGTCCTGCTGGAAGAAACCCTCGACGGCCTCCGCATTCAGCCGGCCGGAAGATACGTCGACTGTACCTTCGGCGGTGGTGGACATTCCAGGGGCATCCTGGAGAGACTGGGGCCGAATGGCAGTCTCTTCACTTTCGACCAGGATAAGAACGCAAGGAGCAACCTGCCGGATGACAACCGCATCCGGTTCCTGCCCCACAACTTCCGCCACCTGGGACGATTCCTGCGGCTGCACGAAGTCACCGCTGTCGATGGTATCCTCGCCGATCTGGGTGTCAGCAGCCACCAGTTTGACGAAGCCACCCGCGGTTTCTCCTTCCGCTTCGAAGGAGACCTCGATATGCGGATGGACCAGCGGCAGACCCTCACCGCCTTCGAAGTGGTCAACACCCGGTCCGAACCGCAACTGCACAAGCTGTTCGAACAGTACGGCGAAGTCACCAACGCCAAAACACTGGCCCGCACCATCGTCCAGCTGCGCCGCTCGACATCGCTGAAGACAATCCCGAATTTTAAATCGGCATTGGCCTCCGTGGTGAAAGGCAACCCCAACAAGTACTTCGCCCAGGTGTTCCAGGCGCTTCGGATCGAAGTCAACGACGAATTGGGTGCGCTGAAAGAAATGCTGCTGCAGACCCCCGGTCTCCTGTCGACCGGCGGCCGCATCGCCATCATCACCTTTCATTCCCTGGAAGACAGACTCGTCAAGAACTTCTTTAAAAAAGGATCTTTCGAAGACGAAGACTCCCACGATCCCTTCGGACAAAGTGCGTCGCCCACCCTGTTAAAAGTGATAACCAAAAAACCGGTCACCCCGGGTGATAAAGAATTACAACAAAATCCGCGATCCCGCAGCGCCAAGCTGCGAATCGCCGAACGCACATAATGCCGAACGCACATAATATGGAGACAAGCAATACCGAATCAACGCCGCCCGCCCACAAGCCCGACGGAGACCCCGCCGGCCCCGCCCGCAACCGCTGGCAACCCTCCCGGATGGGCTACCGCTGGGTCGTCCGCAACGTCGGCTTCCTGCTGTTCCTGGCTGCCCTTGCCGTCGTCTACATCTACAACGGCCATTACGCCGACAAGATCTCCCGGGATCTCAGCCGGACCAATAAAGAACTAAAAGAATTGCAATACGAATATAAAACGCTCAAAAGCGAAGTCATGTTCCGGAGCAAGGAAAGCGAACTGGCAAAAGCCGTCGCCCCCTTCGGGCTCAAAGAACTGACCCAGCCGCCTTTTGTACTGACCGACAGCATTCAGAAATAAAAAATGGAAGTCAAACGCGACATATTATGGAGAGTCTACCTGTGCTTTATCGGCATCGTGGCGCTGAGCCTCGTTGTGCTGGGTAAGGTATTCTATATCCAGCGCGTGCAAGGCGCCTACTGGAGAGGCCTCAGCGATAGCCTCCACCAAAAGGTCATCGAACTGGACGCAGAGAGAGGCACCATCTATAGCGAAGACAGCAGTATGCTCAGTACATCCATTCCCTATTTCAATATCTATATCGACTTCGGCGCCGATGGCCTCCGCGAAAAGAATGGCCGCCGCTTTACCGAAAACGTCGACTCCCTCTCCCTTTGCCTGTCCCGGCTCTTCGGCGACCAGCCCGCCGCCGCGTATAAAAAAGTGCTGCTCCATGGCTACCGCCAGACAGACCGCTACTATGAGCTCGAATCCAATGTCTCTTTTGAAAAGTATCAGCAGCTGCGCAACTTCCCCCTCGTCCGTGAAGGCCGCAACAAGAGCGGCTTTATCGCGGAAGTGCTAAATAAAAGATTGAATCCGTTCGGCTTGCTGGCCAATCGTACCATTGGCCTGGCAAGAGCGAATGCCCAGAACGTAGGGCTCGAACGCACCTACGATACCCTCCTGAAAGGTGAGACCGGCCGCCGCCTCGTCCGCTATATCGCCGGCGGCGCCTATGTTCCCGTAGAGGGCTATGAAATCGAATCGAAAAACGGTAGGGACATCATCACCACCCTGGATGTCAATATCCAGGACATCGCCGAGAACGCCCTGCTGCGGGAAATGATCGCCAACAGGGCCGAACACGGCACCTGCATCGTCATGGAAGTAGCAACCGGCAAGATCAAAGCCATCGCCAACCTGGGGATGCAACCCGACAGCAGCTATTGGGAAGATCTCAACTACGCCATCCGCGCCACCGAACCCGGCTCGACCTTCAAACTGGCCACGATGCTCTCCCTGCTGGAAGATAAAAAAGTCTCCCTCAGTGACAAGATCAATCTCGAAGGCGGCGCCTGGAAAGTCGCCGGCCGCACGGTCTACGACGCCGAACCGCATGACAACAAAGACTTCACCGTCAAGGAAGCCTTCGAGCTCAGTTCCAATGTCGGCATGGCCAAACTGGCCTGGACTCACTATTCCGCTAACCCGAACGGCTTTGTCTCCCATCTGAAGAAACTGCGGCTCGATCAACAAACCGGCATCGACCTGCTGGGTGAAGGCGCCCCCGTCGTCAAACATCCCGGATCTCATACCTGGAGCGCCACCACACTCCCCTGGATGGCCTTTGGCTATGAAGTGCTGATCTCCCCCCTGCAAACACTTGCCCTATACAACGCAGTGGCCAACAACGGCAGAATGATGAAGCCCTATCTCGTCAGCGCCATCCAGGAATCCGGTATCACCGTAAAAGATAACCAGCCCACCACCCTCATCGAAAACATCTGCAGCGAAACCACCCTGCACGAACTG
>Ga0302326_10020833_pt1 | contig 13470 bp, 11 predicted proteins | sample Palsa_T0_3_FD_202264 | JGI IMG/M metagenome (GOLD analysis project Ga0302326, IMG submission 202264) | Peat permafrost microbial communities from Stordalen Mire near Abisko, Sweden - Palsa_T0_3 | ecosystem: Environmental > Terrestrial > Soil > Palsa > Peat permafrost | place: Sweden: Abisko... | reverse complement strand
ATTCTGGCTTACGCCTTTTCTCGTTGGCTGCGATCATCTGGCAGCGTGGGCGGAACGGAACGCGCAGTTCGGGACAGCAATTACAGCCGAACTGCAGCAACGCGGTGTTATAGCATACAGACGTCCAAACGTCGCGACCGTCTGCTTCACCATGGCTTCCACTTCCGCATCATTGGAAACGTCGCAGCGGATGCTTAGGGTTTTGTGTCCCTTGTCAGCAAGCTTTTTGGCTTCCGCCTGGACTTCCTTTCATTCCAATCCGCCAACACCACGGACGCTCCCGCCTCCGCGAAAGCCTTAGCTGTTGCCAGGCCCAACCCGGATGCTGCCCCTGTCACGAGTGCTACTTGTCCGTCGAATGAAATAATCATGTTGTAATTCCTTCCCTCTCGCTTGCCAAACCCATACTGTGCGGATTCCGGCGAAGGAATAGTGTATTCCGATCTGATGTCGATAATTTATCGACCTCAGCGAAGCTGGCTTTTTCATGTTGAACGATTGATCGATATCAGTCAAGAAAATGTCTGGGGAGGGAGTGGTCGTGAGGTCCGCAGATAGGAACTGACTCAAAATGTCTTCAAACTGGGCTGGCTTATTCTCCGTGGTATGAGGCGAGCAGCAGCAGGATTGTTTTCACAGTAAGGCCTTTCGTACATTTCAGAGAACGGCTGTAGCGATGGTTATTGGCCTCACCAGCTCGATGTGATTTCAATCGTGACCGCCCCCGCGGCCGTCGAGATGATCCGCGCCACGCCGCCGGCCAAGAGATCGCAAGCTGTTCGGCGTCGCCGCGTAAGAAACGTCTCAACTCAGCGAGTTCTCCACCTTCACTACTTTTCGCAACGGAATCGTTTTCAGTACCTTTGTGGTACCTCCATGACTTGGCAGGGACCCACAGCATCTCCGATGATCAAGTGGAATGCTAAAGGTGTTCCTGATTTTTACGTTCCTCCAGTTGGCTGACTTGGGCACGACCGTGGCCGTCTTTCGACTCGGAGGAGGAGAACAGAACCCATTGGTTCATTACTTTATGGCGGTGGGCCCGGTGGAGGGTGTGATACTCGCCAAAATCGTGGCATTGGCCATTGGCGTCGGATGTGTCATGGCGGCCAAGCATCGTCCACTGCGCGTGGCTAATCTGTTTTTCGCCGGTGTGGTGGCCTGGAACCTGAGCATCATCGCCCGCTTAGCCTGACTGCGGAACTGTCTCCCTCAAGGAGGCGGCTCCCCTGGCCGCTGGCATTCAACTCCAGTTAACAGTTTCGGCATTCCCGGTATCCTCACACTCCGATTCTGGTGAGGGAGATTGTTTTCGCGGTCTGCGAGTAGGCCCACCGGGTTACGCGGTTCGAGGACGCCAGTTCGGCGATAACACCGCGCCGCTCCAGTTCGCTTGTAATCACTGCTCCGCGTAACTCCAGCCGGAAGTTCCGATGTGGACGCCACAACGGATATTCTGCCATTTGCGAACAATTGGCATCGAGGTGCGCGAACCAGCGGGTCACGCTCAGAGTTCAGCAGGTAAGGGTGGGGCCGGTTCCTTCAATCTCTAAACTTGCAGGAGTCAAACGGGATTTTCAGCACACGGTCGCCTGGCCAATAGAAATCCAGAAACCCGAGGGCTTCCTCACGCAGGCGCTCAATCAGGCGTTACCGGAACCTGAGCGGCGTTTGGAAACCTTCGCTGCGCGGCAGGCGTCTCTCGTAGGGCATGGGAGCCCAGTCCGCGCCGAACCCCTGAGTAATGAATGTTCGATAACTCCCGGCCGTGTCCGTCAGATAAATTCCGGGCTTGGCCGTTGGCGAATCGAAGCACATGCGGTAGACGAGGATATGTTGCCCGTCAGGAGAGCCCTTGGGGACCCCCTCGATGCAGCTCGGCTCGGACGGAAGGCTGAGGTCCGTTTCCACTTTGCCGGGGTACCAGGCGTCGCTCGAGAAAGCGTAGAGCTTGCGTTCGGTGCTGCCGGGCGGACCGTTCGCCGGCGGGACAGGGAAGCCACGTGAGCTGTATATCGTTTGGCTGTCGGCGCTCCAACCGGGGTCGGCGCCGCCGCTCCGCTGAGCTCCGGGCGGCGTGCAATTCGGGCCTCCGTCGCTCACCTGCGTGCGGGACGAACCGTCGGGGCGGATCTTGTCGGTGCGAACTTTGAAGCAGCCGTTGACGTTCTGCGCGACGGGGAAAAGAATCCAGTCATCATGCGACCAGGCGATGTCGCCCCATTGCATGTCGTCGATCCAACCGTTCTCTGAAATGTAATGAGCCCGACTGGCAAAGCTTATCGCGGTTGTTTTCCGTACGAACTTGCACAGACTAGCGTTTTCTTCCCCGTTTGGGGTATTTACGCAACGGCTGCCAACGGTTACGATCCTAGACAGTGGGAGGCAGTTCTGAGGTGTTCAGCCGAACTCCCCATCCCAAGAGGCCCCCGCGGCTCTAGGATCAATTAATTCAGCCCGAGAGAAAGACACACCGCTGCCCTCCTGAAGTGGGCGGCCATGGTCTTTCAGGTGGATCGCCCAAAACACTTGCGTTGGCCCCTGACACGTTGACGGCGGTCCGATCTTGGCAGACGCAATTGAAAAGGAAGAGGGTACTCATCGTGAATATCGAGAATCAGAAGAATCCCGCGATAAAAAAGTTCTCCCGCGCCCTGCTGGCGACAACCTGCCTGGCGGGCGTCTCAGGTATCGCCTCGGGCTCCGCCATCACCATCACTGAGGGCACACCGCCGGCGCCCATCGACTTCGGCAATTCGTTCAATCTCGCAACTGTTTTGCCGACAGGCACTACCATAGTGAATGGCACGTTGACGTTCGGGAGCGATTCCGACGACTATTTTGAGTTCCAGAATCTTCCCGGGAATGGTACTTTCTCCGTGACGGCGGTCTATGCCCCTCTTGGGCAAGAGGCCGGAATGTCGGTCACCCTTGTCAATAGCGCAAACGCCCTCCTCGGATTTGGAACCTTGGAAAGCTCTGGCGCGATTTTGCAAGGCACGGTGCCTGGCGATGGCAACCTGATCGTGGACATCGGATACAATAACAGGTTTGGTCCGAACATCGATGGTGAGGGTGTGAACAGCCCCAACGGCTATCAAGTCACCTTGACTACAACCCCCACAACACCTGAGCCGGCGACCCTCGCGCTGACAGGTTTGGCCTTGGCGGGCGCGCTCGCCTGGCGGCGCAAGCGCAGCAGTCAGCCCTGATTCCGGTGGCCCGCGCATCATCCCGATGAACTTGAATGCATTGTGAAGTGTTTCCCTTCTTGCAGGCCGGGGAGGTTGATCGCATTGTCCGCGATCTGGCGAAGCGGACATTCGCGGATGGAAAGTCGACCGCCTTGGGACGCGCGCGCGAGGTCAAACACAATCTGCAGGTGGAGCGGACCGGTTCGGAACGTACGGAAATCGACGACATCGTGGCTACGGCTTTTACCCGAAACCGGGATTTCCAGGCGTTTGCCATGCCGAGCCGCTTCGTCATGCCGATTATTAGCCGCTATGAACCCGGCATGACATACGGCGCGCACGTCGATAACTCGCTCATGGGTGGATTCAACGGTTTGCGTACCGACCTCGCTATGACCATCTTCCTCACCCCCCCGGCAAGCTACGACGGCGGGGAACTGGTTATCCATGAGCCCGCCGGCGAGGAGGAGATCAAACTCGATTGCGGCGAGGCCATCGTTTATCCGGCAACCTCGGTGCATCACGTCGCTCCCGTGACGCGCGGCGTCCGCCTCGCCGCGGTGACCTGGATTCAGAGCGCCGTACACGATGAACGAGTTCGGGCGATTCTGTACGACCTCTCGCACGCCCTGATACAGGCCGAAAAAGAGAAGAACCACAGCATGACGCTGCTTCTGAGCAAGAGTTATCACAATCTGGTGCGATATGCAGCCGAGCCTTAACAACCAAGCCGCGGAGCCGCTGATCGAGATTATTGAAGATCTGGCGCCGCTCCATCTTCACGCCGCTGCATGGGCTACCTGTTCCGGGAAAAACTGGTACTTCGGTCACGGGTCGAACGATGGCGGGTTTTCCCGCTTCTGGAAAATGGATCTGGATGGCGACGGCGCGTTCAATGCCATCTGGGAGCACGTCCGGCCCCGTTGCGAGGCCATGGCTGGAATACCCCTGCGGGTGATCCGCCAATACGCCAACGGCCACACCTATGGCTTGGGCGGCGAACCGCACCTCGACGACAATCGGCCTGGCACCTTCACGCTTCTCTACTATCCAAATCCGGAATGGAAGGATGTCTGGAACGGCGAAACGGTATTCTACGACCAAGCCGGCGAGTTGGCCCTCTCGGTGCGGCTGCGGCCGAATCGCGCTATCTTTTTCGATTCGCGCATCCTGCACGCCGGGCGCTCGCCCAGCCGTGCGTTCACGGGGCTGCGAGTCTCGGTTGCCTACAAATTGGAAGCTGCGGGGGCGCCTCCCCGGCCGCGCATCGAGGCCGCGCAGATTCACGCTGTTAAGACGGGGGACCCTGCCAGAACAGCGGAACCGTTAGGGGTTGAGGAGATCGCACGCGACGGAGCCAAACGCGTGTATCGCGCACGCGTCGCTGAGGCGGAGGTGTTGCGCGAAGTTGAGCGGCGGCTTGCAGACCTGGCGAAAAGCGTCCGCCTTCCCGGATTCCGGCCGGGCAAGATTCCCGGCGCCGTTCTAGAAGCACGCTATGGCCCCCAGGCCCGCGTCGCCGCCTTGAAGCAGCTCAGCGGCCGCGTGGCGGCGCGCGCCCTACCCGCCGGCAGCGTGGCGTCTGCCTGCGATCTGCTTGCCGGCGCGGATTCCGGAGACATGGAGATTGCGCTCGCCGCGACCCACCTCCCCGACCTTCCGGATATCGATTACACACAATTCGACATCCAACGGATTGCCGTGGCGGATGGGGATCCCTCGCCGGAGGCAGCGGCACTCTTGCGCGATGGCTTGAAATCGCAAGTGCTCGATCGCCTGGATGCCGCCTATTCGTTTCCGCTGTTTCCGGGCCTCATCGAGCGTGAATTCGCCGCCATCTGGAAACTCGCTGAATCAGAAGGTGGAATTCCCAGCACCGTCGAAGAGCGGAAGGACTTTGAATCCGAATTTCGGAAGATCGCCGAACGCCGTTTGCGCCTGGGAGTGCTGGTCACCGAGCTGGCGCGCCGGTACGGCATCCAGGCTGCCAGCGGCGCCCAGCTCGAGGACCGGGTGATCGACCATCTCATCGCCCAGGCTTCCATGGTTGAGCGGCCGCCCGCGCCAGAGAAACTGCGCGAGACGACGGCTGGTTAGCGGACCGTCCCCTTGACACTGAGCGAAATTCTTCACCCGATGAGCGTGCCGGATTTCCTCGCGGAAAGCTTCGGCGCGGCACCGCTGCACGTCCCCGGACCCGCCACTCGATTCGCCCCCCTCGCCGCCGCGGAGGATGAAGCGAGCCCGGCGCTTACCGCACTGGCGCACAATCTCGAGCTGGACCTGGAAGCTCCCGTCCGCGCCGCCTTCCGCGCCGATTGGGCCGGACTTCCGCTCCACCATGGCGAGCAGGACCTCCTGGTTCTTCAGATTGCCGGGCAGGACGCGTGGCGCGTTCACGGGCGGGAATCCGGGCAGCCCGCCGCCGAACCCACCTGGGAGGCGGTGCTGGAGGAGGGCGGCGCGCTCTACGTTCCCCGAGGCTGCTGGTATTCCGCGGCACCGCGACGCACGCCCTCGCGCAACCTTACGCTCCACATCGAAAATCCCACCGGCGCGGACCTGCTGGTCTGGCTGTCGGACAAGCTCAAGCTGCATGAAGCTTTCGCCGCGGATATCCCACGCTTCGCCGGGCCGGCAGCGAAGTCCGCTTATCTCGTCGCTATGCGGCACGCGATCACGCACGCCTTCCGCCTGCCCCATCTCATCGAGCGGTACTCCCAGCGTCTCAATGAGAAGGCCGCCATCCGTAGTGTGTCAGGTTCGCGCTGGAGTGAAAGGGAATCTCGCGAAGGCTGCATCGCCTTCTCCACGCCGCGGCGTCCCACCATCCGGCGCCGCGATAACGAGACAATTTTTATCCTTGCCGGCGGCGTGGATTTCCTATTTCCCACGGAGGCGGCGCCGTTACTGCAATTCCTGATAGACAAAGCCCCCGTGCCGGTGGCGGAATTCTACGCCCAATTCGAGGGCGAGTTCGACCGCGACGAAATCTCCGAATTCCTGTCGGTCCTATCGGGAGCCGGCATCGTGGGGCAGCCACTCCTGACTGCCGCCGGCGGCGAAGACTCGCTCGCGCTCCGCAAGAGGCCCATGAAAGGCGACCCTGGGCAAGGTGGCCCACCCCACGACACCGCAGGATGGCTACCGATCGAAATCGCATTCGATCCTCAACCGGCCGTGGTCACCGAAGCCCCGGTGAAGTGGCTGGAGTTCGGTTCCACGCCGCTGGCCGAGCCTTTCTTTAGCCAGACCGCGGCCAACCTCAGGAAGCTCCCGCAACCGGCACGGGAAATCGAAACGGATATCGAGACCATGCTTCGGATAAGCGCCCGGCTTCCCGCCGTTCGCCCCGCCGGTTTTATCTTCCATGTGTCGCACTGCGGTTCCACGGTGCTATCGAACGCCCTCAAGCTCGCGCCACACGCTGTAGTGGCTTCTGAACCGACGGCGCTGGCGAGGCTGGCGCGCCGCTACGCCGATCCCCCAAGCGCTTACCTGAAGGCGCGTTGGAACGACACGCGGCGGACCCTTCTCGATTCAGTATGCCGCTTACTGGCGCACTATCGCACTGGTGAAACGCAACCACTCGTGATCAAATTCGCCAGCCTCAACCTGATGGGCATGAAAACCGTTCGCTCCTGCTGGCCCGATACTCCCTGCGTGGTCCTGGTGCGCAACCCGGCCGAGGTGATGGTTACGGCATTGCGGGAGCAGGGCTGGATGGCGTGGAAAGCGGACGCCAATCTGGCATCCGAGATCTTCGGGTGGACGGATCTCCCGCGGCCGCTCACAGAAATGTCCGGCGAGGAATACTGCGCGCGCGCGCTGGGCCGGTTGCTCGGGTCGGCGCTCGATACGGTTGACGAAAACTGCAAAGTGATCGACTACGAGGACCTCAATCGCAAGCGGATCGGGGACATTGCATCTTTCTTCGGCCTCGAACTGCCTGGCGAGAACGAAAGCCTGGATCGCGTCTTGGCCTACTACGCAAAGGACCCGGAGAGCCGGCGGCCGTTCCAGGACGATTGCAGGCGCAAGCGCCGCCTCGCTACGCCCGCGGTGCACGAAGCGGCGCAACAGTGGGCCATGCCCGCGTACTCCGAACTGAGAGGCAAAGGATTCTGGTAGACCGCCCTATTCGGCGGAGTAGCCGAAGAAACTCATCTCCCACGCAAAGGCTTCGCGAACCCGCGCGGCGGCGGCCGGTCCGTAGTATTCGAAGAAGGGTTCGCGCCGCATCCGGTATTCGCTCTTAAATCGCCCGATCCGCCCGGGTTGCCAGGGCACGGAGAGCCGGCCGCACAATTCCCCCATATCCTGCTCTAGCCGCTCGAAACGAAGGATGCGATCTACGGCCACCTCGTTCCCGATGGTGTAGACCTCCTGGTCCATCGGGAACCGCCCCAGTGCAGTCCAATGCTGGAACATCTGGCGGACATCTGAAAAGGCCGCGCCCCGGAGCGCTTCCCGGATAGGAGCCGCAACATCGAACCAGAAGTAGGAAACCACTTTGTCGAACGGGTGCCGCACCACGCAGAATTTCAAATACTGGCGCCACACGACCTCGCCAACGAGCTCGCGGACCTCGCTGGCGGGCATGTGGTTATACCACGGCCGGCTGGGGGACCCGCGCGAGCCGACTACGCCCCACTCCGAAATCTCGGCGTCCCGATTGTGCACATCGCCGGCGCGGTTCTTCGGGTCAACGCAGTACGGCTCGAAATAGATCTCCACCGAGGTCCCGCCGGTCTTGCGTGTCTTCAGATAAATAAATTTGCAGGGATGGCTGATAAGCACCTGTTAAAAGCCTACCGCATCCGGCCGTACCCGATTGTTCCCATCAAGACGTCGAAAAGACCTCCTATGGCTGCTCTTCAGGCAACCCAAGTACCGGCAGCGCCGTTCTCATTCCGTACTATCTGGATCTACGAGATAAGAACCTTCAAACGACCGGAGGGCGCCAAAAGTACATCACATCAGATGAAAATTCAAAGACGGCATGAGCCGTTGAAGGTTCTTCAGCGAGCGGGCATGCCACGAGATCCTGCTGGCCAACTGCCGGCTCGTGCTGAAATTTTGCGCGCCAATTGACCTGGCTTCGCTTGTCCCAGTTCTGTCCTGTCGAAGCGAGCCACGCTTGAAAGGCTGTTAAGCCTTAATTGGTTGTTGATAATGGTTTTCGTCGGCTCAGATTTGGTTCCCCTTGTCATGAGATGTGAGAACCCGCCGTTCAAGGCTGGCTACGGCCTTACACCGCGCACTCGGCAAGACTCTTCCGGGTCGAACCCTCCCTGAGTTGGGTATCGGACGACTTCGCCTCTGCCGATCCGGAGTTTTGGCACGGTAAGGCCAAAACGCAATAGATCATCGTGTGCCGTGGCGCGCGAAGGCAGTTTTCCTGCCGTACTCCAGCGTTCGCCTGTAGAAAAGACTCGCCAAGCGCCCTCAACATGGCGGGACCTGATCCAACCATTCTCTGAAATGTAATGCCTGCGGGGTCGCCCTCCTTAACTTCCCGAATAGCCGCCGTGAACCGGCCCAAAATGTAACCCCTTCGAGCCGACCTAGAAGCTAAGCCATTGAATCCGTTATAGTTGCATTCCCAAGAATTTGTAGAAACCTTTCAAAACATTACATCGAGCGGGAGATCAGGCGGTCAACTTCCCAGCCTACCCAGTCCCGACCGTCAAAGAAGCGGGACTGATTGCTGTCAATCCAGCCATCTCGTCGAGGTAGGCAATGACTCCAATGCCGACACCTCTGCCGCAGAACGCGTTTGAAGCCCGTAGAGAATATGAACCGATCAGTTGGGCTGACCGTTGGAGAAACTTTTCCCAACGGTCTGCGGGCGCGAACTAAGTCGAGAAGAGGCGTCAGGCCCTCGCTAAACGTTGCCTAGCTGTGTTCAGCCCACATTGCGTGCCATGGAATGGCGACTCTCCGGTTTTCCGATGCTTGGATGATTCGAGAGGATATTCCTGGGCTCATCAGCGGGAAAGAGCCGAATCGTGCCTCGCACGACTGGCTGCGCCATCGCCGGCCTTCTTGGTACTGCCTTGACACTGCTCGTCGCCGATCGTTGCTGATCGCACGTTAATAGGGCTGCCCTTAACCCATTCCGGCAACTTTCCAACATGACGGATCGCGCGGTCCATTCTGTTCCAGAACGTCGCGTGAGTTAAATTCTGGTTAGCCATGTGATGATCGTATCCCTTTCCGGTGGCCTTCTTAGTGCGCGTTGCCCTGCGCCAGGGCCCAGAGAGAACTCGAGGCACTGATAATGTAAATGTATGCTGCAGGTCCGGACGATACCCTCGGCGCCCTCTTTTCTGCACAAGGCGACGAAGCGGCTGCATCACAAGATCGACCAGACGTCGGTACTGGCGCTCCTCACAATTCCTGGTGTGACGCTGGATCTGTACGGTACCGCTATGCAGTCCCTCGAACGAGCTTACGAGGAAATTGATTGTGCGCTCCTGCAGAGTTGCGGCCTGTGTCCAACCGGCGTGCCTTTCTATATCCCGCGCGGCCCCAGCCTCAAGCGTGATTTGGTGGCGCTGGATCTGCCTCCTGATGACTCGCGGCGGGCGAAGCCGCGTTCTGCGTTGAAGGTGCCTGATAACGAGGCGGCCTATCTGGGCATGCGGTATGTGGTGGAAGGCGCGCAACTCGGCAGCCGCCTTATCTACGGCCACCTGTACGGGGTTTTCGGCCATAAATTGAGTGGCTTCGGTTCCTTCTGGATGCCGGGTTCGGTCCTGCAGGGCAGTTGGCCATGTGTGCTGAAAAGCCTCGCCCGAATGGAATCGCGGGCATCGCTAGCTGTGGCCGCGCGCTCTGCGCGCCTGACCTTCCGGCATATGGATCGTTATCTGGGAGGGAACGAAAAGGAGGCGCCATGAGCACAGACGCAGGTCCCTTCGGAGACTGTAAGAATGCAATCCTGCAGTACATTGGCAACGTGCAGGCGAACGGGGTATTGGTGGCTGTTCATTCGCACAGCAATCAGGTCGAATACTGTTCCGCGAACTGCGCCGAACTGCTAGGGATCAGTCCGGCGCAACTTCTGGGACAAACAGGCGAAGCGTGGCTGGCGACAGCGTGGTCGGAATTGTCGGCGCTCGCAAGTCGGGAAGGCAATCTGGAATGGTGCGATTTTGCCGTGCGCGATCCGCTAGTGGTGGTTGGACACAAGCAAGGCGCGCACCGGATTTTTGAATTTGAGCGCGCCACAGCCTCGCCGCGACATTGGTGGAATCATGCCACACGAACACGCTTTGTGGAACAACTGACGACGGTACACACTACCGAACACTGCCGCGAATTCCTGGTGGGCTGGGTATTTGAGCATTCCGGATACGATCGCGTCATGATGTACCATTTCCTGCCCAACTGGGATGGCGAAGTGATGCACGAACGCTGCCGTCCAGGAATGGGAGGATTCCTAGGGCTCCGGTTTCCGGCTGGGGATATACCTCCCAACGCGCGTCAGTTGTTCACGCTTAACTGGCAGCGCACGATTGTGGACGTGGATTCCGAGACGTCTCCGATTCTCAAGTGGAACGGAGAAGCACAGCCCCTCGATCTGACTTACTCGACTCTCCGTTCGGCGCATCCCGCGCACATTCAGTATCTAAAGAATATGGGCGTGCAGGCTTCCCTGACCTTGTCGATAGTGGTGAACGGGAAGCTCTGGGGACTGATCGCGTGTCATCACTTGTCATCTCGGTCACTATCGATCGAAGACCGCTTGGCTTTTGAAGAAATGGCGCGGCTCGTCTCGTTGCACCTGACCAATCTGCTCGGGCTGATCGAACAGCGCTCGCATGCCGACATGCGCCAGCGATTGTCGCGATTACAGGGGGCGATGACGACCGCCGGTGATGAGGCAAAGCTGGCACTTTCGCACAATTTGGGGATGATCCGCGAGACGTTCGGCGGGGGCGGTGCGTGGCTTCGATTCGAAGGGGAGGATTTCTTCACTGGGCTGGTTCCGGACAAACAGTCGCTTGCTCCCCTGCGGGATTTCCTCGAACTGCTTCCGCGTGAACACGTCAGCCACTATGACGTGCTGCCAGAGGTGCTCCAGTCCTGGCGAGCTCTCGCAGCGAACGCCAGCGGTGTGCTTTTCATGCCTCTGGGCAGCGCAGATTTCATTGTTCTGTTCCGCCCTGAAGTCATCGAGACGGTGAACTGGGCCGGAAAGCCGGAATTCCCCGAAGACGATCCACTGTTTGCGGCTCGCCCCTTGACTCCGCGCAACTCTTTCGCCGTCTGGTCGCAACGGGTGAGAAATACGGCGGAACAATGGTCCCGCACGGAACTTGAATTCGGTGAAAAGATGCGCGTGGATCTTCTGCTGTTTCTCGGTGCCATGCGCCTAGAGCAGAGTGCTTTGCATGATCCGCTGACGGGCCTCGCAAACCGACTTCTCTTCGAGAAGCGTTTGCAACAGGGAGTTCGGAACGCGATGCTGGACTCGGTAGGGCGGAAAAGCACGTTCGCGGTTTACATGATCGACTTAGACAGGTTCAAGCAGGTTAACGACACCCTCGGGCACGGGGCGGGAGACCAGGTTCTTACCGAGGTCGCGGCTCGTTTGATCCGTGTTGTCCGGACGGGGGATACCGTGGCGCGTCTAGGCGGTGACGAATTCGCCATCCTCCAAACAGGTCTCAACGACAGGGCCAGCGCCGTCTCAACAGCGGAAAGGATAGTGCAGTCGGTATCCCAACCCTACCAGATCGCCGGACAGACCGTAGAGATCGGCACGAGCGTTGGGGTATCCATCTGTCCTTCGGATACTGTTGAAGAAAGCGAATTGCTGGAATGCGCGGATCTTGCCCTTTACCAAGTGAAGCGCTCGGGCAGGAATGCGTTTTCCATATACGCCCCTGCAATGAGGGTGGTTGAGTCGCGTAGTACCACTGGCGAGCGGCTGGTCCAGGCATTGCGGGACAACGAGTTCAGAATGAATTACCAGCCCATCGTTGATGCACGGAGCGGCGAACTGCGAGGCCTCGAAGCCTTTCTGCGCTGGCATCAGCCGGGCCAGGCCGAAATGGTGGCTGGCGAGTTTATGCCGATGGTGGAACAAAAGCGCCTCGGACCCGAAGTCGGCCAATGGGTCATGGAAGCCGTATTCAGGCAGTACCAACAGTGGCTGCGGGAGGGGTTGCCAATGGTACCCGTAACAATCAATATTGGAAGTGCTGAGTTTGCCACCCAGGATTTGCTGGGGCAGATCGAGACATTGGGCACGCGTTACGAAACGGGATGGCAGTGGCTTCGGCTGGACGTCAAGGAACAGGCTTTGATCGCAGACGTGGGCCATGCGATCCGCAAGATCGGCAAACTTCGAGACGCCGGAGTCGGCGCTAACCTGGACAACTTCGGTCGGGGGTTCGTGCCGCTCGGCTACCTGACGCAACTCCCGTTTCAGGGTATCAAGCTGGATGCTATGTTGTTCGAACACGGAAACAGCCGCCAGCATTTCAACGCTCTATTCAATGTCGTCAAAAGCGTTGCGCAGGTTTTCAACGCTCAACTGACGGTCACCAAAATCGAAAGCCGCGAAATGAGAGAAACGCTGGCAAAGCAGAGCGTCGATCTCCTGCAGGGTTACGCGATTTCGCCACCCGCAGAAGCGGCCAAGGCAGCGGCATGGCTGAAAAAGCCGGATGGCCTGTCGGATGTGAACTGATCCGGACAGCCTCGCTGGCGGAAGGTTATAGTTTAGGGACTCCCACGGCCGGCCGCGCCGAGGCCGAACGCCGGCGTCTGCCGGCCTACACCCGCGCCCTGAAGAGTTTCCTGGACTGGTGCCAGCAACAGGGCGTGAGCGCCATTGCCGGCGTGCAGTCCTCCGCCAACCTTCCCTCTGGATCAGACCAACCACGAATGCAACCCCATGTTCCTCGGAAAATTCCTGCAGTGCGTACGGGACGAGCGGATCGGGCTCGCTGAGAGTTCGATAAGCATTCCGGATGTTAAACGCCTCCGGCAATACAAGCAGGGAGCCACTGATAGACCCGGTCTCCGCAACTGTCTTTCTCAACGAGGCCCGAAGCGATAGTGCGGGCTCGCTCTTGTCGTCGCCGCCGAAATGAAAGAAGCCGACATTTCTACTTGGCGCCGACACATGTCACTAGTACATCGTTCCGAAAGTTCTTTATGATATTTTGCCTGCCCTGTGGCGCGCGCTTTAGCGTGCAGCGGCGAACTTCAGTTCGCCGGGGGCCCGTTGAGCGGCGCGGTGCGCGAAACTGTGGGC
>Ga0302326_10020832_pt1 | contig 13471 bp, 12 predicted proteins | sample Palsa_T0_3_FD_202264 | JGI IMG/M metagenome (GOLD analysis project Ga0302326, IMG submission 202264) | Peat permafrost microbial communities from Stordalen Mire near Abisko, Sweden - Palsa_T0_3 | ecosystem: Environmental > Terrestrial > Soil > Palsa > Peat permafrost | place: Sweden: Abisko... | reverse complement strand
GGCGGCGACGACGCACGAACTGGCCCGGCGTCACCGCAACATCGTCGGCATCAAGGAGTCATCGGGGAACGTCGAGCAGCATGCCGAGCTCATCAGCGGAAATCCCCGGCCCTCCGAATTCACGATTTGGTCGGGCGACGATTACTTCTTTCTGCCCGCGCTGGCGCTGGGCGCCTACGGCGTGGTCAGCGTCGCCGGGCACGTCGTCGGCCCGCGCCTGCGTGCGATGGTCGATGCTTTCGACCACGGCAACATGGCAGCCGCGGGTGCGATTCATCGCGAGTTGCAACCGCTGTTCACGGCACTTTTCGCGACGACGAGCCCGATCCCAGTGAAGTGGGCGATGAATCGGATGGGTTTTGCCGCTGGGCCATGCCGGTCGCCGCTCGGCGCGATGCCCGATTCGCTGGCACGTTCGCTGGAGCCGCTCATCGCGCCGTATTTGCGCTGAGCGTGGAATCGATCGACGTCCTCGGCTGCCGCGTCGATGCGATCGATCGACCGGCGGCGATCAGCCGCATCGCGGAGTTGGCGAACGCGCAGCCGAGTTCACTCGTGGTCACGCTTGGCGTTGAGATGGTCATGCGCGCGCAGCACGACACGGCGTTCCGCACCATCGTCAACGGCGCGGCGCTGAATCTGTGCGATACGATCGGTCTGCTCCTGGCCTCACGTGCGCGCAAGGGTCCGCTGCGCAGCCGCGTCACCGGCGTCGAGTTGATCGCTGATTTGGCGGCCCGGTCGGCGCAGGATCGCGACATCCGGTTCTATCTGCTGGGCGGAAGCGGCGATACCGCGGTGCGCGCGGCGCGCGCGTTGGAACGACGTTTCCCGGGTGCGATTATCTGCGGTGCGCGCGATGGATATTTCCGCGCTGAAGAGAGCGCGGCCGTGGCGGCCGCGATCGCAGCTTCGCGCGCAAATACCCTTTGCGCCGGCCTTGGCAGCCCCAAACAAGAAAAATGGCTGGCTACCTACGGTGCGGCAGCCGGCGTCGGTGTTGGGATCGGCGTGGGCGGTTCGCTCGACGTGCTCGCCGGCGCGGTTCAGCGCGCGCCGCGAGTGGTACAAGGATTGGGGCTCGAATGGGCATATCGATTGGCGCGTGATCCGCGCCGCTGGCGCCGCCAACTGGCGCTCCCCCAATTCGTATTCGCCGTCGCGAAAGAGGCAGTCATGGGCGAGGAAAAGGCACGCTCGTGCCGGTAGCTGATGCCGGGCGCGTGCGAAGGGGCTAACGCTTGCTCATGATAAGATTGCGATAAGCCGATAGTAGAGCGTTAGGGACTTCGAGGTTGGCGCGGGCAAGTGCCTGTCCCGGCAGTCCGCGACGGTCGAACCCTAACGACCCGGCGGGCAGCCGCTGCGTCACGTCAGACGAACACTTCACGGGTACCCCATTTCCCCCAACCTTAATGTCGTTGCGAGCCCGAAATCGGGGCCTCACGCCGAAGCGTGGGGGGCACGCAGACGACGCGGAGCGCCCTCGACTGTATGAAAGCAATGATCCTCGCCGGCGGCATGAGCACCCGACTGTATCCGCTCACGCGGATGGTGCCCAAGCCGCTCGTTCCGGTCGTCGGCGAACCGGTCTCCGCGCACATCTTGCGCTGGCTCAAGTCGTTCGGCTACGACGAGATTGCCATCAACGTTCATTATCTTGCCGAAACGATTCAAGCCCGCTTCGGCGACGGTTCGGACTTCGGAGTCAAGCTGCACTATCTCTACGAACCCAAGCTCATGGGCAGCGCGGGCGCCCTCAAAGCGCTCGAAGACTTTTTCGATCGTCCCTTCGTCGTCGTCGGCTGCGATTGCGTTACCGACGCCAATCTCGACTCACTCGTCGCGTTTCATCAAAAGCAGAACGCGCTGGCGACGATCGGTTTGGTCGAAGCCCAAGACGTCGAGCAATACGGTGTTGTCATCACGGATGTTGATGGCCGCATCACCGACTTCCAAGAGAAGCCGGCCAAGGGCACCGAACGCTCCAAGCTGGTCAATACCGGCATCTACGCGTTTAGTCCCGGGATCTTCAAGCATATCCCGGCCGGCGAGTTTTACGATTTCGGCAAGCAGGTTTTCCCCGAACTGCTGGCCGCCGACGCGGAATTTTACGGATTCCGTTTGAACGGCGCGTACTGGGCCGATATCGGGACGCCCGAGGAGTACGTGCGCGCGACCGCCGACGCGCTGGCCGGGCGGGTGCATCTGCGCGGGATGCGGCCGCGCGGGATCGCCGGCGACGCACATCTCGGCGACGGCGTGCGCATCGAGGGCGACGTCCGGGTGGGCGCGGGGGTGCGGCTCGGTGCACGCGTACGGATCGTCGGCCCCAGCGTCATCGGCGACGGCGTTACGGTCGGCGATGATGCGCTGCTCGAGCGCGCGATCGTTTGGGACCACGCGGCGATCGGCGACCGCGCGCAGCTCACCGATACCGTCGTCGGGGTCGACTATCGCGTCGCGGCCGACGCCACGCTGCAGGAAACGATCGTCGCGAACGAACCCGTGGCTCCGTAGGAGGGTCGCGCTTGCCGCCCGTCGCGTGCGCGTGAAGCGCCGTGCATGTGGGAGCGCCTCCGCCCGTGGATCTTTCCAGTCAGCTGTCTGGGCTGCGGCGCGCCGCACGTGGCGCTCTGCGCTGCCTGCGCGCCGTTGCCGGCCGACCGCCAGACGGAGCGCGTCGCCAACGTCGCGGTCCGTGCGGCAGGCAGCTATGAGGGCGTCTTCCGGCAGGCGATCGTCGCGCTCAAGGGCGGCGAGCGGGCGTATCTCGAGCCCTTTGCGGCACTGCTCGCCGATCTGATCGCGGCCGGTGTTCCGCTCATTCCGCTGCCCACCAGCCGCCGCCGGCAGGCGGCTCGCGGTTTCGATCAGGCCGTCGAACTTGCGCGGCGGGTGGCAGCTTTGCACGGTTCCGTCTGCTGCGAGGTACTCGTGAAGCGCGGTATCGCGCAGCGCGGGCTCAACCGGCGCGATCGGCTCGAGGCAGGCGGCCGCTTTCGGCTGCGGACCGGGGCCGTGCTGCCCGAACTAGCGATCGTCATCGACGACGTGGTAACGACCGGCGCCACGCTGGCCGACGGCATTGCGACACTGCGCGCGGCGGGCGTCGCGGTGATCGGCGGCGCGGTGCTTGCGCGCACCCCGCCGGGGCGGAACTCTCGCCGTTAGCCCGCGGTCTTGGCGCTCGGATACGCCGAAGTTCACAGGAGCAGCCCAACGTGAAAGCCATTTGGAACGGAACCGTCGTCGCCGAGAGCGACGCGACCGAAGTCGTCGAGGGAAACCACTACTTCCCGGCGAGCGCGATCAAACGCGAGTTTTTCCGGGACAGCCCGACACACAGCACCTGTCCGTGGAAAGGCATCGCGAGTTATTACACGCTCGAGGTCGACGGCAAAGTGAACGCCGATGCCGCCTGGTATTATCCGACGCCCAAGGAAGCGGCGAAGAACATCGCCGCGCACGTCGCGTTCTGGAAGGGCGTCGAGGTCAGCTCATAGTCAGCGATCGGGCGTACCTGGCGCGGGCCTGCGAACTCGCAGCGCGCGCGATCGCCGATGCTGCGCCGAACCCTCCGGTCGGCGCCGTGATCGTGCGCGCCGGCGAAACGCTTGGCGAGGGGTACCATCACCGGCCTGGCGAGCCGCACGCCGAGGTCGAGGCGCTGCGCGCCGCGGGCGCCCGCGGCGCTGACGTTCGGGGCGCGACGATGTACGTTTCGCTCACGCCCTGTAATCACCACGGCCGCACCGGGCCGTGTTCCGACGCGCTCGCCGAGGCCGGGATCGGGCGCGTCGTGATCGGGGCGCGCGATCCGAATCCGGCGGCAGCCGGCGGGCTCGAGCGCTTGCGCGCGGCGGGGATCGCAGTCGAGGTGGTCGACGATCCGGCAGCTCAGGCACTGATCGAACGCTTCGTCTACAGCCTGGCGGCGCCGCTGCCCTTCGTGACGGTGAAGATGGCGATGTCGCTGGACGGCGCGATCGCCCCGCGGCCGGGCGCCGCCTATGCCCTAACGGGACCGCTCGCTCGCGAGCGCGTGCGCGACTTGCGGTGCGAATACGATGCGGTGATGGTCGGGGCCGGGACGATTCGGATCGACGATGCGCAGCTCACCGTGCGGCCGCATCGCGCGCGCCGCAAGCCTTACCGGCGGGTCGTCGCGTGTGAGACCGATACCGTTCCGCGCGGCAGCCGGGTATTCGCGTCTCCCGAGGGCGCACCGCCGGGCGCCTACGCGCCGACAATCGTGTTGGCACCGGCCGGGATTCGCGAGCGCTTCGCCGCGCTCGAGCCGATCGCCGAGGTCGTTGCGGTCGGCGGCGCGGATGCGCGCACGCTCGACCTGCGCGCAGCGCTATGCGCCTTACGCGAGCGCGGCATGACGACGGTTTTGTGTGAAGGCGGCCCAACTTTGGCCGGCCGGCTGCTCGAGGAACGTTTGGTTCAGCGCATCATTTGGTTCGTGGCGCCGCGGTTTCTGCAAACGCCGCAGGCCGTTCCCGTGCTGGCCGGCGCCGATCTCACCCGCGCCGCGGACGGGTGGCGTTTCGATCGGGTCGAACGCGTGGGTGAGGATATGATGGTAAGCGCGCGAGTCGGTCATGTTTAGCGGTTTGATTGCCTTTCTCGGCCGCGTCAAGCGCGTCGACGGCGATGCTCAAGCGGGTATGCGGCTCGTGATCGACGCACCGGATGCGGTCGCCGAAGGTGTTGCGATCAAGGATTCGATCGCGGTCAACGGCGTGTGTTTAACGGCCGTCGCGGTCGCCGACGGCACGATCGCGTTCGATGTCGTGCCCGAAACCGTTGCGCGGTCGACATTCGGTGCGCTGCGTCCCGCGGATCCGGTCAATCTCGAATTGTCGTTGCGGCTGGGTGACCGGCTGGGCGGCCATCTCGTCTACGGGCATGTCGATGCCGTCGCGTCGATCCTTGACAAGACGCCGGAAGGGCAAGGGCATCGCCTGACGATCGGAACGCCGCCCTCGATCGCGTCGTTGATCGTCGAAAAAGGCTACGTCGCCGTCGACGGGGTGAGTCTCACCGTCGCGACGGCTGCGCCGGGTCGCTTCACAATCGCGCTCATCCCGGAGACGTCAAAGCGAACGACGCTCGGTACGAAAGCCGGGGGTGCGCGCGTGAATCTCGAAGCCGACCCAATCGCGCGCTACGCTCAAGCCGCGGTCGCTGCCTACACGCAGAACGGTGCGTCGCATGACGAACTGGCATGGGCCTATGAGATTTAGCCGCGGACGTCGCGTCAGGGCGTGACCGCCGGCGTTCGCGACCGCGTCTGGTGGAGTGACGTCGACAAGATGGGCGTCATGTATTTTGGACGCTATGTGCGCTTCGCCGAAATGGCCGAAACGGAATTTTTTCGTTCGATCGGATATTCGTACGACGAGCTTCACGCGGAGTTCGGTATCTGGTTCGCGCGCATTCATCTCGAAATCGATTACCACTTACCGGCTCGGCTCGACGACGAACTGATCTGCCGCACCGAACTGGTGAAGATCGGCGCGGCCTCGATTCGCTTTCATTTCCCGGTCGAACGCGCAAGCGATGGCGCGTTGCTGGCCGATATCGGTTTAGTCGTCGCCTGCCTCGACGCAGCGACGCTGCGCACCGCGCGCACGCCGCCGGCGCTGCGCGAACAGTTGAACCTCCACCTACGCCAGTAGCCTGCTACGACGGCATCTGCGACACGGAGCAGCTCTGCGTTGTCGACTGGTACCATCGGTAGTATTGCAAGTGCATCTTTTCGGGCTTCTTATTGGGCGGACCGGGCGCCCAAGTATCCTCGGTGAACACCCCCAGATTGAGGATGGCATGCGCCGGGCCGAACGAGCCGTTGACCCAATCCGGACTCATCGGCTGCCGATCGATGTAGAATCGCACGACGGAGGGCGTCCAAAGCACTCCATAGGTGTGAAACGAAGTGGTCGAATTCAGCTCGACCTCATCCGCGACGTGCTGGACCACCTGTTGGCTGCCGGGCGCTGCCGGGACGTAGTGGTTGGTCTGAAACACGACGTTGCTTGGAGCGTAGGTGTCGCCGAACATCTCGTTCACGTCCAGCTCTTCGTAACCGTTGCCGTTGCCATCGCTGCCGCTGGACCCGAGCAGCCACAGCGGAGCGGAAAACTGGCCCTGCAGATCCGGCAGCGCGGCCGAGATTTCGATGTATCCGTAGGTCAGCTGCGGCGATTCGAGCAGCCCCGAGAGCCAATGGGCGCCGAGCAGCTGCGGCGCCGTTTTGTACGCCTTCGGCACTGGTACCGCCGTGATCGTTAGCGCGCCGCCGCTTAACGAATACGGGCTATAGGGCCCGAGTCCGCGCGTCGGATCGGTGTAATACGCGTCGTCCGTACCGATATTGTTGCGTGAATAGTCGCTCTGGAAACCCCACGCGCGGCTGGACCAAATCGCGCCGTCGGGTTGCGGCGTCGAGACGATCAGATCGGGTGAATAGTTCACGGTCGTATCGTGTGAAAACTCGTCGTCCTGCGCGGGTGCGTACGACGTTCCGCCGATGCAGAGCGCTGTCGGCGTCGGCGTCGGGGCAGGTGCGGGCGCGGGTGTGTTGGGGTTGATCACTTCGATGCCGTTGATCGCCGGGTTGCCGACGATGTTCGTCAGGTTGATGACGATTTGGCCGGCGCTGTTTGCTGTCGCACTGAACGTCTCGACAATGGCCGCATTCTGGCCGCCCGCTGCGGCATAGATGTCGAAGTTCGTGAGCACCGGCGTGTCGTTGATGCCCACATCGAAGACCCGCTGACCCGGCCCGGTTGCGCTCAATTCGGCGAAATGCAGGCGCACGGCGTACGCTGCTCCGGGAGTCAGGCCGGGGACCGCGTAAACGAGCGGTCCGGTGTTCATGAAGCGCTGCGTTTGGTAGACGGTTTGCGGTGCCGGGCTCGATACGCCGCTGGTGCCGATCACGGCCATCGTTGTGGCGATGAGGGGCGGTGCATCCGTGTTGGGCGCCCAAACGCCGATCCCCGCGCCGCCGGCGGCGATCGCGGCAGCATCGACCGCGGGCAAAGCTTCGATCTCGATCCCGTTGATCTGCGGGGAACTCCGAACCGGGGTGAAGAGAATCGCGATTTGGCCCGCGCCGTCGGCAGTGACGGTGAAGGCCCGCGCGACCGCCTTAAATTCACCGCCGGCCGCGGCAAAGATATCGAAGTTCGTGAGGACTGGCGTGCCGTTGATGCTGACGTTGAAGATGCGGGCGCCCTTGGCGTTGTCGGTCAGCTCCGCGAACTGCAGGCGCGTGGTGTACGCTGCACCGGGCGTCAAGCCAGGGATGGTGTAACTGAATGATTCTGGGCTGAAGCGTTCCGATTGATACACGGCTTGCGGTGCGGGATTGGCGACCCCCGCCGTTACGATCGGCGTGCTGTTCTCCGAATACACCCCGCCGCCGCTGAAATCGACGTCGGCCAGCCAATTGCCCGTCGCGGCGCCGCCCGCATTGATATCGAGAACGTCGATCGGACCCGGAATCTGAATTTCGATCCCGTTGATGATCGGATTCTGTAGCTGCGGATTGCTCGAGGTAAATTCGATGATCAGTTTGCCCGCCGCGTTTGCGGTTGCATAGAAGTTCTCGATGACCGCGATGTTCTGGCCGCCGGTGGTGGCGAACACGTCAAAATTCGTGAGCACGTGCACACCGTTGACGATGACATTGAAGACGCGCTGGCCGGCGCCGGTGTCCACGAGTTCAGCGAAATGCAAGCGAACCGTATAGGCTGATTTCGGAGTGAGCCCGGGTATCGTATAGGTGAACGGCGTGGAGCCCAAGCGTTGCGATTGGTAGACGGCTTGCGGTGCCGGATCCATGACGCTGCTCGTCGCAACGCTGTTCGTGCTTTGATAGGTATTGCCGGCGCTGAAATCCGTGTCGGCGACCCACGTACCCACGGCCGATCCGCCGCAATTGATCGCGATGACGTCGGTTCCCGGTACCGGTTTCTGGGCCGTGCGGACGGCGACGGCTGCCGGCTGGGCGGCATTCGAGTTCGCCGGAGCGGGCGACGTCGCCCCGAGCGGTTGGGCGTGCGGCATTGGGTACCGGCGGAGCGCGTCGGCGACGCCCGCCCACTTCCCGGCGAATCCCGAACTGCTCGTCACCGCCAGACCGCCGCCGGCGGCGTGCCAGCCGTCGAACAAGGTATCGTAGAGTGCGCGTTCGGCCGGCCTCGCTGCGGCGGCGGCTGGTGCCGAGACGTCGGCGGCATATGCCCACAGGGCGAGATTGCTGCGGCGCGCCAAGACCGCCATTTGGACGATGGCTTGCGACTGAAGGGCCGACTGTGCCGGGGCTTCGGCTTGCGGTAGATCGGCGACGGCCAGCACATCGGCCAATCGTGCCGCGGGAGCGGCGAGCAAATTCTGGGCGACCAGCGCGCTCGACGTTCCCGCGGCTGCCGGCGGGACGGCGAGGACGCGGTGAAATGCGGTGCCGTCGAAGCCGAACGCCGTCATGAGGCGCTCGAACAGTTGACCCGAGCGCCAGGCGTACCAGGCCGGCGCCGCGGTTTGCGGTGAATACGCGAGCCCGGCACTCAATCCGGCGAACGCCGCATACCGTTGATTTGGCGAGCCGGGAACCAACATCGCTTGACCGTACTCGAAAATCGGGTGCAAACGCGGATCGAGTGTGGTGCGCACGAGCGCGGCGAACTGCATAACGTACGCGTCGGTCACGCCGGCCGGGAACACGAACCATGGATCGTCGCCGCTGGCGTTGGCCAGCGCGATGAGGTATTCGGGAGCAACGCCCGTCGCGACGGCTTGGGTGAATTGATTGGTGGTCGAGCGCGCCGCCCAATCGAGGGTGTCGGTGAACGTCGCTGCGTGCGCCCAGTTTGCAAACCGCACGACATGAAAATGCTGCAATGCCGAGACAAAGCCGGGAAAGAACGGCGCGCGGGCATACGATCCTTCATAACCTGGCGCGATCAAGCGAATATTGCGGACGTAGTTGTGCGGATCGGTTGCGGTCAGCTGTAGGCGCACGCCGGCGGACCGGGGCGACAGGCGCAGGACGATCCGGCCCGCAGCACGCTCGATCACCGTTCCCGCGTCCACCGAGAGCGAGCCGCTGCCATCGAAGAGCAACACGTAGTCGCCGGCTGGATATGCTCCGCCGGCGCAGACGATCGTCTGCGCGACCTGTCCGGGGGCCAGCGCGATCGCGTTGCCCCAAGCGTCGAGCCGCAGGCCGCCAACGGCCGTCCATGGCGTCGCCTGTTTCATCGCGTCGACGAACACGGGCTGCGTCGTCGTGCCGACGTCGTCGAGCTCGATCCCGATCCGGCCGTCGACGCGGCTGTGACCGGTAAAGGCCGGTCCGATGCCGCCAGCACCCGCGGTCATGAGCGCCGCAGAAGTACTTGGGACGACAACATTACACACGACGATGAGGGCAATTGCGAACCCCAGCGCCGTTCGGCCAGCACGAAGAATCAGCATCGCCTGAGTTTGGAAGCGATTTCGCAACGGTTCCCGTTCGATCGTTCAGAGCGCAACTGGCATGTTATCGGCTCAGCAATCTAAGCATGGTACTTTGCTTGCAGTACAGGTACCAAAGTCCCACTCGGCTGCTCGCACGGAGAGTGCCGACCCATCGTTCTTCGACCGCTAGGCCGCTGGAATGTGGGGCTCGACACTTTCAAATCGCACCTGACTTCGCAATCGGCTCGGGAGCGCGCGCGCCGAATTCTTTGCCGGGCAAGGCAACGGGACAATGAGTAGCCGTTGCGAACTCCCCGAGCGCGGGTGCGGGAACGCTTGACGTTAGGGAGTCGTGACCATTCATGTACGCTATCGGTCGAATTGCGGTATTCGGTTTTCTCATCTTCTGTTGGGGACTTGTCGCGTCGGCGGGGGCCTCGCCCGTCGCACCTTTCGGCTCGTTCGGCCCCGCCGCCGCTGGGACGTTGTCCGGGCTCTACAATTTGAACTACGAGAACGGGACGATCACGGTTTTCCAGATCGTCGGCGGGGTTACCACAGTCGTCAGTCACTTCAGAGCGTCTACCAGCGGTTCGCGGGGCCTGGCCGTCGATCATCAAGGCCGAATTTACACCACGGTCACCCCGCAAAATTCCAAACCGTGCAGCGCCTGCATCGAGGTGTTTGGGGAGAAGGGCGACCTCCTGGCCCGGATCCAAGCACCAATCTTGCCGGGGGCGCCCGGCGCCCCAAACTTGGACAACCTCTCGCTTGACGCGCAAGGGAACATCTACGTCAGCGACTACGGCCAGCAGGCCGTGTACTTCTATTCACCCTCCGGGAATACGTGGACCGGCCCAACGATCGTCGTGCAAAACTCGACCAACGCCGCCTCGGTGGCCGTGGAACCCGACGGTGACGTCGTCTTCGTCTCGGGCGGCTGTGGATTCGCATCTGTTCGCCCGTACGTTCGCACGCAGTCCGGCTATCAGCCGGGAGCGTGCTTCAGTATCGGCACCATCGCGCTCATCGGCGGGGCAGCCTCAGACGGCGGCGCCGTTTTCACCCCGGTGGATGGCGCGGGGTCGTTCGTCTCGGTGAGCTCGGAGGCCGGCGGAGGAACGGGCTTCACAATCCCGGACCCGCACGGCCAGATCGGCGGTATCGCGCTCGCCACCGGCGGCGCGATCGCGTACGTCGGCGACCATCACGGGGAAAAGTTGTACGCCTACGCACGGCCGCCGAAGGGCTGGCTTTCAGGAGTAGCGCCGAAACTACTGACGAGCTACGTCGGCTTCCAGGGTCTCGACGTCATCGCGATTCGCCCCTAGGAACGTGTCGGGCGGATGAAGTCTCGCCAGCCTCACCCTGCACGTCGAAGATTTCGCACATCATCTCGGCGCGTCGAAAGTCGTACGCCCCGAGCCCGATCAGCAGCCTACGGTCCAGGCGCGAGACATGTCGGCTGTCCGTGACGACCTGTAACCACAACCGGCAGTACACCGGGTCCGGTAAGATCTCGTCGAAAACGTCGTCGACGAGATCTTCCGGGCCCTCGCTGAGTCCACGGAAGTAAAGAATGAGCGGCTGATGGTCGAGCGAGAGCAGAAGCTCTCCGCGGTGGCGGATCAAGCCCGCGCCAGTGATCGAAGCCCAATCGGTCCCGTGGAGCACGTGGGCCTGAACGACCGGGCCGATGAATGTCCCGGCGATAAAGCGCAGCGGCGTGTGGCCGCGAAATCTGGCACGAATCCTACCCGCGGACCGCGACCCACAAAGCCGACCTCGCTTAGCAGGCTGCCGGTTGTAACGCCAGCCAGCAGAGACGATCTTCGGTATCCTCGTCGAGGGGCGTGTGTACGGTGATGAAGCGCGTCGCGCCACGTAATCCCACGGCCCGAACCATCATCCTGAGCGGGCCTGCCCTCGGATGGCGCAGCGATTCGGCGAATTGTGCGCAACCCGAATCAACGAGGTCCCCGTTGCGCCAGCGGCGTCGAAACTCGAGGTTGTCGGCGAGCGCCATGACAACACGGTGAGCTTCGGGGCGCCGCTGCGCCAGGTGCATGCGCAGCAGGCCGCAGCAGATCGAAGCAACGGCATTCCAATCCTCGTAAAGCTCGCGTTGGGCGGGATCGTTAAAAAGACGGAGCGCGTATTCGCGGGTCAGATCGGTGATCCGCACCGATTTCATGCGCTCGAACGACGCGTTCGCATGAACCACACGCAGGCCCGGATCGAACGTCGCGGCAGGCAACTCGGGGCGCGTGGTCAAGATCGCGAGCGCCTCGTCATCGATTGCGTCGGTATCCGAGAGGTCGGCCGGATAGCCGCACAGCGCGAGCAAATAGACACGCTCCTGGGGCATTAGCCGCAACGCAGTGCACACGTTTCGAACGAAGCGCAGTGAGACCGACCCCGCTTTGCCGAGTTCGAACTGCCTATACCACGTATTCGAGACCCCAATCAACTCCGCGGCCTCATCGCGGCTTATCCCAGGGGAACGCCGATTCTTACGCACCGGCAGCCCAGCGGCCTCGGGCGTGAGCCGATTGCGGCAGTGTCGCAAGAACGAGCGAGATTCTTCCTTGATGAGCGTAGCGCTTTGGAGCGGCTCGAACTGCGGCATCGACATCGTCTCGCGGTCCAGTTTCGCAGGTTCGCCCGAAGCGGTCAAGGCAAAATCGCGATGGCAGCTTTCGCGAAATGAGAACGATCGTGTACGATGCTGCTCATAGACGATGCCGACCCGAGTAACGGTAGCGATCCGCCAATCCTCCACCCGCGTAGCTGCGGCAGCCGTGAGATAGACGGTCGAAACGTCGTAGTCGTTATAGTTAACTCACACTTGGCTGACACATGCGAGAGCTTGTTCTACCATCGACGGCACAAAGACAACAGCCTAAGCGGGAGAACCATGCAGCGATTTGAACGCTCGACGAATCGGGCGTGGCTCGGTGAATTCTTACGTAGCCGGCGAGCACGTCTATTGCCGAAAGACTATAATTTCCCAGTGATGAGACGTCGTCGTTCGCCCGGCCTGCGTCGCGACGAGGTTGCACAGTTGTCCGGCATCTCCATTGCCTACTACACCTGGATCGAGCAGGGTCGCGATATCAACATGTCACCCGAAGTGCTGAACGCAATCGCGCGCGCTTTGCTCCTGAGCGAGGCAGAACGGGTTCATCTGTTTGCTCTTGTCGGCATTGAAGTGAGGGAAAACACTGTCGGCGACGAGCGTGTTCATCCCACGATCGCGAACATCTTCAATTACGCGCCATCGAGCTGGTGCGCGTTTGTGCATGATTCGTGGTTCAATGTGCTGCAGTCCACGTTTCTCGCGATCGCTGTTTTCGACATCAGTCCCGGTCGCGCGCTCGAATCGAACCTGCTCTATCGATTGTTTGCCGACCCAAAGCAACGCAAGGTATGGGTCGAGTGGGAGAACGAGGCGCGCATGGCCGTCGGGATGTTTCGTCATGGCTTAGCCAGACGACCGACCGCCTCGGAAGGGTTCTGCCTCCTCGACGCGCTGTTGGAAGTACCAGATTTTGCCCGCATTTGGGACGAGTACGACGTGCGCATTCGTCCATCGCCGGATGAGTTTTTCCGCCCGGAACCGTGGCAGCTCGCGCATCCCGAACTCGGCCTCGTGCGCGTCCATCGGCTTGCCATGGCGATTCCGGCCGGCATCGACCATACGCTCGTGTTGTGCAGCCCGGCAGATGCTGAGACGTCCTACACGTTCCGTGGTTTGCTCGACCGCGAGCAGAGTTTGGAGCGTTATCTCATGCCCGCATGATCGCCGCGTTGCTTCGACGCCGGAACGGGCGCGCGAAGTGGAAGCTATTACTCGCGTTCATGTGATAAGCGGCTGGGTAGCACTGCCGGCGCGTGTGCTTCATGGTTAGGACACCCCAGCTAGAAGGAGCAAATGTTTGAGCAAGATCAAAGACGCCCTGGACCACGCGCGCAGCGAAGCCCAGGACCTCCA
>Ga0302326_10020829_pt1 | contig 13471 bp, 7 predicted proteins | sample Palsa_T0_3_FD_202264 | JGI IMG/M metagenome (GOLD analysis project Ga0302326, IMG submission 202264) | Peat permafrost microbial communities from Stordalen Mire near Abisko, Sweden - Palsa_T0_3 | ecosystem: Environmental > Terrestrial > Soil > Palsa > Peat permafrost | place: Sweden: Abisko... | reverse complement strand
AGCGGCCGACCGTAATGACTTCTCTCCGGCTGAGACCATTGACGAACTGCTGGCACACGCCGCTTAAGCATGACGAAAGCCTATTAAACAGGGGCGCGGAAAGTTTCCAGCGCCCCGTCGTATTTTTGGCGGCTGCGTCAAAATACCCATTGTTTTATTGGGAGTACTGGTTCTAAGTCCTCAACGGAGCGAATACACGCTATAGAGTTGTGCAATATTTGCGCTACGCGGGTCTCCTGAATGGATCACTACACGATAACGGAAACGGAGGGTTTCGCCGGGTGCCAGGGTGAGGCTGCCGTTCTTACTGTTGTCGTGTTCAAAATCATGCAGGCCGAATATGTTAGCCGCGAATAATCCATACGAACGGGCATGCCACCAGGTCGGGTGTCGAGGGTTCGACGGATGGTCGAAAATAGCGATTCCCAATGCCTCGCCGTCGACGATACCGGCAAAATCTGCCCAATCTGCACGTTTCCCCCAGATCTCCTTTTCACCGTGGCGGCCCTCGGAGTCGACCATCTTACCGGTACGCTCAGGCTGCGTGGGAGCGTCGGGTCGCGGCTCTTCCAGCGCGGAGGCCAAGCGTATTGCAAAGACGCCTTCCTTGGTGTCGCCGAAGATAACCTTTTCACGAGCGCTCAAGGTGATGTCGAAGTCGATGGTGCGGACGTCCTTCCCCGCGTAGAACGTCATCCGGCGCGCCTCCCCCAACAGCGGCTTGCCGGCCGGGTCCTGCCACAAGAAGGAGGCGTCGATGGTACCCGAATCCTTCCCGCTCGAAACACCATTCACCTTTGCCAGTACGATGCGGCCAAACTTGCCGCCGCGGCCTTCGTTGCCCCAGAAGTCATAGCCATTCACGTCGCCATGGGCAAACCACAGGCCGCGATGATGCGGATGGTCATGTGTCTCGCCGGCTATGTTCTCCATAGGATAGCCGCGCGTCACTACTTTGCCGCTCACCGACCGCAGCGGATGGAGGTACGGCTTATTGGTTTCCGGGCCGATGAAGAAGTCGGTGAAGGGCCGGCCGTCGATCTCGACCGAAATGCGTTCGACGCCGTGCTCGGCGATGCGCACCTGGGCGGCCACCGGAAGCAGCAACAAGATGCCCCAAAGAACAGGTTTCATGGGTTCACTGAATCCGCGCCCGGCTGCCTTAGAAGAGCAGCTTCAAAGCTAACTGCACGTTGCGGGGAGCGCCAGGGCCGATGCCCGGCGCGCCAAACGCGACATCGTATGTCGAGCCGACCTGTCCCAGATTGCTACCTTGAAGGTTGTTGGCCGGTCCGGAGTAGTTTACAAAATTGAAGATATTGAAGATTTCAGCCCGAAACTGAAGTCTGACGTGCTCGCCGATCGGGAAGTTCTTAAACACCGAGTAGTCGATCTGGTGAGTGGGAGGGCCGTAAAACTCGTTGCGACCCTCATTTGAATAGGTGCCTGGGGTGGGCGACGCGAACGCCGCCGGATTGAACCAGTAAGAGGTGCTGGTGGCTCGATCTGAAGCGGGCACATTCGCGAAGGGGTTGCCGACCACTTCGGCCCGGTCGGCGAACTCGAGCGTGCCGCTGGAATCGATGCCGGAATACACCGTAAACGGCGTGCCGGTGAAGAACGAGAACAAGGTATTCATCTGCCAGCCGCCTAAAAGAGCCCGGTACTTAACCGCCTCGGGGAACGTATAGGTCAGGAACATGGAAAATGAATTGCGGATATCGAAATCCGAATTACCGAAATCGCACCGCAGGCAATAGCTGTCCTGAGGAATGATGTGGCGAGCGTAGGACAGGTCGTCCATGGAGTGTCCCAGCGTGTAACTGAGCTTGGTGGTAAAGCCGTGGAAATTGGTGGTCCGCACGGAGGCCAGCAGGGCGTTGAAATGACCATCGGCGACGGACTGCACTTCATTGATGGCGGCAAGGTCGGAAAACTGGCTGGCGTAGGGCCGCGAGCTGTTCGCTTCCGCCGCGCCCTGCGGAATCTGATTGATATCCAACATGTCCGGCAAGTGGCGGCTCAAGCTGCCCGAATAGCCAACCTCGACCACCGCATCCTTAGCCACTTGATACTGAATGTTGAGGTTGGTATTAAAGCTATAACCGGTGACGAACTGCTGGCTGACGGCGAAGCCGCCGTAAGGGCCGGTGGCCGAACTTCCCGCAAAGATAGGAACGCCCGACGCAAGCGTAATCGGCGATTGAGTCACCACCGTCAAAACCGGTGCGGTTCCGCCGATGTTCCCGTTAATTCCGGTCCCGGCGCCGTTGGACGCGCCGCTGTCGCCGAAGTAGGCGATGTTGGGTACCTGATAAAACATGCCCCAGCCGCCGCGGATCACCACCTTGCCGCCGGCCTTCGGTTGGTAAGCAAATCCGAAGCGCGGAGCAAAATCGTGCAGATCGCGGGGCCACAGGGTGCTCAGACCGTGTGTGCCGACATAGGTGATGCCGCCGTCAGCGGGGATGAAGGTCGAAATAAGGTCCTTCGGATTAGCGATCGGGCTCTGATACACCCAGTTCACGCCATAGTTCAGGGTCAGCTTCGGAGTGATTTTCCAGGAGTCCTGGCCAAAAACAGAAGCTCCGTTGAGGTCGTAAATGCGCTGCTGGTTACCGTAGGCGACCCTCGCGTTGCCGGCACCTATGCGGCCAGAGAGGAAATCCGCAAGCGAGTCGAGCGATGGATTGGGGGACACCCCCAGGTTCGCCGGCGGACATGCTCCCCCCACTTCCCAAGTGTCATACGAGCATTGTGCGGCGTAGGGTCCTTGCGTGCCATCGAACGTGAATGTACCGGGCGCATCCGAATCATAAAACACATCCAGGCGTGAATAGCGGTAATCGCCGCCGAAACGGAACTCGTGGGAGCCCACCGTGTAGGTGAAGGTCTGATCGATGTGGCCGGTGGTGTCGATGCGTCCGAGCGGCGGCGTCAACCCGGTTGAATCGAATCCTGAAATGTTGATGTTCGGGGAGCCGAAATCCGTGGGATTGGTTACGCCGTCGTTGAATCCGATCTGCGGCATGTTGAAGCCGTGGTTGGCGTCATCGAACACCTGCTTGAAATAGTTCACACCCACGAGTGTTTGCGCCACCAGACGAGGCGTAATCACAGCGTTGTAGACCAACGAGAAGTTATGCATGCGGCTGGGGCAGGACTGGAAGTAGTAGGGCATTGCGGAGCCGACGTATTCCACTTGATTGCCAGTGCCCCCGAAGTAGCGGATAGCGATGTTGTTCCTCTCGTTAAACTGATGATCCAGTTTGATCACGCCATTGTAACTGTTGGAAAGGTTAATACCAGCGCCCGCGTAATTGTGCTCCGTGGCGGGCCCGGACAGGCTGTTGGCCGGCCAGAGGGTGTTGATCACCGTCAGCGCGAGAGGATTTACCGCCACCCCGTCTTTAGTCATAACCTGCGTGGCCTCTGTAACCCATGCGGCGGACGGAGTAGTTCCCGGCGCAGTCAGAGCCTGCCTGTAGTTCTGTTGCTCATAGTTCATGAAGAAGAAGGTATTGTTCTTGACGATGGGGCCGCCGAGCGAGCCTCCCTCCTGGTTGTTGCGGAGTTCCGACGTTGGCGAACCAGGGGGCGTGAACCAGTCATTCGCGGCGAGGGCCTCGTTCCGGTTGAAGTAGTACAGCGAGCCATGGAAGTTGTTGGTTCCGGACTTGATCACCACATTCAGCACGCCACCCGAGTTGCGGTTCTCTTCGGCACTGCTGCTGCTCTGCAGGGAGAATTCGGCGATCGCGTCAATCGGAAGAACGACGCCGGCAATGCCCGAAACGCCGCCTTGATTGACGGAATTGATGTTGTGCCAAAGGTCGTTGTTGTCGGCTCCATCGATCTTCCAATCAATGCCGTTGAAGCGGGACCCATTGAGGGAGCCGTTGGCGTTGGCGCCGGGATTGAACTTCAGCAACTGTGTAAAATCGCGGCCATTCAGAGGAATGTCCAGGATCTGCTTGGTGTCGATCAGGCTGGTTTCCGCCGACGAGGCAGTCTCAATCGCTACGACAGAGGCCGCCACCTCGACGGTCGTCGCTTGTTTTGCCACTTCCAGCTTCAGTCCGACGGTGGCAATCCTGCCCGCATCCACTACGACGCCGGAGACGTGAACGGTGTCAAAGCCCGACTGGGTTACGGTAATGTCATACTTACCGAGCGGGAGATCCTGAAAAACGAACTCACCCGTGGAAGAAGTAATGCCTTCACGCGTCAGGCCCGTATCCGGACTCACCAGCTTAACGGCGGCGTTAGCCACGGCGGCGCCGGAGGCGTCGGCGACCGTGCCCGTCACACCTCCACGAAAGGTTTGCGCAATCAGCGACACCGACGCTAGAAACGCCAGAAACAATACGGCGGAAATCATTCGGCGGATCATAAGCAAAATCCCCTTTTGTTCTTTGTGTTCTTGTCGCAACCCTAGTTAGAGGCCTTCCACTGCCAACGAGTGAGGCAACGGAAACCTGGTGTCGGAGCGGTCGTGGCTCAAACGCAAGCAGAGGGCAACGAGGCTACCGGGCAGCCCCAAGTTGAAACACTGGATCCATTTTGACCTGGCCTCCCTGGTTTTCACAAAGTATACATCGAACCGCTCGATCGATGCCGTTGATGAATCGTTTTTAATGTTTGTCTAGAAGCCGCCGCGCGGGCGGTAACCGGGGCGTGACCGGACACGATACTTCTTGCCCACGTCCGAAACGATCTCCACGGTGATCTTGCGGAAGCCCTCGTTGGGGTTGGGTTGCGGATAGTAAGTCACGGTATAGGAGTTCCCCAGGTCCTCGCGGATGGATTCGAACGCCTCGACCTGCTTCTGCCAGGTCTTAGCCCAATAGGCTTTGCCGCCCGTGCGGGTGGCGATGCGCTTGAAAACGCCGCTCGAAATAGGGTCCTTGTTCACCTCGTTGGTGGAGATGACGTAGATGGGGATGCCTTCGTCCTCGGCAACGGCGCGCACGTCATCGGGCGCCACCATGCTGGCGTTGTCCGGGCCGTTGGAAAATACGATCACTACCTTGCGTCCGGGCACTCGGGCAGCGTCGCGCAGCGTGAGCAGCAGCGTATTATAGAGGGCCGTATCGTCTCCGGCCACGGCCTTGCGCAAACCTCCGATGGCGTCGGCGCGATCGCGGGTGAGCGCCGACGCCCGCGAGAGATTGCGGCTGAAGGTGTAGACCGCCACCGAATCAGCGCGGTCGAGGCCGCGCACGAAATCGGCAATAGCATCCTCGGCGTACACGAAGCCGCGGTACATGAAGTTGCTGGTATCGAACAGCACGAACACGTTGGTGCCGACGAAAGCATCGCTGTGCAGGTCGATGCCCGGCTTACCGGGAGTCTCGACGGACTCCCCCGCAACTAACGGACGCAGGCTGCCATCCTCCATTACTTGCATAGGAGGCTTGGTCCCCTCCGCGAAGGTCGACATCTTTTGCGGGATGCCGTCTTCGTAGACCTTGAAATCCGTGTTCTTAAGATTGTTGATGTATTTGCTGTGGCTATCGGTGACGGTGAAGCTGAGGACTACCATGTCCACTTTCACCCGGAAAACGGGGCGCTGTCCATCCTGCGCTTTCAGCCAGGCCGCGCCCGCCACGCCTATAAAACCCCGTCGCGATATGAGACTCATGGTTCACCCGATTGATCGATTCTAACTCCACTACGGCAGCGCCGCCTTCTGTTCGGCCATCAACTGCGGCCGGGCCTTGGCGCGTACATCTTCACCCACGGTATGCAGGGAGCGCAGCACGGCCGGCCAGTCCTCCAGATGCGAGGCGAAGATATGCTCCACCAGCTTTTGGGTCCACTCCGGAATGCGGAGATTGAGCTGGGAAGGCGTAGTGTAAGTCTCGTCGGCCACCTCCGCCCAGTAGAGCGTATTAGACTCCCAGCTTTCGGCCAGAATGCGGCTGGAGTAACCCATCAAGGTCGGGAAAGTGCGCAGATGCAAAAGTTCCAGCCGGTAGGAGTTGGCCAGTGTTGGCTTGGGCGTGCCGAAGGCGGCCGAGATGGCCGGGTAGTTGATCTGGCGGGGCGACCCGGCGGCGAGCCGCTGGATCTCCGCTAGTAACGGCGAGGGCGGGCTCTTGGGGCGCGCGCCGACCTGCGCGGCGAGCACAAAGAGCTCCGAGGGGGTCACCCTGTCGAAGGCGGCTTTGACATCGCCCGCGTCGAGCAGCACGGATAGCTGGTGCACGCGCACAGGCGGAGCTTGCGCGCTCAAGGCATCCAGCACCTGCTGGCGCACTTCGGGATCGAGCGCGGCTTCGGCCAGCAGGAATTCGGCGTAGTGCATGTGCAGCGCCACCCAGTGTAACTGCGCAGGCGTAACATTCCACCAGCGAGGGATCACCGCGCTCAAAATCATCTGCGGCGCGAGGTCGCCCCAGATAAGCGCCTGGGTCTGGTCCGGCACCAGGAAATTCTGCTCGGCTTCGGCCAGGGCATAGGGCAGCCCGGAAAGGGAGCCCACCAGGCGTCCGCCGCCGTTGGAGGGCCAGCCGGTGCCGAACACCTCGGTAGCGCGCCACATGTGGTTACCGCTCTGGAGGCCCAGGAAATCGTGGCTGCGCACGAACAGGGGATTGGTATAGAGCACCTGAGCGCCGGGGGGCGCGTAGTGCACATAATTATAGGCCACTAACGTGTCGCGCAGGAACGGGGCAAGCAGGCCGCGCACCTCCCGCAACCTGTCGCCTGAACCTTTGTCGAGCAGTGCGTGCAGGTTCAGCTTACGCTCGGCATCGACGTGTTTCTCGGTCCAGTAGCCGAATGATAATGAGTTTTTCTCGATGGCGCTCAGACTGGCGCGTGGAAGCTGGATCTCGCCGATGCGCCCTGCCAGCCGGTTGACCAGGGCGGCGTCCAGCTTCTCGCCGCGGGCCAGGCGGTCGAGATTATCGGCCATGCCGAAAAGATCGTTCAGCGAAACAATACGCTGGGCCTCCAGGATGCGCACCATCTCCTCTACGACTTGCGTATGAGAGTCCACATCGCTGGGGTTGGCCGCACCGGCCAGCAGGTCGATTACCCGCTCTTGCGACGGCGCATTCGAAGGCGAACCGGAGGCGGCCAGAAGCAGCTTGACGCCGTCGCGCCCCGCGTCGAACAGCGAGCGGTCGCTGCGCACATCGGAGAAAGGCTTGACTACGGCAGTGAAGGTCTCGTCGGCCTTGGCTGCCGGCAGACTGCCCGAACGCGAAAAGATCTGCCACAATCCCACCACTGCCTGCATGGTTCCGGCGGCGTCGGCCCGCAGCATGGGATCCTTGATGCGATTGATCTCGTCAATCGTATCCATGAACTGAACGATAGACTGATCGCCGAGCGTAGCGGTGTCGTTGAAGATGGCGTACTGCGTCCCATACTGATGGTAGTCGCGCGCCAACCTGTCCATGGTGTCCGGCGCCAGCGGCTTGACGCGATTGCGGTCCAGGTCGCTCAGTGCCATGAAAATCTTCAAGGGCTCGTTCTCGACGGCCTTGCGTGTGAGGCCGAAAAGGGCTTCGATGACGTCGTCGGAGTCTTTCCAGGTGGTGGCCGAGCGGGTCAGCTTACCGTCATATTTGCCTTGGGGATGGTTCACGAACAGGTCTTTCCAAACCTGCAGATTTCCCGGAATGTGCGGCCGTCCATCGGGCTCCAGCCACAGGCGGGTGGTGAGCAGCATCATGTCGGCGTTGGCGCGGAACACGGGCCGTGCGGGGCCGGGGCTGGTCACCCTGCCGCGAATGGCGAGGTAGAAGCGCTTCAGGCGCGCCGGCTCCGTGAGGTAGTCTTTCACCGGCCCGTTCATGCGCGCCAGAGCGTCGAAGTAGCTGGCCATCCAGCCGTCGTCCCGGCCGATCAGCTTTTCGAAGAAGGCAGTGCCCTGGTCGGGCGGCGCGCCGGTCAGTTCGCTCCAGACCGCCACGGTGCGCGGAGCCCCGGGCACGATGGCCTTGCCATTGCGGATCTCGAACATACCGCCGAAGAAGTCCAGCACATGCGCGTAAGCCCTCAGGCGCGGCATGGGCACATCCTTGCGCAGCGCCTCGGCAGTCTCATAATCCAGCTTGGACAGTCCCAGATACAACCGGCACAAAGCCGGGTCGGAGAGGAAAACGTCGATGAACTCGCTCGACTCCTTCTCCTTCGGGGAGAGCCAGTAGTCGGAGCCGAACAGCACCGGCACGCGGGTGGGATGGTAGTCGTAGGAGTAGGGGCGATTGGTGCGCAGGGCCTGCTCCAGGTCGTGCAGCGGAAAGCCGGAGTCGGTGGTGAGGAAGGCGCGCGTGGCATTGACCGTTTCGAGCACCACTTCACTGCCGCATCCGCCGCGCATACGATAGCCCAGAATGCGCAGGAGCTCGCCGGCGTCCGGCGAATCGCAGTTCTCAATTTTGATGACTTTGGCGTCGCCGGCCAGCTTTTCCAGCTCGCGCGCCTGCGAAAGATAGCGGTGCACCAGCTTGAGGTATTCGGTTTGCTCGAGGGCCTCGTTGCCGTGGGCCGCCTGGAAGCCGTTGGTGACCACGTTGCGCGCCAGTGAAGAGAGCAACTCGTCCGGCTGCAATTCGCCCGAAATCGCGGCCATACGGTCGAAAGAGTGCACGGGTCCGGGTATCTGAATGTATTGCCGGGTGTCGCCGGTACTAGTCCCGGCCGTCCAAGCCGGCACGGCCCCGGCACCGCCCGCCGCGCGATACGCATCGAGATACTGCAGTGCGGCGGCCCGGTCGCCATTCAAAGCGGAAAGCTCCGCCAGGCGGCGAGCCACGGCTGCGCGCTGCTGTTTATCTCCCGGTTTATCCAGCGCAGCCAACAGCTTTACGTAGGCATCTTTGGCGGCCGGATCGCCGTAGCGATCTAGAAATTCCGCATATTCCTTCAGGGCGCCGACACCCCCAGGATTCTGGGCGGAGCGCGCCAGCAGCATGCGCGCCCCCATGGCATCCCCGGATTCCTCCAGTTGGCGAGCCTGCTCCAGGCTCTGACTGGCCCGCACCGCCGTTACACAGCAGCAGGCAATAAACAGGGTAACCGAAAAGGCTTTCATATTGGTCCCGACTCTGTGGTGATACTTTATCATGTCCGCCAGCCGCGTGGATCCCAAAGTTTACGGATTGGTTCAGTTACCGGCAAATACGGATGTAAATTGATTCGGAGAGCGCGGCTGCTCCGCCGCTTCCGGGTTCCGATTCTATTTCGGGAGTTGGCGCTCGACTTACTGCCCCAGCGTGACCTTATCCCCCGTGCGGCAGGAGCGGTAGACGGCGTCCACAATCTCGAGGGCGCGAAGGCCGTCCTCGCCCGAAACCAGCGGTGGGCGGCCACAGCGGATAGCCTCGCCGAAGTCCAAAAACTGGCGCTCGAAGGGCGCGAGTGAGATGGCCATGGGATCGGACGAACCCGAGGCCACGTCCTTTTCAACCGGCGCCGGCTCGCCGCTGTCGTCCCGCACATCCCAGGTGGTCAGTTTGTCGCCGGAAATGATCGCCGTGCCCTTGGTGCCGTGGAATTCGGTGCGCTCGGTGTAGCCGGGCCAGAAGGCCGTGGACGCCTGGACGACGCCGGTGGCTCCCGAAGAATAACGGAGCACCGCGTTCACCACATCCTCGGATTCGATCTTGTGCAGCGCGCCGAGTTGCCAGACAGCGTAGAGTTCGCGGATGGGTCCGGCCAGCCAGCGCAGGATATCCACCTGGTGAATGGCCTGGTTGATCAGAGCGCCGCCGCCCTCGGTAATCCAACTGCCCTTGATGGGCCGGGCGTAGTATTCGGGCGACCGATACCACTTCACGTAGCAATCGCATTGGAGCAGCTTGCCCAGCCGGCCGGCGGCGATGGCCCGCTGCAGGAATTGGCTGGACTGGTCGAAGCGATGCTGGCTGACGACGCCCAGTTGAATGCCGGCCTGGCGGGCCGTTTCCACCATGGTCCGGGCCGTCTGCATGTTGGTCGCAATGGGCTTTTGTACCTGGATGTGTTTGCCGGCTTTGGCGCAGAGCTCCAGCGGCTGGATGCGGAAGTCCGGAAACGTGCAGACGTCCACGTAGTCCACCTCGGGGTGGCGGCAAACTTCTTCGTAAGACTCCACAAACTCGACGTCGTACTGGGCGGCGAAGCGGCGCCCGGATGCGGCATTGGTGTTCGTGCACACGGTCAGTTCGAAACCAATGTTGCGGTAGGCTTGCGCATGTTTATGCGAAATGGCACCCGTCCCGATCATCCCGACCTTCATGCAATTCTCTCCCGCAGGCCATTGTACCCGGATACAATGAGGGATCGTCATGTTTCGTTCTTTCTCATACGCTTCAGCGGTTCTACTGCCGCTGTTGCTCGCCTCGGGCTGCAATAAATCCGTCCCCGCCGACGTTGCCGCCACGGTGAATAACCACGCCATCACTTATACCCAACTCCAGAGGACATATCAGCAGTCGCAGCTGGCCACCCCCGGCCAGGACCCCAGCGAAGAGCAGGCTATGGCGCAGAAACTGGAGCTGTTGCGCAGCTTGATCGACGACGAGATCATGCTGCAGCGGGCCGAGAAGCAGGGCCTGCTGGCCGGCGACGCCGACGTGGAAACCAAATTGACGGAGCTTAAGGCGCCCTACACCAAAGAGCAGTTCGAACAACAACTCCGCAGCAGCAAGATGACGCTGGACGATCTGAAATCCGAGATCCGCCACAAGCTGAGCATTCAGAAGCTCATCAATAAGGAGATCACTTCGCACATCACCATCACGGACGCCGACGTGACCAGGTTCTACAATGCAAACAAGGCCGGCTTCAATCTGGCGGAGCCGCGGGTACACATGGCCCAAATTCTGGTGACGCCCAACCCGGACCCGAACGTGCGCAATCTGAAGAACAGCAAAGCGCAGACCGAGGCTGAAGCGGGGCGCAAGATCCGCGAAATCCAGGAGCGGCTGCAGCGCGGGGAAGACTTCGCCATGGTGGCGCAGAGCTACTCGGAGGACTCCAACTCGGCGCCCAATGGCGGGGATTTAGGTTTCATTCCAGACTCGGCACTGGAGAAGGCCAACGTGGAACTGCGCAAAATGGTCGTGTCGCTGGCGCCCGGGGCGATCTCACCGATCGTGCATACGCCGGAGGGCTACCGCATTTTCAAGATCATCTCCAAGGAGTCGGCCGGCCAGCGCGAACTGAACGACCCGAGAGTGCAGCAGAGCATTCGCGAAACGCTGCTGAACCGCAAAGATCAGCTCCTGAAAAACGCGTATTATGAGGTCGCTCGCGACGAGGCCAAGGTGGTGAACTATCTGGCACGGAGCGTGGTGGAAAGCGCTGGCCGGGCTGGGAAGTAAGCTTACTTTCCGGCGATCCGGAAATCGTCGAAATAGGTGACGCTGTCGGCCCTGGTTGACAGTCCCACTTTGCCGGTGTCGGCGAAGGTGGAGTCCACGACCTGGAACAGCCGCCGGTGATTGAAGTATACGCTGAACAGGGGACCGCGGAACTGCACTTTGAGAACGCTCCACTGGTTGGCGGGCACGGGGTGCTCGACGCCGTAGGTTCTGGGAGGCATGCCCTTCGCGACCAAAGGTGTACGTTTGCTGTCCTTCACCTTATACAACACGATGTGGTTGCGCAGTGACTCGGCCTGCAGAAGGTAATAGTTGTCAGGGTCATGGTAGCGCCACACTAATCCGCCAGCGCGATCCCTGTTGCCGGAGACGGGCTTGATTTTCACGCTCAGATCGCCATCCTTTACATTCACCTTGTTCAGGATGGCGAGCGGGCCGCGGATCTCATTCGAATCGCTTGAAATCTGCGCGAGAACGTTGGGCGGACTGGGTGCGCTGGGATCTTTCAGAATCTCCCAGTGAGGGGGCGCTCCGGCGTAAGTCATGGTTGAGGTCCAACCGGGAGGCATCTTGCCCGGTGCGCCAGCGTCGAAGTTGACGTTTACCACGCCGATGCTCCCCAACGTCAGAGACACCAGCCAGCCGAGGGTTTTCATATGAATGAACGCCCGCCCCGCCCAAGGCGCCGTCTCTCTCTCTTTGTAGCACAATGGCCGCCACCACAGGTCTCTCCGAGCTTTGCGTGATGGCCTTACGGGATGATTCAACACCTATAGGCTGAAGCCCACGGCAGCACCCTGAAGCGTTCGCCACAACTAGTAGCGCCGAATGCCCGCTATCGCAGCGAAGACCGCAGTGACGTTGGCCCCGATATCCGCGCCGTCGCTGCCGCCATGGTGATAAGGGCTGGTGGATGCGAGCACATAGTTACCAGCGGCAAAGTCGACGAATCCGACCAAGGCCCAGTTTAAAGGCAGGCATGCGGAACTGACTCCGCCCGGATAGTTGCACGGCGCGGGGTTCCCCGGGGGTGTCGCGGTCGATGTGGCTTCAAAGAAATGGTTTGCCGCGGGATAGGGCAGTCCTTCCGGATTGCAGCCGACGCACCCTTGCGGCCAAGTGTCACCCACGAATACGTCGTAAGAGAGGTTCGCACCGATGGGGAAGTCCTCAAGGACCATCAACGGATTATCGCCGTCCGCGGTAAGCGGGCCGCCACCGATATTGTTGGTAAGGCTGAATCCGATGTTGGTGCTGGGGGGCTGGTCTCCGATATAGGCTGATTTAGAGACAGCGTTAGTTCCACTGTTGATGCAGGTGTTGTGATCGATGGTGAGGTCAAGGGTCGGGCCGGCGACCTCGAGCGAATTGCCTGCGACATCTCCCCACTTCGGCGAGATGCCCTGCATCAGGTTATTACGCAAGAGGACGCGGGCCGTAGAGGTCGTTGCGAACCCGTTAACAGAGAATCCGCCGGCCGCATACTGACACAGGTTGTTAGAGAACGTTACGTCGAACGCGGAGAAACCGGAGAAGATGTTGAGGATCGCGCACTCTCCCTGGCCCTGCGCAACGGCATAGCTCATGATATTGGAATCCACCAGCACTCGCTGGCAGTCCTTGCATTCGAAATTATTCTTCACGTCGTAACACGCCGCCTGGCCGGCGGCTCCGCATGGGGCGGGCTGATGGTACCAGGCCGCCAGCTTGTTGAGGTTGTTCAACCGCACAGTGATGTCACTCGGGATGTTTCCGGGGATGGTAGGAGTTCCGCCGCCTCCAAACATGATGTTCTCTCCGGTGGCCTCCAGGTAGTTATTAGCTATCAGAAACGGCCCTGGGGAATTGTAGGCGAGGACTGCCTGGGTGTCCTGTGTAGTGTTTATGAAGTCATATACCTGGCTGTTGATCAGCGCGAAATTCACCGCATCGGCAAGGAACCCGCGCACGCACATCTGGTCGTTGCCATGAACCAATACCCGGTCGAAGGTGACGTTCGACGGCAATTGTGAGACGGCGGTCGCTCTGTCACTGAGCGTTATCAGGTTCCAGAGATCCTGCACTCCCAGGGTAACGGTGAAGTTAATCCCCGCAAAGTACCACCCCGAGGTTCCGTCCGCGAAACCGAGGACGCTAAGATCGTTCGG
>Ga0302326_10020828_pt1 | contig 13472 bp, 11 predicted proteins | sample Palsa_T0_3_FD_202264 | JGI IMG/M metagenome (GOLD analysis project Ga0302326, IMG submission 202264) | Peat permafrost microbial communities from Stordalen Mire near Abisko, Sweden - Palsa_T0_3 | ecosystem: Environmental > Terrestrial > Soil > Palsa > Peat permafrost | place: Sweden: Abisko... | reverse complement strand
AGCGCGGTGTCACGCGATGAATCTGTTAGGCGCTCCGCTCAGGATGACGATTTTGTGGGAATTTGGACAAAAGAGATCTAAATAAGTTGGCGCTTATGGGACGCAGTCCTGGGTCAGCATGCACCTTCGAAAAGTCCCGTAGGGACGACTGAAAAAGTTAATTGAGACATGGTTCTGAATTCGGGCGCAACTTCCAGTCGCTCCTCGATCTCTACCCAGGACTGCGTCCTGGGCTAAGTTCAGCCAGACTTGTCCAAATTAGATTTGAAAAGCGCCTCGATTCAGCAACCACTGTTTATGGAACCGTTGCCCTTTCCTTTGTCATCCCGAGCGTACCCGGATTTCCTGCCACGCAGCGCTGGACACGGCCACGTGTGCGGCTTTCTTTAAGGAAAGCCGCATGAAGATCGCCAACCTGATTTTATTCGCCCAAGCTCTCTCCAAAGCAATCAAGGAGGGCGGCGATTTGTTCAATTGCGTCCTGTCGATTGTGGGCTGTGCTGACGATGTGCCCAAGGCTGGAGAGAAGCGCGTCGCGGCCGGCGTCCATGGTCCCAACATAGCAAAGCAGGGTAAGCTTCTTCCATGAGGTTTAGAAGCGCAACCCAGACCGATATTGCTCAGATCTATGCGCTCGAGAGGCTGCCGGAATTCCGCACTATGGTTGGGTCCTGGCCGGAAGATCAGCATATGCGCATGCTGGCCGACCCTGGTGCCGCCTACATCGTCGCGGAAGATCAAGCAGGACGGATCGCCGGCTTTGCGATCCTGCAGGGGTTGCTGTCGGAACATAAACAGGTGGAACTCAAACGCCTCGTGGTGCGTACTCCCAACCACGGCGTTGGCAAGGGACTCTTGACCGAGGTTGCAGACCGGGCATTCGGTGAACACTCTGCGCACCGGCTGTTTCTGGACGTGTTCGTGACCAATGACCGCGCCCGCCACGTTTATGAAAATTTCGGTTTTCGCAACGAGGGCATCATGCGTGACGTGATCTATCGAGATGGAGCCTACCACTCGCTTGTCCTGATGTCGTTACTGGAAACAGAGTATCGATGCCGGAGCAAAGCACCCGCGCACGAAGCCATGAAACAAGGCGGCACGAATGGATAGGTCAAATGGATAGGTCCTGGGTTCTGACGGCATTGGCTTTGTTTTACTGGGCAAGTTTCGCGGTTGCGCAATCTGCACCAGACACCGGGTGGCCGAACTATGGCAACGATGCGGGTGGCACGCGATATTCCGCCGCGCGGCAGATCGATCGCAGCAACGTCGCCCAGCTGCAAGTGGCCTGGACGTACCGCACGGGCGCCTTGGATCAGCAGACAGAAATGGTGCGCAAAGCGGCGTTTGAAGCCACGCCGATCCTGGTGGAGAACAAGCTATTCCTCAGCACCCCATACAACCGGGTCATCGCGCTCAATCCGCAAGATGGTCAGAAACTGTGGGAGTACGAACCACACGTCGATCTTTCCAGGAATTACTCCGAGGTTTCGTCGCGGGGTGTCTCTGCCTGGCTCGATTCCAAAGCGAAGCCGGGCCAGCCTTGCCGCTTGCGCATTTTCATGGGGACGCTGGATGGGCGGCTCATCGCCCTCGACGGTGAAACAGGGAAGCCTTGCCTTGATTTCGGCGTCAAGGGTGAAGTGAATCTTGCCCATGACGCAGCGACCGCAACCGAGTGGACGGGCGGCTACCAGGTCACGTCTGCTCCCGCGATCGCCAACAATCTGGTGATCACCGGCTCTTCCATCGCCGACAACTGGAAGGTGGACACAGGGCGTGGGATCGTGCGCGCTTTCGACGCGCGGACGGGCCAGGTGCGTTGGACGTGGGATCCTATCCCGTGGGCTGAACAGACGCAACCGCGCACTGGGGCGGGGAACGCGTGGTCAACACTCTCTGTCGACGCTAAAGAGGATTTGGTTTTCATTCCTACGGGCAGTGCGGCGCCGGATTATTACGGCGGCATCCGCAAAGGGGACGACAAGTGGGCCAACTCCGTCGTTGCTTTACTCGCATCCACGGGCAAGTTCGTCTGGGGTTTCCAGGTCGTTCACCATGACCTTTGGGACTACGACGTTGCCTCACAGCCCACGCTCTTCACCTGGAAGAACGGCACGCCGGCAATCGTCATCAATACGAAGATGGGCCACGTGTTCGTACTGAACCGGCTTACCGGTGTTCCGCTGCTGCCCGTGGAGGAACGACCCGTACCGCAATCTGATGTGGCTGGTGAGCAGAGCTGGCCGACGCAGCCGTTTTCGACCATCTCGCTGGTACCGGAGAAGGTTTCTCCGAGTGATGCGTGGGGGCCCACTCCGGAGGATGTGGCGTGGTGCCGGGACAAGATCGCAGCCTCGCGGTGGGAGGGCATGTTCACGCCCCCGAGCTTGCAGGGAACCCTGGTGTTTCCAGGCAATGTGGGCGGAGTGAACTGGGGCAGTGCGGCTTACGATCCCACCCACCACATCATGGTGGCAAACACCAATCGCCTCATCGCCTGGGTCAAGATGATTCCCCGCGACCAATTCGGCGCGGAAAATCAGAAGCCGCAAGACAACCGCATCTACGGAGAATTTGGAGATCAGAAAGGCGCTCCTTTTGGGCTCTACCGCACCTTCCTTCTGTCTCCGCATAAAACGCCTTGTAACGCGCCGCCGTGGGGTACCACCGAGGCGGTGGATCTCTTTACCGGGAAACCGGTGTGGGATGTTCCACTCGGCACCATGATTCCAGAGCAACAGACCGGGTCGATCAATCTGGGTGGGCCGATGATCACCGCAGGCGGCCTGGTGTTTACGTCGGCGGCGATGGATCTTTATCTGCACGCCTTCGATATCGAAACGGGGAAAGAGCTGTGGAAATATCAACTTCCTGCAGGCGGGCAGGCCACGCCGATGACATACACCTTCAAGGGTAAGCAGTACGTCGTGATTGCTGCCGGCGGGCACGGCAAGCTGGGCACGAAACAGGGCGACTACGTTCTTGCGTTCACCCTACCTTAAGTTCGGCCCAACCAGCATGTGGGGATGGCGACGATTCACCATCACGATGGCAACGATGCTGAGCACGGCCATTGCCATCAGGTAGAAGGCAGGCGCGGCGTTGTCATGGGTTGTGGCGGCGAGCCAGGTGAAGATGGCCGGGGCAAAGCCGCCGAAGAGAGTGACGCCCAGGTTATAGCTAAGCGAGAGCCCGGTGACTCGCGTGCGCGCAGGGAAGATACCCGCCATCACCGCTGGCGCGGCAGAGATGTAGGCGATTTGCAGCAGTGTTTCCCAGGTGAGTCCTACCAGGAGTGTGGTGAGTCCCGGGTGGGTGACGATGAGACGAAACACCGGGTACAAAGTCAGCAGCATCAGGATCGCGGCAGGAAGCATCATGCGCGTCAGGCCGATCCGGTCCGCGAGGTGGCCGGCCACGGGGCACAGCACAATGCCAAGTGCTGCCAGGACCATGGTCGCGAAGTAACCAACGGCGGGAGAAAGATGTAGTTGAGTGGTGGCATAGGTGGGCAGGTAAAGCGCGAAGTAGGTACCCGCTGTACCCAACGCAACCAGGCCCGCGCCGAGCAGTAGCCCTTGTTTCTCAGTCGCAAAAACCTCGCGGATGGGCGTGCGAGTGTGCGTCGTTTGTACGAACTCCGGAGTCTCGTCGACTTTGTGCCGGATGTACATGCCGACCGGGCCCACCAACAAGCCGAAAGCAAAAGGCACGCGCCAACCCCACGTGTGCAGTTGGTGAGCAGTGAGCGCGCCGGTCAGCACAAAGCCGAAAAGCGCAGCCAGCAATTTCGCTATTTGCTGACCGGTCATCTGCCAACTCGAAAAAAAGCCTTTGCGGTGGGCTCCGTGCTCGATCATAAAAGCGGTCGAGCTGCCGAACTCTCCGGCCACGGCGAAGCCCTGTGTCAAACGTGCCGCGAAGACGGCAATCGGTGCAAGCAAACCGATGGAGGCGTACGACGGCATGATGGCCATTACGCCGGTGCCGATGACCATGAGCTGAATGGAGAGCGCGAGCGCGGCTTTGCGGCCGGCGCGATCGGCGTAGGCGCCGAGAACAACGGCTCCAATCGGACGGGCCAGATACGACAAGCCGAAGGACATGAAGGTGAGCAGTAGCGAGACGACTGGATTCGCATTAGGAAAGAACACGCCGGCGATAGTGGTGGCAAAGTAACCGTAAACCAGAAGGTCGAACCACTCCAGCGCGTTGCCGATGGTCGCGGCTGCAATCTGCAGAGCTCCACTGGCGTGTTTCGGCGCCGGCGGCACGAGGGGGTCGAACGTGGTGGTGCTGGACACAGGAAGGTAGCTGGAGGTTACATGACGTGGAATGTCAGGGCAAGGCGATTTCCGCCGAGACAGAGGCCCCATTCAAGGCGGGGCCTCTGTCCGATGCGCTACGCTTTGGCGGCTGCCGCGGGAGTACTCACTGTGTTCAGTTTCTCGATCGAGGCGTGATCCAGTTTCAACTTGGTCGCCTCAATCAGGTCGGTCAAGTGCTTGTCGCTGGTCGCACTGGCGATGGGAGCGGTCACACCGGGTTGCATCATCAGCCAGGCGAGCGCGACCCGCGCCGGGGTTGAGTGGTGCTCGCGGGCAACCTCGTCCAGCACGTGGACTACGTGGAATCCCCAGTCGTTTAAATACTTGGCGACGGTCCCGCCCCGCGCTTTTCCCTCGGCGTCTTGTTTCGAGCGGTACTTGCCGGTAAGAAAGCCCGCTGCCAGCGAGTAGTAGGGAATAACGCCCAGGGTATGTTCCTGAACCACAGGCAGCAGGTCGGTCTCAAATCCCTCGCGCTCCACCAGGTTGTACTTTGGCTGTAGCGAGATGTAGCTCACCAGCCCATTGTCCTTGCTGGTCTCGAGTGCTTTGGCCAGCCGTGCGCCGCTGTAGTTCGAGGCGCCGATATGCCGCACCTTGCCTTGCCGCACCAGCTTATCGAAGGCGGCTAGAGTTTCTTCGAGCGGCGTCTCCTCGTCGTCTTTGTGAGCCTGGTACAGGTCGATATAGTCGGTCTGCAGGCGCCGTAGCGAGTCCTCGACGGCCTGCTGGATGTATGCGGGTTTCAGCCCTTTTTTGCCTTCACCCATATCAATGCCGAGCTTGGTGGCCACGATCACGTTGCTGCGCTTGTCTCCCTTCGCCAGCCACTTGCCCAGAATTGTTTCGGACTCACCGCCCTTGTGGCCCGGCATCCAGCGCGAATACACATCGGCGGTGTCGATAAAATTCAGGCCGGCCTCGAGTGCCGCATCCAGTTGCCGGAACGAGTCTGCTTCCGACAAAGTCCAGCCGAAGACGTTTCCACCGAGACAAAGTACGGGAACTTCCAAATCGGATTTACCTAGCTTGACGCGCTGCATCGCAATCTCCTTACTCCTATGATGTGCGAAACGCGCGGCGTGACGCAAACTGGCTTGGAAGCCTCACTAGATCCAATCGAAAAACATTTCCAGAAAAGGTCCGCGGAACTGCAGATCCCTCGGCTGCGCTCGGGATGACAAAGGAGAGGGCGACGCTTCATGAAAATATTCTTTTGACGGAGTGGGCCTGCGGCCCACCCAAGGCGAAGAAAAACGCCTCCGGTCCACCAACAGCTCTCCAAGAAAACGTTGCCCTCCCCTTTGTCATCCCGAGCGCAGCCGAGGGATCTGCAGTTCCGCGGACCTTTCGTGGAAATGTTTTTTCGACCGGGTTTAGCGCTGCGGTTTTGGAACAAGCTACTTAAGTCAGCTTCCTTTTGGCCTGGGAGCGGGCCGCTTTTCTCCCGTGGGATCTCCCGGAATGCCTGCTGTAGCTGGCGACCCGCAGCGTGGCTGAGGAGCGTGGTTTGGGCCGATACTCAACCGGAGGACGGAGGATCGCCTCCACTCGCTGTTCTGCGGCGACGGGCTCGTGATTGTAGTCCGGATCAAACATGGCGATGACGGTGGCGGCGCGCACCGTATAGAGTCTTGCCCATTGGCTATCGATCAGCGTGCTCTGCACGGTCCGCCAATGCTCCGTGTCCGTCTCCATGTAGCCGTCGAGTAGCGGCAGTTCGCGAAAGCCGTTTTCATCGTTCAACGCGCCTAGAAATTCGACGAACGCTTCCAGATTTGTACCCATCTGAAACACCAACTGGGTCAGTGCCATCTGCTGCGGCCCGGTGAGCCTGTCGAAACACCGGCAGTAGCCCTTTGCGTTGTAGACGGCTTGTATGGCCGAGATGCGCAACAGCCGCGTCGCCTCTTCTTCCGTGAGCTGTGGCGTCAGGGTGTGCCGGATCACCTTTCGGCGATACTGCTTCGCCGTCCATCTATTTGCATCCCGGTCAAACTGATCGAGAATTTGCTGCAGCCCCTCCGGAGAAAGCCCGGCAGCTTGCCAAAGCTGGGCCGACGAAGGCTCGACGAACGAATGTGGATTGAGGGGATCAAGCTGCGGGTGCGGCATCGCCTGCACGTCGAGACTGAACCCCGCGCCAATGAGCGGCCGGCGGGTATTCGGGTCAGGATAGGCTGCCAGTACCCAACCCTCATGCTGATGGTCGCGAAGGATATCCATCAACCGATCCAGGCTGAACTTGATGTCGGAGTCCCTGAAATCCAGGAGTGCCTGCGCTCCATTTCCAGAATCTGAAAGCGACAACAGGGATTGCACTGGAAGCAAGAGCTCCCCAGCCGACGGGGGCGGGGTTTGGGCGGAAGCGGAGGCCGCCGCCAGGACCAGTAATGGAAGAAACGAACGCATCTTTCAGGGCTCTTCCGGGCAATATCGTGTGCAATACACAATGACTGAAAACTCGCCAATAAACAATGACGGAAAAGTACCAGCCAGGAGCGAGGTAGCGCATCCAACACGGGTGCCAGGCAGGGCTTCCGATGCTTTGGTCGAGTAAAGTGGTGCACAGACGCATATGGCCTCCATCAATTCCCCTGGCGCCCCTCCCCAGCCCGCAGCTTCGAGCAAGCGTCTCCTCCCGTGGCTGGTGGCGGTCGCGTTTTTTATGGAGTCGCTCGACACTACGATCCTGAACACAGCGGTACCGACCATTTCCGCAGCACTTCACGTAACTCCGCTGAGCATGAAGTCGGTACTGGCCAGCTACACCTTGAGCCTGGCGGTTTTCATTCCCATCAGCGGCTGGATGGCTGACCGGTTCGGTACCCGCCGGGTATTTGCCTCGGCAATCGGCCTGTTCACCCTGGGATCATTTCTCTGCGGCATCTCCACCAACATTCACCTGCTGGTCGCTTGCCGCATCCTGCAGGGGTGCGGCGGAGCCATGATGGTGCCGGTGGGCCGACTGACCCTGGTGCGCACATTTGCCAAATCCGAGCTCATCCGGGCCATGAGCTTTGTGGCTATTCCAGGCCTGGTCGGCCCCATGCTGGGACCCGTTGCCGGTGGCCTCATCGTCGGATACTTTCACTGGCGGCTTATCTTCTTTGTGAACATACCGATCGGCATCTTCGGTCTGCTGATGGTCTATCTCCATCTGCCGGACTATCGCGAAGAGCACACCCACCCGCTCGATATCGTTGGGCTCATCCTCTTCGGTTCGGGGATCGCCCTGCTGTCATACGTGCTGGAAATCTTCGGCGAACATGCCCTGAGCGTGCGCGAGATCCTCGGACTACTGGTCATTTCGCTCTCTCTGCTCGCGGGCTATCTGTTGCATGCCAGGGGAACCGCGTTTCCTTTGCTGCAGTTAAATCTATTTCGCATTCGCACCTTCAGCGCCGCGGTCAGCGGCAGTTTTTTCACTCGCCTCGGCATAGGCGGAGTGCCGTTCCTCTTGCCACTCCTCTACCAGGTGGGTCTTGGATTTTCTGCCATCGAATCCGGCCTGCTGATTGCGCCCCAGGCGATTGCCGCCATGAGCACCAAGTTCCTCATGCCGAAGATTCTGGCCCGGGTCGGCTTCCGCGGGGTGCTGATGTCGAATACCGTGATCCTCGGCCTGCTTCTGCTGCTCTTCGCTACCATCGGGCTTGGCACGCCCGTCTGGCTGATCGTGCTGCAGGCGTTTTGTTATGGGACCTTCAGCTCGCTGCAATATACCAGCATGAATACTCTGGCTTATGCTGACGTCAGCGAAGAACAGACGAGCAACGCCAGCTCGATTGCCAGCACGGTGCAGCAAATGGCCATCAGTTTCGGAGTAGCGTCGGCCGGGCTAGCCACCGCGTTGTTCATTCCCGCTAGCCACGCCAACCAGCGGGAGATGATTCACGGTATTCACCAGGCGCTGGTGGTGCTGGGCGGATTCACCATCCTCTCTACGATCATCTTCCGGAAACTGAAGAGTGGTGACGGCAGCAGTGTCAGCCAGCAAAAAGTCGCTCACTCTGAGTGATCTTTGCTGGTCAACAATCCGACCGCGGTGAGCGAAGGCTTAGGTGCGCTGCTCGAGGAAAAAAACTGCTTCTTCCTGAAACGAAGCAGGTCGCTCGCGACACTATAGTTTGGACGTTCTTTTTTGCGAGGACCACTACGAATGAAGGCCGTGATCCTGGACTTCATCGGGATCAAGTGGCCGCATGTTTCTGTGGCAACTCTGGTCAAACAGTAAAGGCGTGTGAACAGATGAACAACAAAACCAACAGGAAACGACTGTTGGCGGCAGGAACGTCAGGCGCTTCCATAATGGCCCTGACGTTTCTGCCGAAGTGCCCGCTGTGCCTCGTGATGTGGCTCTCGGCGATTGGCTTCACGAGCCTGTTTTCAAAGCTTACGGTCGGTGCGGCTGGTAGCGTATTCATGGCCGTGGTGCTGCTCCGGTTCTTTTCGGGTATTAGGAAGTCCCCGGCAGAAGTCTCCAACGATGCTACCGCGCCAGGCGGAAAGCAGAGTACTCATCGTTGTTGCGAATAGTTCAGGAGTGGATCTCACGGGCGTGCTTCTCCAAGGTTTCTACAAGAAAAAGCCGAACAATGCCGTACCGTCTCCCACAGATGGAAACCCATCGTTCTCCGCCTTGCCAGCGAAACCCGGCGTGTAAGAAGACAGTTATGGTGTAGGAGCCGCGGTGGTGCTTGCCAGTGGACCGTAAATGACAAGCGCAGGCTGGTCTCCAACGGTTGTTTTTAGGTGTGCTCCGGTGGCGAGTATCGTTTCCTGCTGGAAAGTCGCGACATACACCTTGCCGTTGGCTACTACAGGCGGACAATATTTGGCGAACTGTCCCAGCCGATCATTATCTCGACCCGTGCCTTCGCTGTCCCAGAGTTCACCTTTTGAGACATCAGAAGCATCGAATGCACGCAAAATGCCGCGCACGACTTGACGGTTTGCATTGTCGTCGAAAGGCATATTCACCCACAGAATCCCCGTCCCGTCTTTCGTTCCGTCAGCGGAGAGCTCGAGGAATCCGCCTGGCATCCAAACGGGTCGACCGCGCGTCGGCGAGAATACGCCGGTGGGGAAATCGGGGTAGGGCGCTGATTCCGGGCTGACCTTGAAGGGCGCTGCGGGATCGAATCGCCATCCGGCACTGGTCGAGTCAGGGACCAGCCTGAACTGCTTGAGGTGGTCCTCTTCTCCCATGACGTATACATACATCTCGCTGTCTCTTGGCCATAGGACCGCGGTGCCATGAATGTTGTAACCAAGGAGGTTCGCAGGTACAGGGTCATGCGTGACCTGGAATGACTGGAGAGAGAGACTCGCACCTTTTCCGAGATTATTTCGGTCGAGAAGGTAGATGCGTCCTTCTTTGCCTCCTGCTACGGCCAAATGACTGTTGGGAATGAGAGCAACTCCGCCTGAGCCGAGATCATAGTCGTCGTCTTTTAGTTCGACCTGGTCTGTCGGCGTAAACCAGTCGAGGACACTCAGCTGGCCACCCTGGAGTTTCATCTTGAGCACGCTGTCGGAGAAGTCCGTCGTGCCATTGTAGGTTCCATTCCCGGTCGCAACATAGATATTCCCTGACTCATCAATCGCGGGACCCTCTCCAGACATCCAGATCCCGCCCAGGCCTTCTTTGTATTGATGGGTGTTAGATACCGGTCCTTTGCCATTTGGAGTGACGCAAAATACGGCAATCTTCTTAGGCGCTTTTGGATTTGAGACGTCGTACGCAAAGACCCATCCATGATAAGGACCGGTGTCGCAATGCCCCCCAAATGCGATATAAAGCATGCTGCCATCCAGGGCGAGAGCCGGGCGATTGAGTTGGTAAAGCGGATTGAAGACGATTTTGGCGTTTGCCCCGGAACCTGTAGATACGATGCCCTGACCGTTGACTTCTCCCTGGATTGAAATCTTTCCGAGCTGGTTGCCGCTGGACAGATCCAGGGCGTAGAGGTTGTAAAGTAAATTGCTGCCGGTGCCGGACTTAGCTGTTACAAACACCACCCCCGCACGCGGTAACTGATTGCTGGTAAGCATGATCGCCGGCGTGCTGGTGATACCGATCTGGGTCGTTATATCTGTACAGAAAGGAGCGCCAATTGCGCCGTATAAGTCATGGTAATCGATTGCCGGTGCGAGGTTGGTTCGCCACAGCTGCGCATTGGAAGCCTGGTTCACGTTGTCCGCGTCGAATGCATACACGCTGTTGTTCTCAGTGGCGACGATCGCCATCGTTTTAGAATCTCCGGCCGGACCTTTGGCGCCAGACACGATGAGCGGCTGCGCGTAGATGTCACCATCTACAAGACGGAAGGCAAGTTTGCCGAAGTTGGCGTTGTTAAGGTTTGCAACCGTGAGTGTCGTTTCCTGAAGATTTGCGCCCGTCCGGGTGTTGTCGTTGTGCTGCGTCAAAACGCTGACCTGCGCGCGCACGGGCACAACGCAAAGTGTGACCAGGATCCAGGTAATATGAGCGATTGTTCGCATGGAGAGATCCTCCCCTGATGTGGGCCGGGCTACGTGACTCGTGGCGGTTGTAGAAAATGAGCACCCGCGCAGCTTAACTCTGCAGATAGGAACCTTGGGAGCGGTGCGGATTTTGGCTAGAAGCTTAGCACACAATTTGGAGATTTTCACTCATTCGCTTCGCTAAAGCGAGAGAGACTTTTGTTCAGGTCATCCTTTTACTCTTCTTACCAGGTGAGCGCATTTACGTCCTGGTAACTGCGCGGCGCACCGCCATGAATCAGCGCATGTTTCATTCTCTGCTAAAGATACTGCGACGGTGGCGAATGCTGGCTACATCTCTCCTCAACCGCCGGCAACCCTGGTCACGGATGGCAGAGTGGCGGGGCTTTTCAATCGTGCATGCTAACCCAGGACTGCGTCCCATGAGCGCTAACTTGCTTGGGATGTTTTTCTTTAAAACTCCCACAAAAACGTCATCCTGAGAGCCTGTGACTTTTTCCGATCTTTTCGTGTTTTCTGCATCCACCAGCTGTATTTCAACCCCCGCGACAAAGCCGTCATCCTGAGCGAAGCGCTTCGCGGATCTATCGCAAACAGAGGGCTTTATGGCGCGGAGCCGAAGGACCCCGGCGATGCTTGTTGGCAGATGCTCTTGCGAGCTTTCCGGCCGCAAACTACACCGGGAGATAAAAAAGTCACAGACTCTGAACGCAGCGCCTCACGGATGTATCGCGTGACACGGCGCTTGATGGCGCGGAGTCGAAGGATGACGTTTTTGTGGCGAGTTGGAGATGCAAAAAACCAGCGTCTTCTCGGATTTCCATTGTCTGCCCTATGGATTCTGGGTCAACCAGTAATGTTCTTTGACCTTGGCTCCGCCCTTTTTCATGGGTGGGGGATTCGCTTTGCCCCAGGCGGCGTGGTTCCAGGTAACCGCCTGAAGTCCGTCGTGGCTGGGCTCAAAGGCCATGGGAGGCTCAATCGCCTTACCCTGCGCCGAGTCGAAGGTAACTAAAACCTGGTTACCAGAATCGACCCAATGTCCAAAGAGCGTTCTCGTCCCATTTCCTGCGTCTTCCGTGACCGTTGCTGAGCCATCTGGTCCCAGGCTCACATTCATCGACGGCCCCGCCATAGGGCCGGCGCTGAGACGGGATTGATAAACGCCAACAAATTTGGAATGGACGTTGGTGTTGCCACAGAGTGCGGCCATTGGAGACAGCAACAGTCCCACGCAAACCGAAACTCGAAGAAGGAAGGGGCCGCTAGATCGCATGGTCCTCCATCATCGAACGTAAATCGTTCCTTTTGCAAGAACCGAACCATGCCCAGGTGTGGATTTTCCCCAGCCCGAGGCGCGTCGGGTATTGCTTTCTCCAGCAGAACGTTGCAAGTCCTGCAGTTACAGTCCCTACGGCTACACTGAAGTGGATGCTTGAACCGCCGGTCGGCGGGTTAGCGAGTTCCGCTTTCACCAGAATTCTTAAGTTTTGTTCAAGGGAGATACATGGAAGCTTTACCCAGATTTGATTTGCAGGGTCAGGTGGCCCTGGTGACAGCATCGGCACGAGGCCTGGGCCGGGCGATTGCGCTCGCGCTCGCTGAAGCAGGAGCCGACGTGGCGCTTGGTTTACGGGACCCAAGCAGCGACAGCGGTGTCATTGCCGAGATTGCTGCTCGCGGGCGGCGTTCTTTGCCGCTGCAGATGGATATGACGGATCTTCGACAGATTCGCGATGCGATCGATCAGACGGTTCAGAATTTCGGTCGATTGGACATTCTCGTGAACAATGCGGGAATTGCCCCCGACAACCTGGCAGAAAACGTCACTGAAAAGGATTTTGACCAGACCATCGCGATCAATTTGAAAGGCACCTTTTTTGCCTGCCAGGCTGCGGGTAAGATCATGATCCAGCAAAAGAGCGGATGCATCATCAACATGGGCTCGCAGGCCGGATTCGCGGCGTTGCCGACCGAGTCTGTCTACTGTATGACCAAGGCCGCCATCAGCCATTTGACCAAATGCCTGGCAGTCGAGTGGGGTAAGTACAACATCAACGTAAACGCAGTCGCGCCTACCTTCATCCGTACTCCGGGCACTGAACCCGCACTTGCGGATCCCGAGTTTCGCCAGGATGTGATCGACCGCATCGCCGCTTTGCATCGTATCGGAGAACCGATCGAGGTGGCTGGGGCAGTGGTCTTTCTCGCTTCGCCGGCAGCGTCCCTCATCACCGGCCACACCCTGGTGATCGACGGCGGCTGGACGGCGCGATGACGTTAAGCATCCAGGAGCAGTTTGGACAGATTGATATCTACGTCTTCGACCAGATCCTGCGCGGGAATATCGCGCCCGGTATGCGTGTGCTCGATGCCGGATGTGGATACGGGCGTAACCTGGTGCACCTGTTGCGCGAGCGGTGCGAGATCTTCGCCCTCGATGGGGATTCCGACGGCGTGGAGCATGTGCGGCAATTATCCGCATCGCTCGGGTCCGGCCTGCCCGCGGAGAACTTTCAAGTCGGAGCGATCGAGCGCATGCCCTTTCCGGATGGTTTCGCGGATGTCGTGATCTGCAATTCGGTGCTTCACTTTGCCCGCGACGAGCGGCACTTCCGCGCTATGTTGGCAGACCTTTGGCGAGTCTTG
>Ga0302326_10020826_pt1 | contig 13473 bp, 8 predicted proteins | sample Palsa_T0_3_FD_202264 | JGI IMG/M metagenome (GOLD analysis project Ga0302326, IMG submission 202264) | Peat permafrost microbial communities from Stordalen Mire near Abisko, Sweden - Palsa_T0_3 | ecosystem: Environmental > Terrestrial > Soil > Palsa > Peat permafrost | place: Sweden: Abisko... | reverse complement strand
AACAACCGTCCGGAGTCCGAAGCTGGATCTGGGGAGCCTGGCCTGGGCTGGCAACTCCGCGAGGTCTTTCCAAAATGTCTGGTCTCAGCTGTCAGTATCACAACCCGTGCTGAGAAACGCGTCTTGATGTTTGGCTTAGCACAAACAGAAGATCCTTATTGCGGCGAGGGTCCGCTTGGAAGACAAGCGTCACTGCTCCTCGTCGATTGAATTCTAAAATAAGCCTGCAAGAGCATGTCACGTTCCGTGTATCAGAATTTGTATCAGAAGCAATTAGGGAGGTGGGGTATGAGGCTCAGATGCTTCAGCTTGAAGTGGAAGCAGCTTCAAACATTTCCAGAAAGGGCCGGATGCTCCGGAAAGATGAAATTCGTTCTTCATTGGTGGCCTTGCCATTTCCATCCTTCCATGCCTTCCCGTGGCAAGAGTACTGTAGTCTTTGCAAGTTGTGCAGGAGCGAGAGGAGCGTTTATCTACTTGAGTACGTTGTAAATGCAGTGATTTATTAATTAGCAAGTGGCCGCTGATGACTGACAATTGGACATCAAGTCCTTCTAGGGAGAGCCCCTATTCTCCTCGCCGTGACGCACAGCGGCTTTTAGTTCTCGCTGAATTTTCTCGCGCATTGTTTGTCGCTGATTGACTTCATTTAAAGGGGATGCTAAACGGCTTCTAGGCAATGATTGGAGGGCGGCTGTCGATGACCCAGAAGTCGTCGATAAGAATTGCCACTCGCCGATAACCTCGAGCCACTAAATCTATTTTAAGAGCTTTTCGACAGGTACGAAGATTCTTTCCGCGACTAACCTGGCCGATTGTTGCTATCGGCTTTAGGGAAGCAAATGTGAAGAGCTCTGGGAATGATGGAAATCTCAATGATTCTGTCTGCTACGTCTGTCTATCAATTCATCTTCGCGCATCTCCATCGAATGCCGTAGATTTTGTTTGGTATCGATGCGCCACTTGAGATGGGGGCGCATCGACTGGAGCAATCGAAGTGGCGGGTCAAGACAGGAACATCGTGAGGGGCAGGGAGCTGCATGCACGCTGACATAGTCAATCGCCAACTCGTAAAGAGCGCCACGAGTACACTTATACGATGCATGTTTCTGTCTTCATTCACAGCATGCCGTATTCTGGCTGAATTGACAGCAGAGAATAGATATCGGAAATTCGGAATAAGGATGAATGTAAGACAGCTCGGAAGTCCTGTGCAGTGCCGGATGCATGGCAGCCTGCGGAAACATGAGAAAGAAGAGGCTTGAAATGAAGCTTCGAATAAAACAAGCCAATTACACAGCCCTTTGTACAGAGTTGGCCCAGTTAACCGGCGCAGAGCGTGAAGGGAACAAATTACTAGAGAATCATCCATGCCCCCGCCGATGCGGCGCATCCTCTCATGCATTAACAGAACGGAGCCAGTAGATGTGTTCCGCCCATGACCAACTAACTAAGTAACTAACTAATCAATTGCCGTAGCTTCTGCCCCTTTTTCGATCCGCTGTGGTGGAGCAAAACGGTATTGGCAGCACCGCTAGGCGTGGAGATGCGAAAAACTACGAGGAACTCAGGAGGCAGAAGAGAGCTTCTGGCTCAGGCAGTCGAGCACGCTGGATAAGCTTGCTCGTCCCCTCCGCACTGCCTGGTAAACATCTGATCGGGGAGGGTGAGGGGGGCAGGCTCACTGCTGAATTCACGCTGTCCTGGGTACTTGTAACTAGTTGCGTTTGGAATCTTTGGACGGAGATTTGTTGGGGTGCCGCGGAAGGAAACAAGACACGCTGCCATGGTCCTGTTCCAAAGCATCCCGGATGCTCTACGGAGTACGCAATTGCTGCTAAATAAAAATGAAGGCCGTTAGCTGCTTTACTGTACAAGTTACAGTACGACTTCGTAGCAGGTTCTCTGACCTCTGCCCTCTGCCCAGTCACCAGTGCCCTCCCCCCATTTGCCCCTGGACGTGCTGCTCACAACCTGATTTTCGTTTCGGTGACCACGGATAGACATTAGACACCCTAGCCTAGCTCCGGCCCATGTCCCGCTAGTCCCAACAGGGCTCTACTGCCTCCTTCATTCCTAAGCGGATCCAAGTTGACCCCCGAAAACTACGGTAGATTTCAGTGCACTCAGCCAAAGTCGACCGGACAAACACTCACCTCCCACTCCTTCTCCTTCTTCCTCAAAGCCCTCACCCCCGAGTTGCTGCACCTCTGGACGTCGACGGTCCTCGCGGTGCTTCATTTCTCTTTCAATTCACACTCGTTCGCTTGCAGCCTGTACACTTCGTACTTCGTACATTGAGTTTGTTTGACGCGAGAGCAGGAGCGCTCTAGTTCCTCGTTTCTGACTGGCAGAAGGAAGGGGGCACTTCTCTATCGTCCAAGCAACACGCAATCATCAGAAACAGGATCCTGCCATCTCTTTCTGTTTTTCCGCGCACTAACGTCAACTTAATCTTCATTCACTACCAACTTTCACCATCTCTTAGGAAGGCACCACCGTTCGTTAATTTCGAAGACTTCTGGGATCAATTGTCGGTCGCACTCTTCTTTTTCGTCGGCATCGACTCCAGTTTCACAATCTTCCACGATCCCTCCCAACCTGTCAGCTTCACGCCAGTTGCACTCCTGCGACACTGCAACAACAACATAACCAAGTCAATCACCGTCCCAGATGTGCACATAATCGTGAGTCTCAGTCTCTCACCCCATGAACACAGCGAACAGCCAGAAACCCCTATTTCACGACTGTCTTTCTCGAAATGCCCACAACCTCCGGATCCTCCATGTAATTACTGATCTCTTGCAGGTGATTCTTTCAGAACGCAATCATGTCGGGACACCCCCAGCAGCAGGGTCATTACGATGACGGCTACGGCCATCATCAACAGGGAAACACGGATTCGTACTACCAAGACGAAGGTCAAGGTTATTACGACCATCAAGGTGGCTACCCCGAACAAGGACAACATCAAGGAGGCGGTGACGGATATTATGATGAATCGTATGTTTCTCGAAGCTGGACGGAAGTAGATCGGAGGACTGACATGTCAATAGAGGCTATTACAACGCTGATGCCAACAATCCATACCACCAGGATGGAGGATATTACGAGGGCCAGGAGCATGGCGGACAATACCAGGACGAATACTATAATGATCAATACTATGACCAAGGAGCGCCTGCTGCGGGCCAGCACCCACAAGGCCAAGGTTACCCAAAGCGTCGAGGAGATTCGGAAGAAGATTCAGAGACGTTCAGCGATTTCACCATGAGATCGGACATGGCTCGAGCAACGGACATGGACTATTACGGACGAGGGGACGAACGCTACAACAGCTACAATGAAAGTCAAATGGGCGGTCGAGGATATCGTCCTCCCTCGTCTCAGATCTCATACGGCGGCAACAGATCATCCGGAGCTTCAACGCCAAACTATGGCATGGATTACAACAATGTGCTTCCCGCCGGTCAGCGTTCTCGTGAGCCATATCCAGCTTGGACTTCAGATGCTCAGATCCCTCTTTCAAAGGAGGAGGTTGAGGATATCTTCCTGGATCTCACGGCAAAGTTCGGCTTCCAGCGTGACAGCATGCGCAACATGTATGATCATCTGATGACGCTCCTCGATTCACGAGCTTCTCGGATGACCCCAAACCAAGCTCTTCTCTCCCTCCACGCAGACTACATTGGAGGTGACAATGCCAACTACCGAAAGTGGTACTTTGCTGCTCATTTAGATCTGGATGATGCGGTAGGATTTGCAAACATGAAGCTTGGTAAAGCCAATCGCCGCACGCGAAAGGCTCGTCGTGCTGCAAAGAAGAAGCAGCAAATGGATCCCCAGAACGAGCAGCAAACTCTCGAACAACTCGAGGGAGACAACAGTCTCGAGGCTGCCGAATATCGATGGAAGACTCGAATGAACCGGATGTCTCAACACGACCGTGTGCGTCAGCTGGCACTCTACCTCCTCTGCTGGGGCGAGGCCAACCAAGTCCGCTTCATGCCGGAATGTCTCTGCTTTATTTTCAAGTGTGCAGATGATTACCTGAACTCCCCAGCTTGTCAGAACCTGGTCGAGCCAGTTGATGAATTCACATACTTGAACAACGTGATCACACCATTGTATCAATACTGCCGAGACCAAGGCTACGAGATCCAGGATGGCAAATACGTTCGACGTGAGAGAGATCACAACAAGGTCATTGGTTACGATGATTGCAATCAGCTCTTCTGGTACCCTGAGGGCATTGAGCTCATCGTCATGGAAGACAAAACTCGAATCGTTGACTTCCCGCCTGCAGAACGATTTTTGAAGCTCAAGGATGTCAACTGGAAGAAGGTATTCTTCAAGACATACAAGGAAACCCGATCTTGGTTCCACATGTTGGTAAACTTCAATCGTATTTGGGTCATTCACATCACCACTTTCTGGTTCTACACAGCCAAGAACTCCCCCACTCTTCTCGTTAAGCATTATCAACAACAAGAGAATAATACACCGCCTGCCTCTGCACAATGGTCTGCTGTAGCTTTAGGTGGTGGAGTTGCATGTCTCATTCAAATTGCCGCAACTATTGCAGAATGGTCGTACGTTCCACGTCGATGGGCTGGAGCACAACATCTCACGAAAAAGCTCTTCTTCCTCATTGCAATGTTGATCATCAATGTTGGACCTAGCGTCTACATTTTTGTCATCCCGAACACGCAGAAGTCAAAGCTTGCTTTGATCCTCGGCATTGTCCAATTCTTCATCGCGTTGGCAACGTTCTTCTTCTTTGCCATCATGCCTCTTGGCGGGTTGTTTGGAAGCTATTTGACAAAGAACACGAGACAATACGTTGCCAGTCAAACTTTTACAGCCAGCTATCCTCGCCTCACTGGTAACGATATGTGGATGTCTTACGGCTTGTGGCTCTGCGTCTTCGCTGCTAAGCTCGCAGAATCATACGTCTTCTTGACGCTTTCATTCCGTGATCCGATCAGGTACCTCTCTTCGATGCAGATCTCGGGATGTCAGGGAGATCAGATCGTTGGAAAGACTCTTTGTCTGTACCAGCCGAAGATTCTCTTGGGGTTGATGTTTATCACTGATTTGTGTCTCTTCTTCCTCGACACTTTCCTGTGGTACATCATCATGAACACCATCTATTCCGTTGCCCGGTCATTCTATTTGGGTGTTTCGATTTGGACGCCTTGGAGAAATATCTTCTCTCGTTTGCCTAAGCGTATCTACTCGAAGGTTCTCGCCACCACCGACATGGAAATTAAGTACAAACCAAAGGTTTTGATCTCCCAAATCTGGAACGCTATCGTCATCTCCATGTATCGTGAGCATCTACTTGCCATCGACCATGTTCAGAAGTTGCTCTACCACCAGGTACCCTCTGAACAGGAAGGAAAGCGCACTCTCCGGGCTCCTACATTCTTCGTCTCGCAAGAAGACCACTCGTTCAAGACTGAATTCTTCCCAAGTCAGAGCGAGGCTGAGCGTCGTATCTCCTTCTTCGCACAGTCGCTATCAACGCCAATTCCTGAGCCACTGCCTGTTGACAATATGCCTACCTTCACCGTCTTGATTCCTCACTACAGCGAGAAGATTCTTCTCTCTCTCCGTGAAATCATCCGTGAAGATGAACCATACTCTCGTGTCACTCTTCTCGAGTATCTCAAGCAGCTCCACCCCCATGAGTGGGATTGCTTCGTCAAGGACACCAAGATTCTCGCTGATGAGACCTCTCAGTTCAATGGTGACTATGAGAAGAGCGAGAAGGACACTGCTAAAAGCAAAATCGACGATCTTCCTTTTTACTGCATTGGTTTCAAATCTGCTGCTCCTGAGTACACTCTCCGCACCCGTATCTGGGCCTCTCTGCGCTCACAGACACTGTATCGCACAATTTCCGGCTTCATGAACTACAGCCGAGCTATCAAGCTCCTTTACCGTGTTGAGAACCCTGAGGTGGTCCAGATGTTCGGTGGTAACTCTGACAAACTTGAGCGAGAATTGGAACGCATGGCACGACGCAAGTTCAAGCTCATTGTGTCTATGCAGCGATACGCCAAATTTCAAAAGGAAGAAATGGAGAACACAGAGTTCTTGCTCCGTGCGTACCCAGACCTCCAGATTGCCTACTTGGATGAAGAAGCACCCTTGGTTGAAGGTGAAGAGCCTCGCTTGTATTCTGCCCTGATCGATGGTCATTCCGAGATCATGGAAAATGGCATGCGCCGACCCAAGTTCCGTATCCAACTCTCTGGTAACCCAATTCTTGGTGACGGCAAGTCTGACAACCAAAACCATGCCATCATCTTCTACCGCGGCGAGTACATTCAACTCATTGATGCCAACCAGGACAACTACTTGGAGGAGTGTCTCAAGATTCGAAGTGTTTTGGCAGAATTTGAGGAAATGACGACTGACAATGTCTCTCCTTACACACCTGGTATTGAGAATCCAAAGACCAACCCTGTTGCTATTCTTGGAGCCCGTGAATATATCTTCTCCGAGAATATTGGCATTCTCGGTGATGTTGCAGCTGGAAAGGAACAAACCTTTGGTACCCTCTTCGCTCGTACACTGGCTTCCATTGGCGGCAAACTGCATTATGGACATCCCGATTTCCTGAACGGTATTTTCATGACGACCAGAGGTGGTGTGTCTAAGGCTCAGAAGGGTCTCCACCTCAACGAAGATATTTATGCCGGTATGACTGCGCTCCTCAGAGGCGGTCGCATAAAGCACTGCGAATATTACCAATGCGGTAAAGGTCGTGATCTTGGTTTTGGCTCTATTCTGAATTTCACCACCAAGATTGGAACCGGTATGGGTGAGCAGATGCTCTCTCGCGAGTACTACTACTTGGGCACCCAACTTCCTCTGGATCGTTTCTTATCTTTCTACTACGCTCATCCAGGGTTCCATCTGAACAACATGTTCATCATGTTGTCAGTGCAGATGTTCATGATTTGCCTCGTTAATCTGGGAGCACTAAGAAACCAGACTATTCTCTGCAACTACAACAGAAACGTACCGATCACGGATCCCCTGTTTCCTACCGGTTGCGCAAACGTCTCGCCTGTTCTGGATTGGGTCTACCGTTGCATTATCTCCATTTTCATCGTTTTCTTCATCTCTTTCGTGCCACTCGTAGTTCAGGAGTTGACGGAACGTGGATTCTGGCGTGCTGCAACTCGCCTGGGAAAGCAGTTCTGCTCTCTGTCGCCCTTCTTCGAAGTCTTCGTGTGCCAAATCTACGCAAATTCAGTGCAGCAGGACTTGTCTTTCGGAGGTGCCAGATACATTGGTACCGGACGTGGTTTCGCCACTGCCCGTATTCCCTTCGGCGTCCTCTATTCGCGATTTGCCGGCCCATCAATCTACCTCGGTGCTCGTTCGCTGATGATGCTTCTCTTTGCAACACTGACAGTCTGGCAACCCGCCTTGACCTACTTCTGGGTCACACTTCTTGCTATGTGCATGTCGCCCTTCATCTATAACCCTCACCAATTTTCCTGGAACGACTTCTTCATCGATTACCGTGACTTTCTTAGATGGCTATCCCGAGGTAACTCGCGCAGCCATACGTCTTCGTGGATTGCTTTCTGCCGTCTGTCCCGAACCAGAATCACTGGTTACAAGCGAAAGGCTTTGGGTGACCCGTCTTCAAAGATGTCTGGCGATGTGCCACGTGCTGGATTCACCAACCTCTTCTTCGGGGAGATCGTTGGGCCTCTTCTTATCGTCGTTGTCACCTTGGTTCCATATCTTTTTATCAACTCGCAAGTTGGTGTTACTTCGGATACCAACCCAGATGCAGGAGACAAACTTTACGCCACGAATTCCTTGATTCGTGTCGGTATCGTGGCTCTTGCTCCCGTCGCGATCAATGCTGGTGTCCTTGCTGCAATGTTCGGCATGGCTTGTTGTATGGGACCTATCTTGAGTATGTGCTGCAAGAAATTCGGTTCTGTTCTTGCGGCTATTGCTCACGGAATCTCCGTTGTTATGGTTCTCGTCCTTTGGGAGGTCATGTTCTTCTTGGAAGGCTTTGTCTTCACCAAGGCCTTGCTCGGAATGATTGCTGCCACAGCCATTCAAAGATTTGTCTACAAGCTTATCATCGCATTGGCTCTGACAAGAGAGTTCAAAAGTGATACGTCCAATATCGCTTTCTGGACTGGTAAATGGTACTCAATGGGATGGCATTCAATATCGCAACCAGCTCGAGAGTTCCTTTGCAAGATCACCGAACTTGGAATGTTTGCCGGCGATTTCGTCCTTGGCCACGTCCTCTTGTTCGTCATGCTTCCCATCATTGCCATTCCTCAAGTCGACAAAGCTCACTCTGTGATGCTCTTCTGGCTTCGCCCTAGGTATGTTGATACTTTACCCCTTTTCTGACATGATTTTCTAACTTTAAATAGTCGACAAATTCGACCACCAATCTACTCCATGAAGCAATCCAAGCTTCGGAAGAGACGTGTCTGGCGTTATGCTATCCTCTATTTTGTCATGCTGGTGGTCTTCCTTGGTTTGATTGTCGGCCCTATTGTTGCTGGTACACAAATCACAAATGGAACTTCCAGTATCTTCAAGAACCCCTCTAGCACCATGTACCTTCTGCAACCGGTCGGCCTGAACAACAACGATACCCAAGGCACGAACCAGACTGGAACGGGGGCTCCCGGCCGTGTTGGTGCTACAGGAGCGTCTACTACTTCGGGTACAGCTACTGGGAAAGTAAGATTGTTCTAGAGTGGCAAATGTAGAAAGGTCTGCGGGGCTGTATATTAGATCAATACGGGGTGGTACATCACGAGGACTCTCTTAGTTCGATGGGCGGTCATGGCGGTGTTTAAGTAATTGTTTTCGGTGTTTGCATGGTACACGGCTTAGACATCTGTTTCCTTTCTCTCCTTCATAACGTTTTTGTAACGACCGAATATCTGCTCTAGTCTGCGAGGCTATGAGGCAGTCGCGGCTAGATACACAGTTGCGGTGTCTGATGCAGCAGGATCATAATACAGGAGTCTGCACAACCTGTTGACTCGATTTGCAAATGCAAGGTGAAATTGAAATGTAGCAAAGTCGAAGAGTAGAGGTGATCACTGTGATTGAGTGACCTATGGGATAATATTAGATACAATTCAATTCACCTGTTTGACGATGAGCTTCGGAAACAATTGCTGAAGCCCGAAGCTGGCCATTGCTCCTGAATCCTCTTAATCACGTGTTTGTAATCCCATCGGTCATTTCGCCTTTCAAATCCCGACTTTGCCGCATGAACTTTTGGGAAACTACAACACACGCACGACTCACGACACCAACTTTCCTAATGTCCATCTTCAACGGCTCGCTCGACAACATGGAGTTCCAAGACGCGCAGAAGTTCGTGATCCGGTCGGTAAATGAGATTACGAGCCGCTTCCAGCAGGTCCCCGGCTCGGCCATGCTCATCCGGTACATCCAGAGCAGCTACCAAGACGATCCTGTCCGCAGCGCGATTGAGCTCGTACTTGTTATTTTTTTCGTGCGGTATCTTTTGAGTCCAAGTTATAGTACTAAGGATGGGAATTTCGTGAAGTTGACGGAGGAGGTAAGTCTCGTGGATTGGAAGGAGGAATGAGAAAGTGGAGAAGGTGGACTGACTGATGGATTGATAGGAGATTGATGATTTGGTTGATGAGTGGACTCCGGAACCGCTTGTTGCGCCGCAGACTGCGTTCGAGGAGTCGGAGAACGAGAAATTACCTGTCATTGTTGGGTTTGCTCTCCTGTCCCCGATAGATGGATTTCGCTGAATGAATGGTTATAGACCTACGGGCCCGAAAGTCAAGCTCTCGAATGGCAGGACCGTGACGAATCTCGCATCATACAATTTCTACAACTTCGTTGGCAACGAGCAGGTCAAGGAGAAAGCGATCCAGACTTTGAGGACATATGGCGTTGGACCTTGTGGCCCGCCTCAATTCTACGGCACGCAGGATGTACATATGAAGACTGAGGCGGATATCGCTTCTTGTCTGGGCACAGAGAAGTGCATTGTCTATGCGCAGGCTTTTTCGACAATTTCCAGTGTGATTCCGGCGTTTTGCAAGCGAGGGGATATCATTGTTGCGGATCGTGCTGTCAATTATGCGATCAGGAAGGGATTGCAGATTTGCAGGAGCACGATCAGGTATTATGAGCATAACAATATGGAGGATTTAGAGAGGGTGTTGCAGAAGGTTGTTAAGGAGCAAGCGAAGAAGCCACTCACTAGACGGTTTATTGTTACGGAGGGACTGTTTGAGACGGTGGGGGATTGTGTGGACCTTCCTAAACTTGTGAGCATCTCCCATTATCTTCAGTGTTTGGGTCTAACAATTGTAGGTCGAGCTCAAACTCCGCTACAAATTCCGCCTCATGCTCGACGAGACATGGTCCTTCGGCGTCCTAGGAAGGACAGGTCGTGGTCTCACCGAAGCCCAGAACGTCGATGCCTCCCAAGTCGACATGATCGTCGGTTCCCTTGCAGGACCTCTCTGTGCAGGCGGTGGGTTCTGCGCAGGCTCCACAGATGTTGTAGCACATCAACGTATCTCAGCGGCTGCATATACCTACTCCGCTGCTCTCCCGGCCATGCTTGCTACCACCGCGAGCGAAACACTCAACATGCTGCAGACGAACCCAGATCTCCTCGTTCAATGCCGTGAGAACATCAAGGCTCTGCGCACCCAACTTGATCCGAGAAGTGATTGGGTGCATTGCACGAGCGCTCCGGAAAACCCGATTATCTTGCTCGTGCTTAAGCCAGAAGTAGTCAACTCAAGGCGATTGAGTATTGAGGAGCAGGAGAAGGTGTTGCAAGAGTGTGTTGATGAGGTAGAATTCCCCCTTTCCCATCCATCCCCATTTCAGTTCTCGATTCATTTCAGCTGATGTATCGCAGACACTCGCAAACGGCGTCCTAATCACCCGCCTTAAGAGTATGCCTGTCTCCCCCAGCGGCAAAGATGAAGACTGGAAGCTCCAGCCAGCTCTGAAAGTCTGTGTTACAACTGGCCTCTCGAAGAAGGAAATTGAGAAGGCGGGAGTCACTATCAGACATGCTATTACGAAGGTTTTGACGAGGAAGAGCAGCAGTAAGTTGGCGTTGCCGGCCGTGGCTTAGGTATGAGACAGGGGCTGGGAGAGAGAAGGTGGAAGGGTGTAGAATATGGGATAGAGGGTGTCGATAAGTTACCCTGCATTTTGGGAGTTGGGTGGCATTGAGTGACGGCGGTTAGCGGATTATTAATGTGTAATACTGTACAGTAATTAGTTGCATTAGAAACAAATGGCAACCTTTTCATAATTGTTTTAGAATTAAGTTGCTGGATATGATTGTCTCGGGGAGATGATATTACATGCCGAGGGCTTCTAATTATCCAAGATCGGTCTTCCATATTGCATAGCTCGAAAACCAGGTGCAAATGAAACCCCCATCCGTCGTTGACTCCATGTCACTGCTCTTCGTCCAGGAGAGTAGCAAGCTTTGTAATTCGAAGTCGTATACTCGACTCCTCCACTACAGAATCAACGAGTCGTCGGGATAGATCTCTTACATGGAACCTCAACGTACAGTTCGAATACTTAACCGCTGTTCTAGGTTTCACTTACCAACTTCAGATTTAACTTCAAATATATATATATATTTTTAAAAATTTGTTTCTGGAGGTAGAGTTCCATTCTGTGGGTCTTGGACGGAGGTGAACTAAAGACACGGTTTTCTCTACTCCTTTGGAGATGGTTTTCGGTGGTGAGGGAGATTGAGGGGAGAGTTGGGGGCGGGAAGTGGAAGCGAGGTTCTGATAGTAGGAAGGAATGGGCATTGGTGGTGGAATGAGCAGTGAGAGAATGGAGAAAGGGAGGTGAGATATCATGAGGTGAGGTATCATGTTCAGGATCCTCGAGACCGAAGGAGGATGGATGGAGCTTTTGGCGGGGCAATGGCGGTTTCCAAAGTGTTGATCATGAGCACGAGTAGGAGCAGGTGTGCAGAGACCGTCTATATTTGTAATGGTAACTTGTAAAAGGGACAGTAATGCACTTCTGAGGTCCTGCCTCAGCTGTTAGACATTTGGCTCAACCGGGGATACTCATAGATGTCTTCTGCGCTCGCACCGGTTACAAAGCTCGAGTCTCAAATATATGAGGGAGAAGAGCCTCTCGCTGGGTAGCTTGTTGTTCACATTGATTGTGTACTGGATCGGTCAAAACAAGGACTTGAAACGTTTTTTAGGGAACTTCTAGCCCTTGTGGACTTCAGGTTCACCATTCACGTTCAGAGCAGATATTGGCTTCCGTTGTTTGGGTTTAGGTACGAAAGGAGTCTGGCTCATGGGACCAACTTGAGCCTCTCGACCGAGGTGTCCTTGGACTTGGCAAGATTCCAGATTACTTAGTCAAGAGTCTGGGCCACGGATGGTACCGCTCGGGCACGTCTGCAACTTTGTGACTCGGTGACCGGGACTTTGCTGACTCGTGCCAGTCTCCGACTTGTTGCTTTGTCATTCGGTGACAGAACTTGTAAACTCCTACACATCCCGAAATGTTTCTTGAATTTCTAAAACTGAGGTGCTGAAGCGTTGGGGAGATCACATGTTAAGCACCTGTCAACTAGCGACCCGAGTGGGGATTAAGATTGTGCAAGTAATCACTGGACCTGCATAAGATATGCACATCACTTTACATGCAAGAACGAACCCGTCTAGAAGGGGGCGGTGTGATTCCCAAGCAACAGCGGATGCGAGAGGGTTTCGGGAAGCCGGAGATACTTGTACAGTAATTTACATCCGCGAAGCGAAGCCCCTGAGCATTTCATCAGCAAGGGAAGATTACCATACAGTACCTTTCCATCTCCGGAGTGGAATTTTCTATTCCGGTTCCTATTCCCAGATTCGCCTGGACTCCGAACCGAGACAAGATGACGATTCCGAGTCGCGTTTCGTCATTTCGAATCTCGATTATGGCCATTGGTCGGTGAGCGCGATGATCTCCAAAGGTGGGGTTTCATGATTGATGAGATACTGTACAGTAATTTCTCTTGGCAGGGAGCGGGATTGTATCGTACAGTAACGTGTTCCATGTTTTGTAGATTGCCGTTCTCCCGGTGAAGTTTAGCCGCGAGGGTGACTGAGGACTTGTAGACTCCAGTCGCTTGGGCCCGTACAAGCTTTTCCCCTGTGCGCTGCGAGCGCGACGGTGACATTCGTGGGATGCAGTGGCCGCGATTCTTTTTTGGGAGGCGACACGGCGTTTATTAACAGAAAATTCCCGTGAGGATCCGAGGAAGATTGGCTTGACGCCACGGACCCAGCGACGTATGCCAGAAACATGCATGCATGGACCCGTTCATCTCAAACCCACAGGCTGGGCCTGACAGATATCAAGGTTTTCCGAGATTCCAAGTGTTCTAAGTTCTAGCGAAGAACTTGCTTCTAGAAG
>Ga0302326_10020823_pt1 | contig 13474 bp, 10 predicted proteins | sample Palsa_T0_3_FD_202264 | JGI IMG/M metagenome (GOLD analysis project Ga0302326, IMG submission 202264) | Peat permafrost microbial communities from Stordalen Mire near Abisko, Sweden - Palsa_T0_3 | ecosystem: Environmental > Terrestrial > Soil > Palsa > Peat permafrost | place: Sweden: Abisko... | reverse complement strand
TGGCTCCTTCTTTAGTGCCTGTTCGCTTGCGCGAGATCGTTTCGCCGACGTCTTCTTCTTTGTAGCGGATTGACCTTTGCGATAATCCCTCCCCGCACTCTCCCGCGTGGCTTCGCTGGTTTCCCCGGCTTTCGGCGGAGCCAGCGGAATTCCGGCGCGCCGAGCTTTGCTAAGTCCAATGGCGATGGCCTGCTGTGGCGAGCGAGCACCGTGTTTCCCTTCCCGCACGTGCTCAATTTCCTCGTGAACAAATTCTCCCGCTGCGGTTGAAGGCGACTTCCCTTCCTTGAGATCCTCTTTTGCTTGCTCGACTACTTCTTTTTCTGGCATGGTCCAGCTCCTCCCTGCCAAATTGAGATGCACTAAACTCAGGTTATGACAGTGAAGCCTGATCCGAACGAGAAGCTTCAAACCCAGAGCATCCATTCCGGCCGGCATGTGGACCCAGCCACTGGCGCGGTCACGATGCCGCTTTACACCTCGACCACGTTTGAACGCGATCCCGATGGCGCATTCTCCAGGCACTTCTTTTACAGCCGCATCGACAATCCCAATCGCAGTTCGCTCGAACAGTGCCTGGCCGATCTCGAAGGCGGGGTAGAGGCAGTCGCCTTCAGTACCGGCATGGCGGCGAGCCTGGCCGTGTTCCAGGCGCTGGCGCCGGGCGACCACGTCGTGCTTCACCGGGATTTGTACTTCGGCGTCCGGGAGCTCGTTACCGGGCTGTTCGCGCGATGGGGGCTGCAACATTCCTTCGTCGACATGAGGAACATCGAAGAACTCCGGCGGGCGTGCCGGCCCCAGACCAAGCTTCTCTGGCTGGAAACCCCAACCAACCCCCTGATTGAAGTCGTCGACATACTCCCGGTGGCCGAGTGCGCGCGCAGCCTCCAGATTCCTCTGGCCTGCGAAAATACCTTTGCCACCCCGGTGCTGCAACGGCCACTGGAGCTGGGGGCGGATCTGGTCATCCATGCCCTGACCAAATATCTTTCCGGACACTCCGATGCTCTGGGAGGAGCCGTGATTTTTGGGCAGAAATCCGATTTGGCGGCCCGAATCAAGGAGTTCCAACGGGTGGGCGGCGCAGTGCTTTCCCCGTTTGATTGCTGGATTATCCTGCGCGGGTTGCAAACTCTCGTGCCCCGCGTGCGCCTGCATTGCGAGAATGCGCGCCGGGTGGCCGAGTTCCTGTCGACTCACCCTGCGGTCGCGGTGGTTCACTATCCCGGCCTCGAGAGCGATCCGGGGCATGCGATTGCCAGCAGGCAGATGCGCGACTTTGGCGGAATGCTTTCCTTTGAGGTTAAGGGCGGACGGGATGAAGCCTTTGCCATGACTTCGCGCCTGAAGCTGATTGTGCGCGCCACCAGCCTGGGGGGAACCCACAGTCTGATCGAACATCGCGCCTCGATCGAGGGGGTGTTTTCGCGCTCCCCGGAATCGCTGCTCCGGCTCTCCGTCGGCCTGGAAGGCGCCGCGGATATTATCGCCGACCTGGACCAGGCGCTACGGGGGTAGAGGCAACCGTTCTCCGGATTGGCTAAGCGCTTATTCTGAAGTAGGATGGTAGGGTTCCAAAGAAGGGGCAAGGATATGACGCGCAGACTGACCATGGCGCAAGCCATCATTCAATTTCTAAAATCCCAATCCGTCGCACGAGACGGGAAAGAGCAAACCTTCTTTGGCGGCTGCCTGGGTATTTTTGGACACGGGAATGTTGCCGGCATTGGACAGGCACTGCAGCAAAATCCTGATTTTCCCTACTACCTGTTTCGCAATGAGCAGGGTATGGTTCACGCCGCGACCGGCTTTGCCAAGATGAGCAATCGGCTGCGCACCCTGGTCTGTACTTCGTCCATCGGACCGGGGGCTACCAATATGATCACCGGTGCGGCCCTGGCTACGATCAATCGGATTCCTGTGCTGCTGCTGCCGGGAGATATCTTTGCCCGCCGCAATGTCGCGCCGGTCCTGCAGCAGTTGGAGTCAACCAGCAGCCAGGACGTCTCGGTGAATGACTGCTTTCGCCCTGTCTCTCGTTACTGGGACCGTATTCAGCGTCCGGAGCAGATTCTGACCGCGCTGCCGGAAGCGATGCGCGTATTGACGTCGCCGGCGGAAACCGGGGCCGTGACCCTGGCTCTACCCCAGGATGTGCAGACCGAGGCCTACGACTACCCGGAAGAATTTCTTGAACGGCGGGTCTGGACGATCGCCCGACCTCGTGCCGATGTTGGGTTGCTAAAACAGGCTGCAGGTTGGATACGATCTTCCCAGCGCCCGCTTATCATTGCCGGCGGCGGTGTGATCTACGCCGAGGCGACGGCCGAATTGGTGCGCTTCGCCAGCCGAACCGGTATCCCGGTGGCCGAAACGCAGGCGGGTAAGGGCGCACTCCATGCGGACCATCCGCAATTGGCCGGCGCCATCGGGGCGACCGGCACCTCTGCTGCGAATCTACTGGCCGCGGATGCGGATTTGATCATCGCCATCGGAACTCGCCTGGGCGACTTCACGACTGCGTCCAAGACCGCCTTTCAAAATCCTGCGGTGCGGTTTGTGAATATCAATGTTGCCGAGTTCGATGCGTTCAAGCATGCCGCTCTGCCGCTAACGGCGGACGCTCTGCAAACGCTCGAAGAGTTGGGCGGCGAACTGTCATCGTGGCAGATTCCGAAGAGCTACCAGGGCGAGATCGCCCGTCTTCGTGGTGCGTGGGACGACGAGGTCAACCGGATCTTCGCGCGCCGCCATGGGCCGCCATTGTCTCAGGGCGAGGTGATCGGTCTACTGAACGCGACCCTGGGACCACGCGACATTATTGTCAACGCGGCGGGGAGCCTGCCCGGGGATCTGCACAAACTCTGGCGGACACGCGATCCCAAGGGCTACCACATGGATTATGGATATTCCTGCATGGGCTATGAAGTGGCCGGTGGGCTGGGGGTCAAGATGGCGGATCCCAGCCGCGAGGTTTATGTGTTGATCGGCGATGGCTCATATCTCATGATGGCTCAGGAGATCGTCACCAGCCTGCAGGAGAACATCAAGCTCAACATTGTGCTCTTTGATAACCACGGTTTTTCAAGCATTGGGGGCTTGAGCCGTGCCTGCGGCAGTGGAGGATTCGGCACGGAATATCGTTATCGCGAAGAGGGGCTTACCGGGCCTGTGATTGCTACTGATTTCGCAGCCAACGCCGCCAGCCTGGGCGCTTACACGGTAGCCGCCCGCACCTACGATCAGTTAGCCGCGGCCTTGGCGGACGCCAGGAAGCAGCCTCGCACTTCTGTAGTCGTGGTGGAGACAGATTACAACGACCGCGTGCCGGGCTATCACACGTGGTGGGATGTTCCCATTGCTGAGGTATCCGAGAGCCAGGCTGTGCGCGAGGCACGAGCCGCTTATGTGGAAGCGGTCAAGAAAGAGCGGCATTTCTGGCCCGCGCCCGCACGAGAACCCGTAGAGGCAAAGCAGGCTGAAACCGCCGATCACTCCACCACGGTCGGATGACGGTTTTGTGGGAGTTTAGACGAAAAACATCCCAAGTAAGTTAGCGTTTATGGAAAGGCTCGTCACTCAGTGAACATTGAGGTACCGGTCAAGTTCCCATTGGCTAACGCTGTTGTGGTAGCTCTCCCATTCCTCAGTCTTTACTTGGATGTAGTAGTCGGCGTACTCCGCGCCCAGGGAATTACGCACCACGTCATCCTGAGACAAGGCCTCGACCGCTGCCTGAAGAGTAGGCGGCAGATGGCCAATACCCCGCGCGTGCAACTCCTCCCACGGAACCTCATATAGGTTGTCGTGGCTCGGCGACCCAGGATCGATCTGGTGATCGATGCCGTCCAGCCCAGCCGCCAGCATCGCGGCGCATGCCAGGTAGGGATTAGCCGCCGCATCGACCATTCGGTTTTCAATGCGCCCTGGACCGGGTACGCGAATCATCTGCGTCCGATTCGCACTGCCATATGTGATGTAGACAGGGGCCCAGGTAGCGCCGGAACGGGGTCTTCCGCGGATGAGACGTTTGTAGCTGTTCACCGTCGGAGCCAGAATCGCACTCAGCGCAGGTGCATGGTTCAAGATGCCGCCCATGAACCAACGGCCCTCTGCCGACAGGCCAAGAGGATCGTCGCTGCTGAGAAAGACATTCTTCCTGGAAGAGGGACTTGCCAGGCTTAAATGGCAGTGCGAACCGTTCCCAGTCAGGTTTGCAAATGGCTTGGGCATGAACGTAGCCAGGAGCCCTTGCTCTTCTGCGAGGATCTTGACCATCCACTTGTAGAAGATCTGCCGGTCGCAAGTAGTGAGCGCATCGGCATACTTCCAATTGATCTCAAATTGGCAGTTGGCATCCTCGTGGTCGGCCGCGTAAGGCTCCCAGCCCAGCGCCTGCATGTAACCAAGCAGCCTGGTCAATAAATCCAGGTTGCGATGAAGAGCGCGCATGTCGTAACAGGGTTTTGGCGCGTTATCCAGAGCATCCCATGGCACGCACGAACCATCCTGGGCTCGCTTGAGCAACATGAATTCCGGCTCTACCCCCACCATCATTTCGTAACCACGTTGGCGCCCAATCTCCAGTTGATGGGCCAATATTCTGCGTGGGCAGTATTTCGACGGCTGCTTCTCGACCTCCAGCATCCCTGGAACCCAGGCAACATTCTTTCGCCAGGGCAACACGATCATGGCCTGCATATCCGGGATGGACACCAGATCCGGATGGTGAGGCCCTTGCCCCACGTCTCCCGCGGCAAAGCCGGCGAACCCTGCTCCTTCGTTCACCATATCGTCCAGTGCGCTGGCCGGGACAAGCTTGGCCTTGGGGATCCCGCTCATTTCTACGAACGAGCACAAAAAATACTCGATACCTTTTTCCTGCACGAGTGCCTTGAGATCGTTGGTCAAGTTTTGTTTCTCCCTTTCTACTGCGAGACCGAGGCTGCCGCTTTTTCCCCCAGCAACTTGCCCCTGGAAAAGCGAGTGGGGGCAAAGGGCTGCATCAGGACCGCGGCGTTGCCGGTGGCAATGGTCTCCGCCAGGCACTTGCCGGCAATCGGGCCGGCTTTGAATCCCCACGTACCCCAGCCCACGTCCATATAGAAGTTATCCAGTTCGCCGGCCGCACCCATGATAGGAGCATAATCCGGCGTCATGTCACATACCCCGCCCCACTGGCGAAGAATTTTCACGCCATGGAGTTGCGGAAACAATTCCAAAGTGTAGGTAGCCATTTGCTCCAGCGTGGGCAGGGTAGAGCGGGTGCAATAAGTCTGGTAAGGGTCGACCTCGGACCCAATCACCAGCTCACCTTTAGCAGTCTGGCTCACGTAGACGTGCAGGTTCGAAGAAACGATCACATAGTCCAGGAACGGTTCCAGCAATTCAGTGACGCAGGCCTGAAGCGGCTGGCTCACGACGGGAAGCGGCACCCCAGCCATGTCGGAGATGGTAGTAGCCCAGCCCGCGGTGGCATTCAGGATCGCACCCGCGGCCAGGTCGCCTTTGGTCGTGTGTATCCGAGTCACTTTGCGGCCTGCCACCTCGAGCCCGGTTACGGCCGTGAACTGATGAACCTCGATGCCCATGGCATCACAGGCATGCCCATAGCCGTGAACCACTTCATCATGCCCGATGGTTCCGCCGGGCGGGTGGTAAAGCGCGGCGAGTATGGGTAGACGGGGCCGGCTGGACATATCCATTACCGGTACCATGCGCCGCAGTTCCTCCCGATCAACCATTCGGCTGTCGACACCCATCAACCGGTTGTTTTCCGCGCGAATTCTGAGGCCGGTGATGGAAGAGTCCGCGTGCGCCAGCGTGAAGTGCCCACTCTGATTGAAATCCAGTGGGCATCCCAACTCCTCGGTGAGGCCTTCGTACAGACGTAGCGACGCGTCATAAAAGGCGATACCGGGAAACGTCCGGTAGTTGGAGCGCAAAATAGCCGTGTTGCGGGTACTGTTGCCGCAACCGATATAGCCCTTCTCGAGCAGCGCTACTTTGCGAATGCCGTGGATCTTACCCAGATAGTAAGCCGCGGCGAGGCCATGAACACCGGCGCCGATGATAGCCACGTCGTAGGTAGGCTGGAGGGTATGCCTGCCCCACCTGACGGGCTCAGGCTTATGCGTCTTCATGGCGAAATCCAGTCAACTGCTGCTGCGCAATCATCCCGAATGGCTGCGCGCCGGCGTGCAGCAATGCTTCCCATACGTGCTCCGCGACATCGCGGGTGTTCAGTATGAGAAAGCCGTCGCTGCGGAGGATGATGGCGTTGACGTGGGCCAAACGTGTCTGTCGGGCGCTGGACTCTGGCATGGCAGCGTCGCTCACGTTGAGCGTGGTCAGTTTGCGCAGCACCTCCCGTGACTTTGGGCCGGCAAGCAAGATCGCGCTGTAGATTGATGTGACGTCGGTGAGGATCGACGAAGGAGTGAAGTCGATGGTCCGCGGCGACGTGACCAGCGCATGGGCAGGAGTGAGCTTCCACAACCGGGCGGGCAAGGGAAACTCGACTGCCGGACCGCGGAGGTCGAGCTTGGCAAGGTGACTCGCGTCGGAAATGCCGGCAGACGCGCGCACTTGCTCAAGCTCACTCGATGGTTCCGAATACCAGGCGGGTAACTGCCAACCGGAAAAGTTCTTCAGCTGGGCGCGCGCCTCGAGATGAAAATGGTGCAGTGGCGATTGACGTTCCATCACATCTTTAACCGATCGCCGGCAGTGTCGTAAAAGATATCCTCGACCACGTTGGCGGAATAGTCGACGGCGTCGGCGCGAAGGGTGATGCGTGTGCCCCCCTTTGCTTGCGCGGGCGTGACCCATGCCATACCAATCACTTTTTCTTTTTCCCAGGAGAAGCGAACGCTCGTAGCCCACCCGACGGGCGCGCCGTCGACCAACACCGGGGAGCCATCAGGGCGTGCGTTCGTTCCTTCTAATTCAAACCCGACGAGCACGCGCTCGAGAGGATTTTGCTTCAGACGCGCCAGCGCAACTTTGCCGATGAAATCGGCTTTATCGAGCTTGGCCACCCATCCCATGCCAGCTTCATAGGGATTGCTGAGGGCGTCGGTATCCACGCCCACGATGATGTGCTTCTTTTCCAGGCGAAGGACGCGCTGCGCCTCTACTCCGAAAGGCAAAGCACCGGCTTGCAGCACCTGTTCCCAGACGTAACTTCCGTACTCCGCCGCAACCGCGATCTCCCAGCCCATCTCGCCTACAAAACCGATGCGCATCAGGGTGGCCGGAACTCCGGCCACGGATGCCTGCCGCCAATCCATGTAAGGAAACGACGCTGTGGAAAGATCGCAGTCGGTTAGTTTCTGAAGAACGCCACGAGCCATAGGTCCTGCCACGTTCATGGAGGCCAGACCAGCGGTGAGGTTAGTAATGGTGAGCTTCCAACCCAGCGCGGCCGCCCACCATTCCAGCCATTGGTGTACGAAATCCACGTTGCCCGTGGTGGTGGTAAGAAAGTAGCGCTGCTCGTCCATACGCGAGATGGTGCCATCGTCGACAATGGTTCCCAGCTCATCGCAAAGCACGGAGTAGCGCACTCGTCCGATTGGCAGAGTGGAAAAATTATGCGTGAACACCAGATCGAGCAGGCGCCCGGCATCGTCCCCCTTAACCTCGATCTTCCCCAGCGTGCTGACGTCGATGACGCCGGCACGTTCGCGGACAGCGCGGTATTCCTGTTCGACGCAGTGATCCTGTAAGGAAACAGCAGGCCCCTCCACTGTTTCCTTACAGTAGTAGCGAGGCCGCTTCCAATCTCCCATGTCCATCCAAACGGCGCCCAGCTGATCATGCTGATAATGCATCGGCGTACGGCGCACCGGATGATGTCTCATGCCGGCGAGCACACCAAGAGTCACGGGAGGCGCTGGCGGGCGAGCAACGGTCTTGCCGACCTGCGCGATCGATTGCCCGCTGACTTGCGAACAGAGATGGATTGCAGCCGTCTGGCACATGCGGCCCTGACAAGCGCTCTTGCCCAGCTTGGTGAACCTTTTGATCAATTCCACATGCCCCATGCCGGCCTCAATCGTCTCCACCACATCGTGGCCGGAAACATCCATGCACAGACACGCAATGGCATCGGTGGACTGGGCCGATGACGGAAGAACATACGGGCTATCGGCGACTCCCTCCCCCGCGGCGCCACCTGCCAGGCTCACCACCTGAGCCCCAGCAAGACCCACGTCCGGAACCAGGGGCCCGCACATCACCACCAGGTCCGCTTCATAAGTGCCTGTTTCGGTGACTAATCCTGTCACATGGTCTTTCCCCCTGGCACGGACCACGGACTCGACCGCCACGCCCGCGACTACTTCAATCCCTGCCGCCTCAAGGCCACTGGAAAGCCCCGCACACCGCTCGGTGTCTCCAATCAAAACCGCCCGTTGGCCAGGTACGATCCCGTGGCGGTGAATCAGCCGCAGCACTGCGGTCGAGAGCATCACTCCCGGCAGATCGTTATTGGCAAACAGATACTGCGTCTCAAAAGCACCCGTAGCAACCACGACACTGCCGGCACGCAGGTGCAAAAGCGTTTCCGCATTGGGCCGGCCATAATCGATCTGCACCGCACCCACCAGGTTGCCCTCGTAGACGCCAAAACAACTGCAGTTCAGAAAGATTGTGATTCCCGGGTGGGGCTGGACTGCTTGCTCCAGTCTGGGCTCCTTTTCGAGCAGAGCGACCTGCTTGCCCTGGGAGGCCGACTCCAGGGCGGCCTCTAAACCGCTCGCACCCCCGCCGACCACCACCACATCAAATTGCAGGTAGAGGTGCTCATAGTGGTGTGAGGACTCGCTAAGCGGCGGGGCGACCGGAAAACGCTTTACGGCAGGGGAATCAAGTCCGCGATAGACATTCTGGTTTTGCGACAGAATAGACAGGCCGCTGCGCGCCGGTAGGCTGCAGCTGCGCACATTGGGCACGCCATCCACATTCACCATGCAGTTAGGGCAGGATCCAGTGAGGCAGAGCAGACCCCGGGGACGGCCATGTTGATAGCTGTAAGTAAAGGTGCGTACGCCCGAGCGATACAAAGCCGATGCCACGGTGTCGCCGGGCTCTGCAGTGACCGTGCTGCCATTCCAATGAAACTGGATCGGATCCATTAGCCGCGCTGCTCCTCATCCCGGGGCAGAACGGTTTCATGGACTTCATTGGTCAACGTGTTGCGGTTGGCTTTGAACCACTCGCCGCAGCCGCCGCGGTGGAACCACCACTCCCACTGCACGCCGGCGACGTTTCGTTTATAGAGCGCGTAGTTGAGAAAATCCTCGTACCCGGCTTCCGGCCCCGGCCTTTTCCGAATCTCTCCGCCAAAGCGAAACTCGTAGACGCTTCGCTCGCCGCAGTTTGGGCACCTTAATAAGAAAGACATGCCGTTTATCTTCCGAAGACTTTGCGCGTGCCGGCCAGAGGGACGCCGCAGATGATGGACGCTTCCATGGTCAAGGCCGCCATATCTTCCGGTTCCAGGTGATGCACATCGGATTTGCCGCAGGCCCGCGCCAGCATCTGGATCTCCAAGGTCATGGCTCGCAAAAGGTTCAGCGCGCGCTCCGCCCCCTGCTCGATATCGAGCCGCTTCATCAGTTCCGGGTCCTGGGTCGTAATGCCTACCGGGCAACGCCCGGTGTGGCAATGATGACAATGGTAAGGCTCCGTGCCCAGGGCCTTGTAGTCCTCTACATACAAAGGCTTGTTGCAATTCAGGCTGATCAACGCCGCGGTGCCGATGTAGACCGCGTCGGCGCCCAGCGCCATCGCCTTGGCTGCGTCCACCCCGTCGCGGATGCCGCCCGCGATAATGAGCTGGACCTCACCATACAAACCACAATCTTCCAAAGCAGCGCGCGCCTCACAAACGGCAGCCAGCGTAGGGATACCGGTGTGTTCCTGCAGGATGGCGGGCGATGCGCCGGTGCCTCCCTCCATACCGTCGACCACCACCACGTCGGCGCCGGCCTTGGCGGCAAGCTTGACATCATCGAAGGTCCGGCTCGCGCCCAGCTTTACAAAGATAGGCACCTGCCCATCGGTCGCCTCGCGCAGCTCTTCTATTTTGATCACCATGTCGTCGGGTCCCAGCATGTCTGGGTGCCTGGCCGGGCTGCGCTGGTCGACTCCCACAGGCAGATCGCGCTGATGGGCAATCGTCTCGGAGATTTTCGAACCCAGCAGCAATCCACCGGTCCCCGGTTTTGCCCCCTGGCCAATGGTCAATTCGATCGCACTGGCTCCGCGCAAGTCATGCACATCGATTCCATAGCGTGAGGGAAGAACCTCGTAAACATAGTCCTTGGCAAACTCGCGCTCCGCTGGGGAGAGGCCTCCATCGCCCGTGGTGTTCGAGGTGCCCACCTTAGCCGCCGCTTTGGCCAAGGCGGCTTTGGCGTTATAGGAGAGCGCTCCCCAGCTCATGCCAGTAATCATGATAGGGATTTCGAGTTCCAGGGGCCGCTTGGCGAAGCGGCCGCCCAGAACTGTCTTCGTGGAGCATTTCTCGCGGTAGCCCTCGAGCGGGATACGGGTTAGTCCGCAAGGCAGAAAGGTCAGATCGTCGAAGGTCGCCCAACGCCGCTGGCGCAGTGTGCCGTAGCCGCGTATCTCGTAGATGCCGGTTTCCGCCTTGGTGTGAATGCCCCGCATTACTTCAGCGGTGTAGGTACCGCTGGATTGCAGCAAGGGGCGAGTAGAGTCCACGGCCGTATCATCCATCAAAGCGCGTCCTGCCAGGCTTTCCAATTGTGCTTGTCAAAGTTCCATAATTTGCGCCCGGCGACCACTTTCTTGAAGTCGCGCCCGGCCGGTTTTTGCGCGCGTAGTTCCGCCGGAAGATGTTCGGCCAGCAGACCGTCCAACGTCGCCGCCTCTTCCGCCGAAAGCGGCTCGATGACTGCGTCCGTGCCCAGGGCCCCGATGCTGCCTCCCACGTAGCAGGTCGTCGCATACATGGAGTCGGCAAAGGCCTGGCCAGTGTTGCCGCAGACCACCAGCGTCCCCTTCTGCCCCATGAAGCCCGCCATGTAGCCGCAGTCGCCGGCGACCAGTACCAGCCCGCCCTTCATGGAGACGCCGAGCCGCGCAGCAGCATCGCCGTGGATCACCACCGTACCGCCGCGAATCGCCGCGGCCGCCCCGTTGCCTGCGCCGCCGTGGACCACCACGTGACCCTGGCTCATCGATTCCGCCAAACCCCACCCCGCACTCCCCTCCACGTGGATCTCGGCGCCATCCATCAGACCGCCGCAGTAGTAGCCCACACTGCCCAGGAAGCGGACTCGCCCCGGCCGCAGCAGCGCGACCGCAAGATTGTGACGTGCATTGGGGTTTTCCACGCAGATCTCTGTCGACCCGCTCTCCAGCCTGGCTCGCATCAACGCGTTGACTTCGCGCGTAGAAAGCGTGGCGGCATCAATGGCCGTCGCGGCTATCTCGACCAAACCCGCACCTCCTCAACCTGGGCCTCGGACACTTTGTAGTCTCCGGGTATCGCTGAGCGGATAGCAATCTCCTCGGTGGCGACGGCAACGAAATCGTCGGTCTCAGCGACCACCAGCGGCTTAAAGGCGTAGGGATCTTTCACGAAGCCCATCTCGGTTGCGGTCACGGCAAGACAGGAAAATGCTCCGTCCATATCTCGCAGTACTCCGTCCAGCCCCTGGCGCAGCGTCGCGCCCCGGTTAAGAGCCTCCGCGAGATAAACCGCCAGCACTTCGGAATCATTTTCCGTGACGAAGCCCACACCACGCTGCTCATATTTGCGCCGCAACTGATGGTAGTTGGTGATGTGTCCGTTGTGAACGATAGCGACATCCGCTGCCCCACGCCCCCAGAAAGGCTGGGAGTGACTGAGGTCGACGATCGACTCGGTGCAAAGGCGAGTGTGGCCAATACCGTGGGTACCGGCAAAAGCCGAGATATGGTGCTTGCCCTCAAGCAGTCGAGGGCTTCCCACTTCCTTCGAGAGCTCCATCGCGTGACCGACGCTGAGCACCCTAATGCCTTCGCCAAGCGATTCAATCCTGCTGGTCAGAGCGGGCAGATCGATATCTCCAGCCAGTAAGAAACGCACATAGACGCCGCTCGATGAGACGTTGGAAGAATTGTCCAGTCCGCGGGCGAAGGTCTCAATTGCTTCACGGTTCTCGGCAATGGCTTGCTGGCTCAGATCCAGTTCGTCACCGGCCTGGATGCGCACGATGTAACTGGCCCGATGCACGGGACCCACCAGGGCCACACCGGCGGAATCAGGGCCGCGGCGGCCGAGCGCCTCCAACATGCTGAGCATGGTCGCGCCAAGCTGGTCGTCGCTACCTGGGGTTTTTCGGAAATAGCCTAAGATCCCACACATGCGGCGCAGCCCCGCTAAGATACTTCTCGTATCCATTCAGTATACCAGAGAAAATGAACAGAAACCCGGCACGTCTGAACGTCGGATGGAGGAAAGTTCAGCCACCGGGCTGTTTACCGTGGTGTGCTCCAAGAGTGGTACTATCCCGCGCAGACGGTTGTGGGCGATGATGGACCTTCGATGAGTCAAGGATCAAAACGCCACCGGCCAGCGCTCGCAATGCTCTTGCTGCTGGCTATGACCATCGCCCTGCGTGCGCAGGAACCCCGGCAGAAAATCGGCCTGGTGCTCGAAGGGGGTGGTGCGCTTGGCCTGGCGCACATCGGCGTCCTGCAGTGGCTCTACCAGCACCACGTTCCAGTAGACATGGTCGCGGGCACCAGCATGGGGGGCCTGGTGGGCGGCATGTACGCGACGGGCCGTTCTCCGGAGCAGATTCAGCAGTTAATTCAGAAGGTGGACTGGGACCAGGCACTCAGCGGCCAGCTGCCGTTCCAGGACCTCTCCTTTCGACGAAAAGAAGATGAGGTTCAATTTCCGACGCGGATTGAGTTTGGCCTGCGCAACGGCATTCAGCTTCCGGCAGGCTTCAATTCCGGCCAACAGGTAAGTTTCATCCTCGACCACGTGGCACTTCCCTACTCTCAGATCAAGAGCTTCAATGATCTGCCAACTCCCTTTGCCTGCGTGGCAACAGAACTCAACGATGGCAAGCAACACGTGTTTCATGATGGGTCGTTGTCCCTCGCTTTACGGGCGACGATGTCCCTGCCCGGGATCTTTACTCCGGTAAGGTCGGGCAACAATGTTTATGCGGACGGCGGCCTGCTCAATAACCTGCCGGTCGACGTTGCCCAGAATATGGGCGCCCAGTTGACGATCGCAGTCTACCTGCGAACTGCTTCCTTCAACGCACAACAACCACTCTCCTCCTTTTCTGTTCTGGGACAGTCACTGAGCGTGATGATCGCCGCCAACGAGCTCAAGAGCATGCAAATGGCGGACGTTCTGGTCACGGTTCCCCTGGACAAGTACTCCGCCCTCGACTACAACAAGGCGGCAGAGATCATCCGCCTGGGCTATGAG
>Ga0302326_10020822_pt1 | contig 13474 bp, 12 predicted proteins | sample Palsa_T0_3_FD_202264 | JGI IMG/M metagenome (GOLD analysis project Ga0302326, IMG submission 202264) | Peat permafrost microbial communities from Stordalen Mire near Abisko, Sweden - Palsa_T0_3 | ecosystem: Environmental > Terrestrial > Soil > Palsa > Peat permafrost | place: Sweden: Abisko... | reverse complement strand
GATCGGTGTAACGTGATAGGTGCAATCCATGGAACCCTCTCAGCCCGTCCAACGCCGCATCCTGGGTTTAGACGTGGGCGACCGCCGGATCGGAGTCGCCGTCTCCGACGAACTGGGGCTGACCGCGCAACCTGTGCTCACCCTGACACGCCGGGACCGGCGTCAGGACGTGGCCCATCGTCACCTGGATGCGGCCGGCCGCACCGGCAACCGGCGCGGGGTCATTGATCAGGTCGCCGCGGTGATGATCCTGCAGAGTTTTCTCGATTCGCGCCGCTAACCACCCATCGGTGTGCGCGCAACGGACGAGTCCGGCTGCGCTCCGTCGTATAATCGTGTTTCGTTCTTTGCCCGTCGGCCCGGACCCTGGATTACAAGCGAAATGCCAGAACACATAAAGAAGAAGCTGGAAGAACAAATCCGCGTGCTGGAGCACGAGCTCACCCACGAGCTTCCTATCGAGATCAAGAAGGCAGCGTCTCTGGGAGATCTGAGCGAGAACGCGGAGTACCACATGGCCAAGCAGCGCCAGGTCTTCGTCAATGCGCGCCTGGGCCAGCTGAAGAAGCGTATGGCCGAGCTCTCCCTGGTCAATCTGACCAACATTCCCAGGGATAGGATCGCTTTCGGCTCGACCGTCGTCGTCTTCGATTCGACCAAGAACGAGGAGATTACGTATAAGCTCGTCACCAGCGAGGAATCCGACGTGAGCCAGGGCCTCATCTCGACCACTTCGCCGATCGGCCGGGGACTGGTGGGCAAGCAGGTTGGCGACATCGCCGCGATTGTGACCCCGAACGGCAAGCGGGAGTTGGAGATTCTCAAGCTCACCACCATTCACGACGAGGCGCCATGAGCTGGACCAACGCCTTTGGCAAAGGCTGCGGTGTGATCCTGCAGGGCATCGTAAACGGGCTTGCGCTCACCCGGATCTCGCCCAATGTGCTCACGTTCCTGGGCCTGTTGATCAACACCGGCGCGGCCATACTCTTCGGCCTGGCCAATGAGCACAATTACGTCCGCATGTTTCTCTATGCCGGCCTGGTCATTATCGGCGCGGGTATTTTCGACATGGTGGACGGACGAGTGGCGCGCCAGACCGACCAGGTCACCATCTTCGGAGCGTTTTTCGATTCCGTAATCGATCGCTACAGCGATGTGGTTCTCTTTTTTGGCCTGCTGGTTTTTTACGCCCGCGGCAATCGCTTCTTTTATGTCGTTCTGGCCGCCTTCGTCATGGTTACGTCGCTCATGGTTTCCTATACCCGGGCCCGGGCCGAAGCGCTCATCGGTTCCTGCAAGGTGGGGTTCATGGAACGGCCGGAACGGGTGGTTCTGATCATCCTTGGCGCGCTGTTCAACCGTTGGGGAGTGATGGCCCCGGTCCTCTGGGTGCTGGCAGTGTTGTCCACGGTTACGGTAATCCATCGCATTCGCTATACCTACCTGCAAACGAAAAAGCAGCCTGCCGGGATCGAAGACCGCCAGCCTTCGGCCGTGCTCACCGGCCAGCCTCAGAACTCCGCCGTTCCCGCGCGCGGCAGCAACGGCGATCTGCGCCCAGATCTTCGCCCCGCTCCCCGCGTCTGATGCTCACGGGAGACTTTGACCCCGGCTTTTTTCCTGGCTCTCCTGTGCTGCTGGTTCATGGCGGGGCCTGGGATATTCCCGCCGACCAGTTGGAGGCGCATACCCAGGGCGTGCTGCGCGCGGTCGAGCTGGGCTACGCATTGCTAATGCGGGGAGCCTCGGCGCTGGACGCAGTGGAGGCGGCAGTTACAAGTCTTGAAGACGACGAAACCTTCGATGCCGGCCGGGGTAGTTTTCTAACCCGGGATGGACGGGTACAGCTGGACGCGCTGCTGATGGACGGCCGTACGCTGCGGGCAGGCGGCGTGGCCTGTGTTGAGCGATTGAAGAACCCGATTCAGGCCGCGCGCCTGGTGCTGGAGCGCAGCCCACACGTCTACTTCGTCGGCGCCGGGGCGGAAGCCTTTGCCCAGGAGCATGGGATGAACCTGATCGACAATGCAGAGTTGGTGCTGGAGCGGGAACGGGAACGCCTGGCGGCGGCGCAGGCGCGCGCGCAAGCGGGGATTCCCGACCCAACCTTTTCCGGTCCGCAGCTTCTTGCCGACTCGCATGACACTGTGGGCGCGGTGGCCCTCGACGCCGGCGGGAACCTGGCGGCGGCCACCTCCACCGGGGGCACTCTGAACAAGGCCCCCGGACGGGTGGGCGACTCATCGCTGATCGGCTGTGGCGGATATGCCGACAATCGCAGTGCAGCCGCGTCGCTTACTGGCTGGGGTGAACCGATCATGAAGCTGGTGCTGGGCAAGTGGGCCGTCGACCGGGTACCCCAGCTGGGGCCGGAGCAAGCCGCCCAGGATGCCATCGCCTACCTGCATGCGCGACTCCAGGGCCACGGCGGCATCATCCTGCTCGGCCCCAACGGTCGCTTCGGCATCGCCCACAATACGCCACGGATGGCCTGGGCTTTCTCGAACCGGGAGGGCGTCCGCGCGGGCAGCAGCGTGGCTGACTTATAGGCATGGCACACCTCGTCCTTGCTTCCGCCTCGCCGCGCCGGCGGGACCTGCTTTCCCAGGCAGGATACCGCTTTGCTGTTCAGGCTTCCTCCATACCCGAGTCGCGGCAGCCGGGGGAGGACGCCATCCGCTTCGCCACCCGGCTGGCGCGGGAGAAGGCGGAAGCGGTCTTTGCCCAGCGGCCCTCCTCGGCTTTGGAGCCGTGGATGGTTCTGGGCGCCGATACGGTGGTGGTTTGCGACAGCGAGGTCATGGGCAAGCCGACGGACGACGCCGACGCAGCGCGCATGCTGCTCCGGTTATCGGGGCGCACCCACCACGTAGTCACCGGGGTCGCCGTGGTCTGGGGATCGAGCTCGCCGGCCGTCGAGCTCGCCGCGGAGCTGACCCAGGTCACCCTGCGCACGCTCTCGCCCGACGAAGTCGCCCGCTATGTGGCCAGCGGGGAGCCGATGGATAAAGCGGGCGCCTATGGTATCCAGGGCTACGCCGCACGGTGGATTCCCCGCATCAGCGGCTGCTATTTCAATGTTGTCGGGTTGCCGGTCGCTCTGGTCACAAGCCTGCTGGAAGGTGTGGAGCTCCGCCTGCAACCCAAGGGGTCTCGGTCCGAATGACACGGCGGGGTTGGGTCCGCGGTAATCCACTCAAGCCAAAGTGCAGCTTGAATGGGGCACCCGATCTTTTCTGCCGGTGAAAAGACCTGCTTCAAGCCGGTTGCCAAAACCGGCTTAGGGCAAACGACCCGGTTCGACTTTGTCGCTTTGGGGCAGGCTGGTTTTGGTTCGGCTCAGCAACTGCGTAGAGCACAAAACAAAAAGGGTTAGGAGTGAGAGATCAACGGCAGCCAGCATGTGCAAATCCGTTCCCGGCCTATTCGAGGGAAAGGCCGCCAATCATCGCCGCAAGCAGTGCTGTTCTGGGAACAAGTGCATCGATCAGAATGGATTCCCGTTCGGCATGTGCGCCTTCACCGACCGCTCCCATTCCATCCAACGTTGGAATTCCCAGGGCCGAAGTAAAATTCCCGTCCGAACCTCCGCCCGTCGCTGCTTCCTGCAAGTCAAAACCCAACCCCGCGGCCATTGTTGCGGCGCGGCGAAAAAGCGCCACGGTTCCCGGAGTGCGTTCCATGGGCGGCCGGTTGAGGCCGCCCGTGATCTCGAGCGTGCACCTCCGGTCGATGGCGCGCAGAGAGCGGAAGCGGCGGTCGACGCGGGGCGCGTCCGCCGCCCTGGCGATGCGCACGTCGAACTCCGCCCAGGCTTCGGCGGCCACCACATTCGACCGGGTGCCCCCGCCAATGACCCCTGCATTGACAGTGATCCCCCGGGCCGGATCTGTGAAGGCGCTGGCACGCTCGATCTGGCGCCCGAGTTCCAGCACTGCGCTGTGACCCTGGCCAAAATCCACCCCGCTATGCGCGGCCACGCCGTGCACCTGCAGGCGATAGTTGCCTACTCCTTTTCTCGCCGTCTTGTAAGCTCCCGGCAGCCCCTGGGCAGGCTCAAGCACAAACACCGAGCCACATCCCCGAGCCAGTGATTCGGTCAGCGCGCGCGAGCATTCGCTGCCCGTCTCCTCATCGCTGTTGAGCAGAAAGATCACCGGCCGGGTCAACCGCCCCGCCAGGATTCCCAGCGCGCTGAGCGCCATCACCACCCCGGCCTTCATGTCCAGGACACCTGGGCCCCAGGCTCTTCCCCCACGCACGCGGAACGGCATTTTGGCCAGAGTACCCAGCGGCCAGACGGTGTCCAGGTGGCCGAGCAGCAGCAGGGGCTGGGCAGCGCTCCGCGCCGGCCCAAAGCGGCCCACCAGCAAATCTCCAGCCGATCGCTGCTTGCTGCGCCGGCTGCTGCCGCCGCTGGCCTTGATCCAGGTTTCCAGCAAGACTACACAGCGGTTGACTGCCTGGCGGTCTTCGGTGGGCGACTCGACGCCGACCAGCTCGCCGATCATTTCCAGCATTTTGGGCCGGCGGCTGGCCACCGCGCGGGTCAGATCCCGATAAGATTGCATCCCTGGTTGTCCCTTCCCGGCATTATCCAGTGCCGCTTAACGCGGGTGCGGTATGCACCATGCCTCGATCAGTTTGTGGCGTTTTCGACACAAGAAAACTTTGTTTACCTATGTAGTCTATGGTTTTGCGGTTACTTGCAAGCCAGGAATACTCATTCGTGGAAATAGAGCATCTGGAAAAGACCATCGCATCGGTGATTGCATTCTCAGGAATCGGTCTCCACAGCGGGGCCCCTGTGAACATGCGGTTATTGCCGGCACCCGCCGGTTCGGGGGTTGTTTTCCGCCGCACCGATCTGGATAACTACGAGATCGCGGCGACAGGCAGGAATGTAGCCAAGGTCAGCTACGCCACCAGTATCATGCGCCAGGGTGTGCTCATATCCACCACCGAGCATCTTCTTTCCGCGTTGATCGGCATGGGCGTCGACAACGTCATCATTGAGCTGGACAACCTGGAGTTGCCGATACTCGACGGCAGCGCCCTTCCTTATGTGGAGGCTTTTGCCGAAGTGGGCATCCGCAGCCAAAGGCGCCGCCGGCAATACCTGCGGATTCTGAAGAGTGTGGAAGTCCGCGAGAACGGCAAGTTCATCGCTGTGTATCCGGGCGAAGGATACAGCATCACCTACGACATCCATTTTCCCCATCCCATTGGGCGCCAGGCATTCACCGTCGACCTGGCTGCGGGATCGTACGGCGCCCAGATTGCGGCTGCCCGTACGTTCGGGTTTCGCGAAGATGAGAAAATGCTGCGCGACATGGGCTTGATCCGCGGCGCTTCGGAGGAGAACGCCATCATTCTTTGTGGGGGCGCGGTGCAGAATGGACCACTCCGTTTTGACGACGAGTTTGTGCGCCATAAAGTGCTCGACCTCATCGGCGATCTCGCGCTGGCGGGGCATCGTATCCTGGGCCGCGTGGTGGCTGAGCGCGCCGGGCACGCCATGCACACCGCATTGGTCTCCCGGCTGTTGCGCGATCGATCCGCCTGGGAGCTGGTCCAGTTTCCCGCTCCACGTCGCAACGTAGTCGCAGTCCCTGCAACCCGCTTAGCCACTGCGTAGGATTTTTGAACCGTACCCAGGGGCTAAAGCCCGACGTAATCTCAGTCGTTTACGGCCCGACTAAAGTCGTGCCCTGATACAAAGCAAGGGTTTTTCTGCAGCCGGTAAGGGCAGATCAATATTCCGCTAGAATTGTGGGTGTCGCGACGGGCGCGATTTCTGTTTCGCGGGAGGCGCGCACTAGGTCGCCTACGGCATATTTCAGCTCTTGAATGCCGGCCCCGGTGACCGCGGAAAGAGCAAAAAAAGGCAACTTACGCCGCTTCGCCATCGCCCGCAGTTTCTTGAGCTTCTCGGGATTGGCCACGTCGATCTTGGAGGCCACCACCAGCATTGGCTTTTCCTCCAGGCCGTGACCGAAACTCTTCAGCTCATCCTGGATGACGCGAAAATCTTCCACTGGGTCGGGCCGGCCGCTGGCATCGGAGACGTCGACCAAGTGGACCAGGACCCGCGTGCGCTCGATGTGGCGCAGGAATTGCAGCCCTAGTCCCGCTCCCAGGTGCGCTCCCTCGATCAAACCGGGGAGGTCGGCCACCACGTAGCTGTCTTCGTGCGGCGGATCTCCTACTGAGACCACCCCCAGATTGGGTTCCAGGGTGGTGAACGGATAGTCGGCGATCTTGGGTTTGGCAGCCGAGATCCTGGAGATCAGCGTCGACTTGCCGGCATTGGGATAACCCACCAGACCGACATCCGCCAACAGCTTGAGCTCCAGCCGGTAGGCGCGTTCCTCTCCCTCGCGGCCGGCCTCGGATTCCCGCGGAGCCTGGTGAACAGCAGTCGCGAAATGCTGGTTGCCGCGGCCACCGCGGCCGCCCTTGGCAACCACGACGCGTTCATCAGGATGAGAGAAGTCATGCACTAGGGCGCCGCTCTCATCGTCATACAGGACGGTGCCGACGGGCACTTTCAAAACCTCGTCTTCGCCCTCTTTCCCGCTGCAGTTGGAGCCCTCTCCGTGGCGTCCGCGCTGGGCCTTGTGTTCGGGGTTGAAGCGGAAGTGAACCAGGGTGTTATGCCGCTCGCTCGATTCCATGATGACATCGCCACCCCGGCCGCCGTCTCCGCCGGAGGGACCGCCGCGGGGAACAAATTTCTCCCGCCGGAAAGCAACGCAGCCATTGCCCCCGTCCCCGGCTTTAACGCGAATTCTTGCCTCATCGATGAACATGGTTTCTCTTTTCTAAGTTCCTTGTGTGGGCAAGGTGCTCATGTTCGGGCAAGATGCTCAAATTCCGGGCAAGGTGCTCAACCCAAAAGTGCCGCTAAGTCCTTTGTTTCTTCGAAGGTGCTCATGCTTTTCGAAGATGCTCAAAGTCTTTAATTTAGACATACCGGCCGGGGATGCTATGGGTCCGGAATCGGGTGCGATGCGGACTCTCCTTGATTATACGAGTGTTTTTGGGACGTTAAGAAGCAAACGACGCCGCCTAGGCCACAACCACGCGCGGCACCCGGGAGCCAATCGCGCACAGCACATCCCAGGGAATGGTGCCGGCCAGATCCGCTAAATCCCATGCAGTGACCGAACTAGTCCCCTGGCTTCCCAGCAGCACCACTTCATCGCCGACGGCGGCCTCGGGAATGCCGGTCACGTCCACCGTGGTCTGGTCCATCGAGACCCTGCCGGCGATGGGCGCCAGCAGGCCGCGAATCAAAACTTCCCCGCGATTAGAAAGTAAACGGTTAAGCCCGTCGGCATAGCCAACCGGCAGCAGCGCGATCCGAGTTTCCCGGTCAGCGACAAACGTATGACCATACCCTGCCGTCTCACCGGCCTCTAGGGTGCGCAGGGAGGTCACTTGCGTCTTCCACGTCAGCACCGGCGATAGATCAGGCTCATCGCCACCCCACGAGATGCCATCCTGGGTAATACGGTCGAGATACCCATACAGCGCGAGCCCAGGACGCACCATCAACCGCGCTCCTGCCTGCGCTGCCATCTCGAGCAGAGGCTGGAGATCGGCCCCAGCGACGATGCTGGAGGAGTTCCCAGCATGCAGCCACCGGGGGCGCAGGCCGCTCGCCGACAAAAGTGCCAGCGCCGCGCCCAGGCCCACCAGTTGTGGATTCGACCGGGTAGAGGACACGGTTTCAGAAGCACAGAAGTGGGTCATCACTCCTTCCAGTCCGAGGCAGGACGCAGCATGAAAGCGGAGCACCACGGCAGCGGCTTCGGGGGAAACTTGCGACCCGATCACGCGCACGCCCTGCCGGGACATGCCAGTGTCGATCTCCAGGTGAACGGGAAGAGTGCCGGCCGCCATGCGACGCGCGGCCCCGGCGGCCTCCAGCAGGTCAAGCTGCCAGGGCTCCCAAACCACTGGGGTCAGCTTCTGGTCGATGACCATATCCGCTTCCCCAGGAAAGATTCCGGACATCAACAGGATCCGCGTGTGGGGACAAACTGCGCGCACCGCGGCACCCTCTTCGGCGGATGTCACTCCCAACCACGGGGCGCCCGCGTTGGCCAGTAGCGGCGCGCACGCCAGCACATCATGCCCGTAGGCATTCGCCTTGACAACGGGCATCAGGTCGACCTGAGAGCCTGCCGCGCGGCGCAGCTGGTCGTAATTGGCCAGCAGCCGGCCGCGGGAGACTTCCGCCCAGGTGGGCCGGGTAAACATTGGGATGGCGTTCCTCAGTATTCTCCCGGCCCCTGGCCGAAGGCCATGTTTTCAAAACGGGTGCAGTCCGCGATGTATGCCAGGTGCACGGAGCCGGTGGGACCGTTGCGCTGCTTGGCAATGATGATCTCCGCCTTGTTTTTCGAATCGGGATCTTCTTCGCCGTTCTCGTCCTTGTTGTAGTAACTGTCGCGGTGGATAAAGGCGACGACATCGGCATCCTGCTCGATCGACCCGGACTCTCGAAGATCGGAGAGCATCGGCTTCTTGTCGCCGCCGCGCGTCTCCGAAGCGCGGCTGAGCTGGGAGAGGGCCACTACCGGAACCCGCAACTCCTTGGCCAGCGCTTTGAGGCCGCGGGAGATGGCGGAGACTTCCTGGTTGCGGTTCTCATAGCGGCGCGCCCCAACGCCCGAGGTCGAAGCGGTCATCAGCTGGAGATAGTCGACCACAATCAGGTCGAGTCCATTTTGTTGCCGCTGCAGCCGGCGCGCCTTGGCCCGCATCTCGGAGAGCGCAATGGCCGGAGTGTCGTCGATAAAGATTTTTGCTTCGGCCAGCCGCTCCAGCGCCTCCATCAATTTGCCCCGATCCGCTTTGGGAATAAAGCCGGTCTGGATTTTTTGCATGGAGACCATTGCCTGCGAAGCAAGCATGCGCCGCAACAAGGACTCTTTGGACATTTCGAGCGAGAAGACGGCGACTACTTTGCCGTCACGCACGGCGGCGTTCTCGGCAATATTGATGGCCCAGGCAGTCTTGCCCATGCTGGGGCGAGCGGCAATGATGATCAAGTCAGAAGCCTGCAGGCCGCTGGTCATTTTGTCGAAGTGGGTGTAGTGGGTGGCCAGCCCGGTCACTTCTCTCTGCTGCGCGTACAGGTTGTCGATAGTGCCGAAGGAATCCTTGATGATCTCCGCGATGCCGGCAAAGCCGCGGGTGATGCCGCGCTCGGAAACCTCCAACAGGCCGGATTCGGCGGAGTCGAGCGTCACCAGCGCTTCTTCGGATTGATCCGCTGCTCGGGTAATCGCCGTGCTGCAGATGACGATCAGCTGCCGCGACAGAGACTTATCTTTCACGATCCGGACGTACTCTTCGATACTCGGCCGGCGTGGCAGGCCCTCGGTCAGGGACGCGAGATAGGCGACACCACCGATCGCTTCGACTTCCTTGTGTCGCGCCAGTTCCTCCGCCAGGGTCACGATATCCACCGCGCGATGGGCGTCAATCAACTCCGACATGCGGCTGTAAATGCGACGGTGCGAGTCGAGCGAGAAATCTTCAGCGCGCAGCTTGGCCGCAGCCTCGTCAAAGGATTGGTTGTCGAGCAGGATCGCGCCCAAGATCGAACGCTCCGCCTCCACGCTGGCGGGCAGGCCGCGGTCGAACGACACATTAGAGAGGGTGGCCATGGGGGAAACTCCAAGCTCAGTTTAGGACAGACCCGTCCGGTGGAAGGCTTACCAGAAAGGTGCAAATGTGGACAACGGCCCCCCCGCGGCCGGTATGGGTTGCGCGCCCTGATGGGAAGGAGCGGAACGGTATGATAAAGCAAGGATGCATCTGCCAATGAGTCGTGGAAGCAGGAGATTTTTCGCTGCCGGGTTGTGCCTGGCGGTTTCCGTGGGAGTGGGTGCCGAGGCGCAGCAAGGCGGCAAGGGAACGTCTCCGCCGCCGGAGTTTCGAGAGATGCAACAGGTGGAAGACCACTGGAGCGACGCCATAACCAAGCGCGACCAGTACGCGTTGGAGTTGGTGCTGGCTCCGCAGTTTATTGGTATCTCCGCCAGTGGGGACGTGACCACGCGCAACCAACAAATTGCCCACCTTCTTCTCAAGAACACCGGGCCTGATTCGCTGCAGCAAAAGGTGGTGAGCGTTCGTTTCGTGGGCGATGTGGCGATCGTGAACGGGACGTATGTCATGACATGGAAAGGGGAGAAAGCGCCGGTTCTCGAAAAGGGTATTTTTTCCCACGTGTTCGCGCATGTGCGCAGCAACTGGCTCTGCTTGAATTCCCAGCGCACGGTGGTGGCCGAAGAAACGAAAGGGGCTGCTACCGAGAAGCCGAAAGCCAAGCGCAGTAACGCCGAGCTGCCGATGCACATCCCGCTGGTTTACAAGGGACCAGACGGCAGCCAGCCCGCGCCGGGCGCTCCTAATCCTTAACACTTCGTCTGAGGGTGGTTGCTTTTTTTGGGGTTTGCTGGGGTTGAGGTGAACCGCAGATCCCCCCACTTCGCTGCGCTTCGACGGGATGACAAGTTCAGGGGTGGTTGCTTTCCTTGGGGAATCGATTGCCGGTGTAGAGACCCTCGCGGGTCTCCACGGATTTTCATCACCCTGGCGCGGTGCCACGAACATCCGCGTTCACTATGCAGAGCCTATACACGCCGTTATGATCATCTTGCGCCGCATAGAAACGAGCACCAGCATTCGCCAGCGGTTCCTTACACGAAGAACCGGGGCACGAAGACCATCGCGATCGAAATGCTCAATGTGCGCTCCACCTCATGTGAGCTCAACCTCATGCGCCTGACCTCATGCGCTTAAGGACCGCAAATTCATGAAGTTTGAAAAACCGGACCTGCAGTGGCTGGTTCTCTCTGTTTCCGCTCTGGTGTTCTTCCTTGTCGGAGCAGGCAGAGTATCGCGTACTTCCAATGACTTCGTACCTGTTTACACCGGGGCGCGCTGCCTGCTCCATGGTTGCGATCCTTACCAGACTTCTCAATTGGAACAACAGTTCTTTCAGGGAGGCGGGCACCCCGCCGAGCTGCCATCCTGGGATATCGACGTGCCCGTCTATCCACCATCGACCTTCCTGGTGCTTTCGCCTTTAGCGCTGCTGCCATATCCTGCCGCCCGCCTGCTCTGGTTCCTGCTAAATGCCTGCCTGTTTATTACCTCGGCAGCGCTGATCGTATCGCTGTGTCCGCGGTCACACCGCTGGCCCGCGACTGCACTGGTATCGATCGTTCTGGCAACGAGCGGAATCCTGCTGGTACTGGGGCAACCGGGGATTCTCGCCATTTCGCTGGTGATCATGGGCAGTTATTTTTTTCTGCGAGGCCGTTTGCTCCCGCTGGGCGCTTTGCTGTTGATGCTCAGCCTTGCCGTGAAGCCCCAGATCGGCGGCCTGATCGTGCTGTATCTTCTGCTGCAGCGCATCCACTGGCGCTACGCGTTCCTGGCGATGGCGGGCGCGCTTGCGCTGTTATTGTCCGCAGGCCTGATTCTCCATCAGCGTCCGCGCAGCGCGGACTGGTTTTCCACTCTGCGCACGAATCTCTCCGCGACCCAGAGCCCCGGAGGCAGCGCCGACCCCAGGCCTGCCAACCAACAAGCCATCGGCGATATCAATCTGCAAGCGCTTACCAGCATTTTCTCGACGGATGCGCGGCGCTTTAACCCCATCGCCTACGCCATCTTTGTGGCCCTGCTGGCAACCTGGATTAGCGCTCTGCTGCGCGCCCATGCAAGCCCGGACATACACTTCCTGGCGATCGCCGCCTTGTCAGTGCTCTCGCTGACACCCATCTACCACCGCTTTTACGATACCCGGCTGCTGCTGCTCAGCATTCCGGCAGTGGTCATCATTTTTCAAAAACGCCGCTGGCTGGGCGCGGTGATCGCCGTGCTCACCGTGCTCGCGGTCATTTCTGTTCAGTACCGGGTACAGGACTACCTACTGCAGCACGCACAATTTGAAAGCGTCCTACGAAATAAATTGCTCTTCATCCTGCTTCTGCGGCAGCAGAATCTGGAGCTGCTTATTCTCTTTTGCCTGTACGTGGTGGCGATGATCTCGATGCGTGTTTCCACTGCTCCGGCGATGGAGACTTATGCTGCCTATCAACCGGCGATAACCCTCCGTTGAGAGATGGCCCTGCCGTGGAGGACGTTCACCAACCGATGTCCGGGCAAAGGATGCGACGGGTGCTAACAACGGCGAGTGGCGCCCGACAAGACGCATCGCGGCTCCCGGTCGAAAGGCGGGTGGGATGAGCGGGACCCAGCAAACGGAACCGAGGCACGTTTCCCCGCCCGTACGCTTATGGCCGAAGAGGGAGCCGCAACAGGGAATTGGTTTCGGTTTGCAGGCAGCGATTTTTCTTGCCGGCCTGATTGCGGTCTTCACCCGCCTGCCCGGCGCACTGCTGCACGCGCAATTCTTTGCCGAGGATGGTTGGGTCTGGTACCAGCAAGCGTACAACCTGCACTGGCTGCGATCACTGGCCATCGCCCAGGCAGGCTATCTGCAGACGCTTCCCCGCCTGGTGGCAGGCGTCACGCTGCTGGTCCCCATGCAGTGTGCTCCTCTGATCATGAATCTTGCCGGCGCTGTGATCCAGGTGCTTCCTGTCACGGCGTTGTTATCGCGCCGCTGCACGTCCTGGGGCCCACTGCCGGTGCGCATGTTGATGGCCGCGCTTTATATTGCGATTCCAAACGCGCCCGAGATCCACATTGTCTTAACCAATGCCATGTGGCACCTGGCGGTGCTGCAGGCTCTAATTGCCTTTTCTGTTCCGCCGCTGAGTTGGCGCGGGCGCGTATGCGACATCCTGTTATTTGCCATCGGGAGCATAAGCGGCCCCTTCTCCATTTTGTTACTGCCTCTGGTCCTCGCGTACTGGTGGATTCGCCGTTACCGCTGGACGTTGGTTGTTTTGGGGATCATGTTTGCCGGCGTCGTGATCCAGGTGCTGACACTGCTGCATTCGGTGAGGTCTCCGGGAGCGCCGCTTGGTGTGACGGCGGTGCGGTTCCTGCGTATCGTCGCCGGAAACATATTCACCAACAGCATGATCGGCAGCGGCGGCGCCTATCTGCGGATTCCGTTGTTGCTCATCGCGGCCGCCGGCGGCCTGGCGGTGCTGGTCTGGGCCTGGCGCAGCGCGCCGCTTGCCTTTCGCCTCTACATCGCCTTCGCGATCTTCGCGCTGATGGCCTCGCTGAGAGATCCTCTGCTCCTGGGCAACACGATACCGCGCTGGGAGGTGCTGGGGAATGTTGCCGGCATTCGCTACTGGTTCCTGCCTTCGTTGATGTTTCTCTGGTCAGCAGCCTGGTGCGCATGGGGAGGAAGCAGGCTATCGCGGTATGCGGGGTTGGGCGTTCTGCTGCTGACGTCGATTGGCGTGGTTCGCGAGTGGGTTTACCCACCCTGGCCCGCGAGTCACTTCAAAGCAGATGT
>Ga0302326_10020821_pt1 | contig 13475 bp, 11 predicted proteins | sample Palsa_T0_3_FD_202264 | JGI IMG/M metagenome (GOLD analysis project Ga0302326, IMG submission 202264) | Peat permafrost microbial communities from Stordalen Mire near Abisko, Sweden - Palsa_T0_3 | ecosystem: Environmental > Terrestrial > Soil > Palsa > Peat permafrost | place: Sweden: Abisko... | reverse complement strand
CGCCTCGTTCTCAGCGCGAAGCCGCTCAATCTCCGCCTTCAATTCTTCGTCGGATGCCATGTGATTACTGATAGCACAGCGTAGCTCACGACAGGTTCGGAGCCTGACACCATGAAATAATCGTGAGATGCTTGCGCACTCGACGATCCTCCACGCGGCGCGCCGGGACGCCCTCAGGAATCCAAGACCTGCGTCGAAGCATCACGTTATGGTGGGTTGCCAGCAGAAGGGAAACTCAATTTGTCGCGCATCAATCTCCGCATCCTCTTTTGTCCCAGCCTCGGACTGCTGTTTGTTTCGCAGTTTCTCGGCCAGCAGGCCAATCCGTTCCAGGGCAGCGTTCCCTCCGGCGCCGCGTCGTCAACGTCGCTGCCGCTGACCCTGGATGACGCCATCCAGCGGGGTCTGAAATTCAACCTCGGTCTGCTTCAAAGCGACACCGCGAGCCAGACCGCGCGGGCCGAACGCATACTTGCGTTGTCCGTGTTGCTCCCGCAAGTGACCGGAACCCTGGCCGAGACCGAGGAGCAGCTCAATTTGAAGACCCTGGGGCTGAACATTCCGCCCAATCCGTTCGTTAAGATCCCTACCATTGCGGGTCCGTTTTCGTATACGGCCGCCCAAGCGAATGTCTCGGCGAAGATTCTGGATTGGAGCGCGCACCGGACCTTCAAATCGGCTAAGGCGAGTGAGGAGGCGGCGAGACTCTCCGTTCAGGACGCGCGCGATCTGGTGGCGCAAGCGGTGGCGGGCGCATACCTGCAGGTGATCGCGGACGGTTCTCGCGTGGAATCGATCAGCGCGCAAGTGGCCACCGACCAGGCGCTGTTCAAAAAGGCGTCCGATCAACACGACGCGGGAGTGGCGGCGGGTATTGATGTACTGCGAGCCGAGGTGCAGCTCAAAACGGAACAGCAGCAGCTATTGGCGCAACGGAATCTGCTGGAGAAGGACAAATTGGCCCTGGGGCGGGTTATCGGATTCGCGCCCGGGCAGGCGTTCAGCATCGCGGACACGACGCCGTTTGCGCCGCTCAGCGGAATCACGCAGGATGAGGCCATACAGCTTGCCTTGGCGCAACGGCCCGATTACCAGAGCGCGAAGAAACAGGTGCAGGCCGCGCAGGAGACGCTGGGCGCAGCGCGCGCCGAATGGTATCCGACGGCCGACTTGACCGGTTTTTACGGCGACACCGGCCCCACGCTCGCGAGTTCGCATGGCGTCTTCACTTTAACCGGCGCGTTGAACTTTAATATCTATAATGGCGGCCGGATTCGCGGCGATATCGAGAAGGCTCGCGCGGCGCTGAAGCAGCGCTCCGACGACCTGGCGGATCTGGGAGCGCAAGTGGAGGTGCAGGTCCGGAGCGCATTTCTCGACCTGCAATCGGCGGCCGATCAGGTCGCGGTCGCGCGGGATAATCTGAACCTCTCCAACCAGACGCTCGATCAGGCGCGCGATCGGTTCACTGCCGGCGTTACCGACACGATTGAGGTGGTGCAGGCGCAAGGAACGGTCGCGGCCGCCAACGACAACCTGATCGGAGCGTTGTACGCTCATAATCTGGCCAAGGTCTCGCTGGCGCGCGCGCTGGGCCTGGCCGACCAGCAAATCAAGAGATTCATCGAGGTGAAGTGAAATGGCGGACACAATAGTCGAACAGAAATCGACCGAAGCTTCGCCTCCGCCGCTGAGACGAAAGCCGAGACGGCGTGGGGCGCGCATCTTGGCCGCGATTGCGTTGGTGATCATACTGGCCATCGGCGGTTACCTGCTCTGGAAGTACTTAAGCTCGTATGAATCCACCGACGACGCGCAGATCGATGGACACGTCAATGCGATCAGCGCTCGCATATCCGGTCACTTGAGCGAAGTTCCTGTCGAGGATGCGCAAATCGTGAAAGCCGGGGATGTGCTGGTGAAAATCGACCCGCGCGACTATGAAGTCGCCGTGTCCCAGGCCCAGGCGAATCTAGCCGACGCGGAAGCGTCTCTGCAGAGCGCGCGTACCGACCTTCCGATTGTTTCCACCAATACGGAGAGCGCGCTTCAGACCGCCAGGTCCTCGCGCGCGGACGCCGGCGCCGGCCTGCTCGGCGCGGAGCGGCAGTTTGAAGCGGCCGAAGCCCGGCTGCAGACCGCTCAAGCGCAGGTGAACGAGGCGCAGGCCAATTACAAGAAAGCGGCGGACGATGCGGCGCGCTATAAGCAGCTGGTTGACAAGGACGAGATCTCGCGGCAAACCTACGATCAAGCCGAGCAAACGGCGGAGGCGGCGAAAGCCACCGTGGCGGCCCAGAACGCCGCGGTTCTCGAAGCGCGCCACAATGCCGGCGCCGCCGAAGCCGCTATGGAGCAGGCGCAGACCAAACTCCCCCAGGCCGACGCTTCCATCCAATCCGCGCTGACCCGGCCGCAGCTTGTCTCGCAAAGCCAGTCGCGGCTGAAATCCGCCGCCGCGAAGGTTGCCGAACTGCAAGCTCAACTCGATCAAGCGAAGCTGAACTTAAGCTATACGATTATTGTTGCGCCCGTGAGCGGCGTGGTCGGGAAAAAGACCGCCGAGATTGGCCAGAATGTATCGCCGGGCGAGCAACTCATGGCGGTGGTGCCGCTCGACGACATTTGGGTGACAGCGAACTTCAAGGAAACCCAACTCAGGAAAATGCAGCCCGGCCAAAAAGTAAAGTTCAGCGTGGACGCTTACGATCATGAATACTCGGGACACGTCACGGGCATCGGAGGCGCCAGCGGATCGCGCTATAGTCTGCTCCCGCCGGAGAACGCGACGGGAAACTACGTGAAGGTGGTGCAACGCATTCCGGTGCGGATCGATCTGGATCCGAACGAAAATAAGGACCACCGCCTTCGCCCGGGAATGTCGGTCGATCCGAAGGTGTACACGAAGCCATAGCGCGGTATGCCTGAAAACACTGAAGCGCCTTCGCCCGCTCCCGCCCCGCCCGCGGCGCCTTGGACTCCCAAATTCAATCCATGGCTGGTTGCCGTGGTGGTGGCGATGGCGGCCTTCATGGAGGTGCTGGACACCAGCATCGCCAATGTCGCGCTGCCGCACATCGCCGGGAACCTTGGAGCGAGTAACGACCAGAGCACTTGGGTTCTCACATCCTACCTGGTGTCCAACGCGATTGTTCTCCCCATTAGCGGTTGGCTGGCGGGAGTATTTGGGCGCAAGCGCTTCTTCCTGTCGTGCATCGTATTGTTCACGGTGAGTTCGCTGCTGTGCGGCGCTGCGCCAACCCTCGCGATGCTGATCGTCTTTAGGGTCATTCAAGGAGTGGGAGGCGGAGGTCTCCAGCCGATGGCGCAAGCCATCCTGGCCGACACTTTTCCTCCGCAGAAGCGCGGCATGGCCTTCGCGTTGTACGGAATCACGGCAGTGACTGCTCCCACCATCGGCCCGACGCTAGGCGGCTGGATCACCGACAATTACTCCTGGCGTTGGATTTTTTATATCAACCTGCCGGTCGGGATACTCACCCTGTTCCTGGCATATCGAATGGTGGAGGATCCGCCTTATCTGAAGCGCGCGAAAACGGGCGGCGTTCGCATCGACTACATCGGTATCGCCCTGCTCGCCTTGGGAGTTGGCGCGCTGCAGGTGCTGCTCGATAAAGGCCAGGAAGACGATTGGTTCGGCTCACCATTCATCGTCACGCTGATCGTAATCTCCGCGGTCTGCCTCATTTCGCTGGTCGTCTGGGAGTGGTTCGACAAGACGCCGATCATCGACGTGCGTCTCTTTAAGAGCTTCAACTTCGCAGTGGGGAACATAATGATGTTTGTCCTCGGAGTGCTGCTGTTCAGCTCTCTCGTGATGATGCCCCAGTTCCTTCAGACGCTTTTGGGATACACGGCCGAGTCCGCCGGGTTGGTACTCTCCGCCAGCGGAGTGGTTCTGTTATTCGAAATGCCCGTCGTCGGGCAACTCACGTCGAAATATCCAGCCAAGTACATCATCGCTTTCGGCTGGCTGTTGCTGGCCTTGTCGATGTTCTACTCCACTCTACGGATGGATCTGTCCATCGATTTCCGCTCGGCCGCATGGCTGCGCGTGGCACAGGGGGCCGGCCTTGGATTCCTCTTCGTGCCGATCACGCTGGCGTGTTACATCGGGATTCCGACGGAAAAGAGCAATAGCGTCGCCGGCATCGTAAACTTCATGCGCAACATCGGCAGCAGCGTCGGAACGTCCATGGTAACCACCCTGCTGGCGCGCCGGGCACAGCTGCATCAATCGTACCTGGGGGCTCACGCCACCAGCTACGATCCCGCGTTCCGCAACCAGGTCAACGGGCTGGCGCGAACGCTGGTCCATTCCGGTCTCAGTGTGCCCGACGCGAAGGCCCAAGCCTACGGCCGGATCTATCAATCCCTGCTGGCGCAGTCGCAGACGCTGGCTTATATCGACACCTTCATGGTGCTGGCGATCGGGGCCGGCATCATGTTCCTGCTCTCATTCATCGTTCGCAAGAACGATCCGGCCGGTGGGGGCGAGATCGCCGTGGGCTAACTTGCCCCATTGTCAGCGGGCCGCGGCAGGCGTAAAGTGATAAAAGGCTTATGATCCGCGCTATCACCATCGAACGCGAGTACGGAAGCGGCGGCGCCGATGTGGCGCGCAAACTGGCGGAGCGTTTGGGTTGGAAGCTGTGGGACCAGGCCTTGACCAATGAGATCGCGCGCCTGATGGATTGCCCGAGCCGCACGGTGGAAGAGCACGAGGAACGCAAGGATTCGCTGCGCTATCGGTTGTTCAAGGCCTTCATGAAGGGGAGCTTCGAGGGCAGCCTGAATGCGCCGAAATTAAAAATAGTCGACGCCGATTGCATCAAAGACCTCACGCGGGGGATCGTGACGGATGCGGCGCGCCAGGGCAACGCGATAATCGTGGGCCGCGGTTCGGCATACCATTTGCACGGCCGCCCCGACGTTTTCCATGTCTTTGTCTACGCGCCTTTCGAAGATAAGGTGCGCCGTCTGCGCGCCTTGGGAAAAAGTGAATCCGAGGCGATCGAGCTGGCCGAAACCGTGGACCGCGACCGCGCGGCTTACATCAAGCAGTACTTCCACCTGGACTGGCCCGCCCGCGAATATTTCGACGTCATGATAAACACGACAATGGGCGACGAACGCGTGGTGGAGACGATCCTGCATTCAGTGGCTTCACTTCTGCAACAACCGGCAAGCGTCTGAATGACGATCGTTGGTTCGTGCACGCGCTCCAGTCGTTAGGCCTATTCAAAAAGCTACCTTGATCTTCCGCTAGATATCATGAGAATGCGTGATCAAGCCATTTCCCAGTAATTGCCGGAGACGGCGAAATGCGTTGTCATCGTTCGAGCGGATCATCTGCGCCGAAACCGCGAGGAAGGACAGGCGATGGTCGAAGATACTGCGGTGCCAACGCCGGATCTGAGTCACAAATCATGAGCGAACGAACCCGTGTCAGCCACCCGATTTACAATCTCTTGCCGACGGAAATCGAAGGATTCGATTCCCTGGCCGAACTCGCCCTGGACATGCGCTGGTCGTGGAATCATGCTACCGACGAAGTGTGGCGGCAGCTGGATCCCGAACTGTGGGAGATCACGCATAACCCGTGGGTCGTCCTGCAGACCGTCTCGCGCGATCAGATCGAGCGCGTTTTGGCCGATCCCGTTTTCCGGAAAGGTGTAGATGGCCTGATCGAAGCCAGCCGGCAATTCGCGAGGGAACCCGCTTGGTTTCAAAAGAATCATGCGGACGCTCCTCTGACCTGCGCCGCCTATTTCAGCATGGAATTCATGCTGAGCGAAGCCCTGCCTATCTACTCGGGTGGGCTGGGCAACGTGGCCGGCGATCAACTGAAAGCCGCCAGCGATCTGGGCGTTCCGGTGGTCGGCGTGGGGTTGCTTTACCAACAGGGCTATTTTCGCCAGGTGATCGATAAAGACGGAGCGCAACAAGCCCTCTACCCCTACAACGATCCCGGACAGTTGCCGATCACACCGCTGCGACAACCGAACGGGGAGTGGTTGCGGCTGGAGATCGCCTTGCCCGGTTACCCAGTCTGGCTGCGCGCCTGGCAGGTCCAGGTTGGCAGAGTGAAGCTTTACCTGTTGGATAGCAATGACGCGGCGAACATCCCCGCTCGTCGAGGGATTACCAGCGAACTGTATGGCGGCGGTCCGGAGCTGCGCCTCATGCAAGAACTGCTGCTCGGGATCGGCGGATGGCGGCTGCTGCGCGCGCTCGGGATCCAACCGGAGGTCTGTCACTTGAACGAAGGGCATGCGGCCTTCGCCGTGTTGGAGCGTGCCCGCGACTTCATGGATGACACCGGGCAACCCTTCGAAGTGGCGCTCGCCGCCACCCAAGTCGGCAATCTCTTCACCACGCACACTGCGGTAGCGGCGGGTTTTGACCGTTTCGCTCCAGCCCTCATCGAGCAATACCTGGGCGGATACGCCCAGCAGAAACTCGGCATCACGATCCATGACTTGCTGGCTCTTGGCCGCCAAAATCCGGACGACTCGTCGGAGCCTTTCAATATGGCGTATCTGGCAATTCGCGGGAGCGGGCAGGTCAACGGCGTTAGTCGCTTGCATGGCAAGGTGAGCCGGCACATCTTTCTGTCACTCTTTCCGAACTGGCCGGAGGACGAAGTCCCGGTCGGACACGTGACCAACGGAGTCCACATGCCCACCTGGGACTCGGCCCAGTCCGACGATTTGTGGACGGAAGCCTGTGGCAAGGGTCGTTGGCTGGGGACGACAGAAGCCCTAGACCAGGATATTCGCCGGGTCTCCGACGCCAGGTTCTGGGAATTTCGCGCCGCTGCCGGTAAGTCTCTTGTGGAATACGCTCGCGAACGGTTATCCCGGCAACTAATTGCCTCGGGCGCATCGGCCGAGGAGGTCGACTGGGCGAAGCAGCTCTTTGATCCCAACACCCTGACGCTCGGCTTTGCGCGACGCTTCGCAACCTACAAGAGACCTAACTTGTTGCTGCACGACCCGCCGCGGCTGGTTCGTCTGTTGACCAATCCTCAGCGCCCGGTGCAACTCATCATCGCCGGAAAGGCGCATCCGGCGGACCAGGCGGGGCAAGCCCTGATTCAGGAATGGATTCATTTCATCCGGCGGCCCGAAACCCGCCCCCATGCGATTTTTCTCAGTGACTATGACATGCTTCTGACCGAGCATCTGGTGCAGGGCGTGGATGTCTGGATCAACACGCCGCGGCGCCCGTGGGAAGCTTGCGGCACTAGCGGCATGAAGGTGTTGGTCAACGGAGGCATCAATCTATCCGAGTTGGATGGCTGGTGGGCGGAAGCCTACACGCCTGAAGTGGGGTGGGCATTGGGAGATGGCCAGGAACATGGCGCCGATCCTGCGTGGGACGCTGTCGAAGCCGACGCGCTCTACGACTTGCTCGAGCGCGAGGTGATCCCGGAGTTTTACACCCGAGACGCGGGCGGCATCCCCACCGCCTGGGTTAAGCGGATGCGGGAAAGCATGGCGCAGTTGACGCCGCGCTTTTCCGCGGGCCGCGCGGTGCGCGAATATTCGGAGCAACACTATCTCCCGGCTGCGGCCGCCTACCGTGAGCGCGCGGCGAACAGAGGCGCGGTGGGCAGGCAAGTGGTGGATTGGAAGCATGCCGTGGATCGGACGTGGGGCGCTCTGCGCTTCGGAGACTTGCGGGTGGAAAGCAACGCGGATCACCACGTGTTCGGGGCCGAAATCTTTCTGAACGATCTTGACCCGAACGGGGCCCGAGTGGAGCTCTATGCGGATGGGATCAACGGCGGCGATCCGGTACGCGTCGAAATGAAGCGCGCGCAGTCGCAGCCCGACGCATCGCGCGGTTGCGTTTATTCCGCAACGGTACCCGCCGCGCGTCCAGCCAAAGACTATACGGCGCGAGTGATCCCTCAGCGCTCTGGGGTCGCGGTTCCGTTGGAATGCGGTCGAATCCTATGGCAACGCTGATTAGAGCGCCGCAACGCGACTCGCTCGATAACATCTCGGAGATCTTCGAGGCGGAAGGCGATGGCTGTCTTGACAGATCTCTACATTAATGGATGGAACGGCCCTCCCCAACTCCGCGCAGATGAACGTAGGCCTCCAGGGAGGCTTAATTCTTCGATGACTCTATTCGCAAGTTGACTCTTCAGCGGGACGGCGCCGCCGCGCGCTGAATCGGGTGGGTCTTGCGATATTCGTCGCGTAGGCGTTTTACTTCATCGAAAAGATCGGCCGGCACGATGCTTCCGCGAAACGTTGGATAGAGGCTCTCCGACAGTTTGCGCCACTCTTCCAGCGTTTTGTCGTCGGCGTGCACGACATTCAGCCCGAACTGTTGCATCATGGGAATCGAGCTCGCTTCGGCCTTTCGAATCTCCTCGCGCAAGCCCACGCCGGCGATTCGCGCGGACTCCCGCATCGGCTTCTGCACCCGCGGCGGAATCTTATCCCACACTTCTTTGGAGATCAACGTTGCACCCACCAGTTGCACGAATCGAAGGTCCAGCATGTTGTTGGCTCCGCCGAACCACTGATTGCTGAGCGCCAGCAGCGGCGGAGATTGAAAGGCATCCACCAGGCCGGTTTCGAGGCCGGTAAGGATATCGGTGGCGGCCAGCGCGATCGGATGAAAGCCGTTCACTTTGTAGAGTTGAAATGTGTTGTTGTCGCCTTGTAGCACGCAAAGCCTCAGCTTGCGGATGTCATCTGGATGTGCGGCGGGCTGCTTGGTGAAGAAGTGGACCCAGCCCACGTCCGCCCAATTCAAAACGACGAATCCGCGCTGCGCCAGTTCCTTTTCCAGCCGCGGAGAGATGCGGTCGCGCACATAATCCAGCTCCTCGTAGGAATCCAGGAACATGGGGATCTGCAGGGCAAAGACGGATGGAATGATACCGCTGAGTCCCGCGCCCGAGATGGCGGCGGCTTGCAGCTTCTTGATGCGCATTTTCTCCACCATCTCCGGCTCGTCGCCCTGCTCGCCGCCCGGGTAAATCTTGACTTCGATGGTTCCGCCGGACTCTTCTTTCCACTGATCGCCCATGGTTTGCAGAATTTCCAGCCAGCGCGAGCCTTTGGGAACCAAAGTCCCCAAGCGGATGGTAGTGGTTTGTGCCGGCAGGCTCCCTTGGAAAATTGCGCAGGCGATCAGAATGCGAAAGAGCATGAGTGCATTGTGGCACAGGCCTCCTGAGTATGGCTCCCCGGCATGCAGGGTTTCCAACCACCTCTCCGCTATATCTTCGTCGGGAAGCTACCAACTGCCCGCGATAACGAAGCGGCAGCGGGGGTAGTTCGAGCAGCCAAGGAAATACTTGGTTGGAAGGGGCGATTTACGAACCCGCTGGACCATCTTCGCCCCGCATTGTTCGCAGTGAGCGGGTTTCTCTTCAGGCGGACCGTGCTCAAACTGTTCCTGGCATCGGACGCAGAAAGGCGTCCCCGGCACCGCTTGAAGCCGCGTCACCGGTATAGTTTCTCCGCATTGGGCACACAGAAGACTGAGTTCATCGTTGTCCGCTGGTTGCCGGTCTAGTTCCTCTTGAATCGCTTGAAGATGTTCGACATTCTTGGTTTGGCAATTCGAGCACCTGAATTGGTGCAAGAACCGTGAGACGAGTTCAGTATTATGGCAATCCATCGCTGGAGCACGGGCCCGAAGTTCATCAATCCAAGCCTGGGTCAGGACTCGTTCATGGCCGCAGTCCCGGCACACCAGCCTGTCGCCGTCTGTTCCCGATTCCTGTTTCTCGCGGTAGCCGAGCCCGCTCATCGAAGTTTCAACGCATAAGTGTTGAAAACTCCCATCTCCTCTCAATCGGCAACCGGACGTTTCGGCTCCTCTGGGGGCCTTTGAATGACGGGGCGCCGTTTCTACATAGCGCAGTCCCTCAGGAACAGGTTGATAAGGTTTTGATATGGCATTCCTAATTCGGCCGTCATTTCCTTGAAGTAGTTCACCGCAGCGGTATCCAGGCGGATGGTGACCTGGCGCTTGAGTTGATCTACGTAGGGGTTCTTGCGGGACTTGGAAAATCGTATCCACCTTTCATTGGAGTCTCCAGTACATTTGTTCTTCCCGCGCTCTCGCGCGCCTTGCCGAGATTAAGCGGATCACGGAATCGGGATCCTTTCAAGAAAGTTGCCGTTGCGACCCAGTATTTTGCGGTCGACCCCAGCGCAAAGGAGAGTTGTACGATGGTGTGGGGAACAACCCAGCGCGCCGCAGTGGCTCCCCAAGAATGCGGTTTTACAACTTTTTCTCTCCTTCCACACCATCACTCTTGGGGGCCCGGCATGGATTCGAAACCGTCGCGCCTACGCTTAAGGGGCGAGTTGCCCGGCGGGCGAGGGGAGCCACGCCGATGAGGCGGAAAAGGACTTATCCGTGAACCGCTGTCCGAATCGCTGGTGGGGAGCCACGCCGCAATGCTCGTGTCAAATCCGAGAGTCCACAATCCCACCGTCGCCAGCCTGGGACTTCAACGGCGCGTTGTTGAAGATGCTGGTGGACGTGGAAATGCGGTGGATGAATCAGAAATAAACGGGGCTTTTCATTGCGTCACATTGAACGTTAGCATCTCATCGGTGGTGAGACCACCATCGTCCGCACGCGCACAGAGCACATAGGTGCCAGGTTCATCGAACTTTACTTCCGTGACATACCTGCCGTCCGCAGGAACCGGAGGCAGTACCCAGACCGGCGCCCATGGCGAATTTGCACCCGCTCTCGTGTCTTCCCAAACCTTAATCTGCGAGGGCTCGAACGAAACACCGCCGCGGCCGCGATACACAAACCAAGAGAGGTGCAATCCCAAGACCTTGGTAACCGTTATTCTTTGCAGCGGGCGAAACGCTGAGTTGCGAGCGGTCTGCGCCGAGATTTTCCTCGCTTTGGGAACTCCGTCATCGGTGACAATCGCCACCAGCTCAACCGGCTGACCGACCTTCGCACCTCGAGTCTTTTCGCCCTCCAGTTTGACGAACGGCGGTTTGTTCGCCCGAATTTCGGGAGAGCTCGTTCCGGCGCCGAGCGCGCCGGTTTCGGACATAATGTCGACGTTCTCAATGACCAAATCGGGGCGAAGCGATGCGTACGCTTTGGTGGTCTTCTTATTTGCTATCAGGGTCCAAACCACCTCTTGGCTTCCAAAGTCCTTGGGAACACGAATCCGAAACATAAACCTGTTACGCCGCGGCAGGAAATGTGTCGGCTGTCCCTGGTCCGGTCCGCCGGGCTCAATATTGTTGCCGGGTCCCACCGGGAGGTCGAGTTGCTCTTCCCAGTTGTCATTCATGTACCCGAACACCAGATTGAACGATCCATCGGCGTTCTTCTCCCAGCCCTCATAGGCCGGCCACACAGGTTGGCCCTTATTGTAAGATTCGGCCCAGACCAATACCACGCCCGCCAAAAAAAGAGAAAAAGCGATCGCGGCTGGTCCGAGCCAGCGTGTTAGATATCCCATCGTGACGCCTCGCATTGCTAATTGGTGCTGAGCTTGGCAGGGACCTCGACCGAATTGCAGAGCGGGCACCCAATGATGACTTCCTCCCTGGATTCCTGGCGGCGCTTGATCATCTCTGCCTTGAACTGCTCGTCGCTCAGCGCCACGCCCTGTCCAAGATCGATGAACATGTTCGCGACGGACCGATTGCCAGAACCTTGCCAGTTCCTCGGATCCGGCACGTTCTTGTTGGCGGCGGAGTTATCCATGTATCCGATGATGTGAAGGATCGTGCCTTTGGGCAGGAGCGGCATGGAGTCATCGGCGTAGTTGTACCCACGCACCCAGTTGTGATCGTACCCGGCGCAGGTCAACGTCTGGATATTGAATCCCCAAATTGCCTCGAGGCACATACGCGCCCCAGGAGCGTGCAGGTGCGGCTCGAACGAAGTGATCTTTGTATTCTCGGTCAGCACCGTATAAGCGTGCAGTTGCTGATTCGCCTCATTCGGCCGGATGGAGATGTCCGAGCTATCGCCCAGGATCCGGCTGAACGAGAACGTATGAGTCGGCTTGTATCCCACCGGATGGAACTTGAAACCGACTTCCAGATGCGCCTTCGTGTCGCGGCCGTTCGAATGGAGGTGGACCGAGTCCGAAACGATGCTCGAACCAGCCGCCAATAGCACGCCCGCTTCGGGAGCGAAGAAATCGGCGCCACGTCCGACTTCGTGCACCGGCCAAGGGACCGGCAGTCCCAGGGGGCCACCCTTATCGGTGGTCCAAATCATGTGATGAAAAATGTAGCGCCCGCCCACCGTCGATCGGCCGCCGCCGCTTTTTGGCACATCATTAACTTCGCGCACCTGCACGGCTGATACGTAGCGGTCCTCTTTGAGTCCAGTAGGAACGTTCTCGATTTCTCCCCACCAATCCGGTGCGTCACCCTTCACGAGCATCTCTTTGGTCGACACGATCAAATCAGGCGTGCCAATCGCCCATGTGCTCCCGTCATCCAACTTCCGAGGGGGCGGCATGTCGGCCGGATTGCCTTCCGGGGCGCCGCTGTCAACCCACTTCACGATCTTTGCGAGCTCCAGATCGCTCAGAGAGAGATCGTCCTTGTAATGCTGGATCCCGACATTCTTTTCGATGTACCAGGGAGGCATGGCGCCGCGCCTGTCGCGAATCAGCGTTCGCTCTTTGATAGCCCTGGCCCAAGGTCGAACTTCGCCGTAGGCGATCAGCGACATCGGGGCAACGGAGTTCGGCTGATGACAATTTTGGCAGCTGCGCTGCAGAATGGGCGCGATGTCTTTCGAGAATGTCACTTCGCCTTTGATCACCGGAGTTTCTTCGGCCTTCAGGACCGAAGAAGCAAGCAAGCAAACTGCAACTGGGGCGAGCATGGACAACTCGATTCTCAATCGCCAGAATAGGTTACCGGCATTCATCATATGCGCTCCTTGACGGCACAAGTATCCGTCCACCTACACCTATCTTAATCTTAATCGACTGTAAAGGAACAGCTGCTCGGAGAGCGATAGCTCGATTACCTTGATCAGCAGGGCGTGCGTGGCGCGCCGTCAGCAGCGAACGCCAAGTTGGAAATGGAGATCCTGGCGGCCCAGATTGGACGGTGGCTCCCCAAGAACCAAGGTTTCAAACTACCTCTTCGCCCGTAATAGGTTGATTACAAGATCTCCAGCCTGACAGGCTTCCCGACGCGGCTGAGCATTTCCACGAGCGTGTCGATGCTGAACTTGGCCGTTTTCCTGTTCACCACGTCGGACACACGCGGGCGCGAAACCATCAGAATGTCGGCGGCCTCGGCCTGCTTTAAGCGATGTTCCGCAATCCAGACAGACAGCTGTCGGTCATCAAAATTTCATCCCGCGGTTTCTGGGTGTGAATAAAAACGAGTTTCGCCATCCGGTGCGAAGCCTGGACACGTAGAGTTGGATTCGTCCACTGGTGTGGGATCCGCGCTGGACGG
>Ga0302326_10020819_pt1 | contig 13476 bp, 9 predicted proteins | sample Palsa_T0_3_FD_202264 | JGI IMG/M metagenome (GOLD analysis project Ga0302326, IMG submission 202264) | Peat permafrost microbial communities from Stordalen Mire near Abisko, Sweden - Palsa_T0_3 | ecosystem: Environmental > Terrestrial > Soil > Palsa > Peat permafrost | place: Sweden: Abisko... | reverse complement strand
GTAGGAGAGCCACCATTGAGATCCTCGACGATGCGGCAGAGCGCATCGAGAATCGCTGGAAGCGAATGGCCCGTGGCGATCATCTCGAATAGGCGCTTTTCTCCCGCGAGCAAGCCTTCGGCCTGTTTGAGGTCGTCGATGTCGCTGTTCGTTCCGTACCATTTGACGATGTTTCCTTCTTCATCCCGGAACGGACTAGCCCGCAAGAGGAACCAGCGGTATTCCCCGTCGAACCGTCGCATTCGTGCTTCCACCTCGCTCGATCCTCCGGTCTCGCGGATGTGTTTCCACGTTTCAATGACGATTCCTACGTCGTCCGGGTGGAAGGCCGCGATCCATTTTCCGCCCACCGCATCCTCCGCCGGGATACCTGTGTAGTCGTGCCATTGCTTATTAAATGTTTCGCGGGAGCCATCGGCGAGAGTGTTCCAGGCAAGCGCGGGCATCTTATCGATTGCCAGCCGAAATTCCCGCTCATTCTGCCTTGCCTTCGCCTCTGCCTGCTGGACGTTGGTGTAGAGACGAGCATTTTCCAAGGAGATGGCGGCCTGAGATGCGAGGAGTTGCAACACCGCGATCCGGGATGGGGTGAATACATGGGAAGCGAGACTGTTTTCGAGATACAGGACCCCGATCAATCTCGCCTGCTTCACCAAGGGCAAACATAGCACCGAGCGAGATCGCTTTCGGTGAATGTATTCATCTGCTGAGAACGGATTAGGAGCCAGTGCGTCGTCTAAAATGACGCTTTCGTGAGTCCTGATGACATAGCGGATAATCGACTCGGGTAGCTGTTCCGGCGTCGCGGCTTCTTGGCGCAGGCAGATTGTCAGTGCATCGCGGTCGGTGGTGGCTTCCGCTTCGATCTGCACCTCTTCTCCTTGCGGAAGCAATAATAGGCCCCGCACAGCGCCCGCGTGCTCGACGGCTATCATCAAGAGCCGCTCAATTAGCTTTTCCAGGACAATCTCCTCAGAGACAGCCTGCGACATCTTGACGACAGTCGTTATGTCCAAGTTTCTACCTGCATTTCCAGTGACGGGATTGATCGCGGCGAATGTCAGCGCTCGTCGCAGCTTTGGATGCAACTCGTCGAGTTGGCGTACTTTACCGAGCGCGCCCCAGCGCTCGTAGCAAAAGCGGGCTTCGCGCAGGCGGGACAGCGCGGATGCATCTTCACCGCGCTCCATGTAAAACCGCGCGGCAACTTCATTTGCGATAGCTTCATTTTGGATGAAGCCGTGCCGTCGCGCGAGCAGTATGGCTTCGTCATACAGGGTCTCCGCATCAGAAATTCGACCTTCGACGCGGGCCATCTCAGCGGCGATTAAACGATGCTTGTCAGCGAATGTTGTCGGGCAGCTTTCCTCCCAGCGCGCGAGTTGCTCACAATGCGCTCCCAATTCTTCGAAGCGTTTCCGGTCGGTGGAAACCCGTTCAGGTTGCGACTGCAAAGCAGCGAGGGTCAAAGCGGAGAAAAGGTGGTAATCGAGAAGTTGGATGTGAGCGAGCGACGACCAGAGCAGCGGACGGGCGAGATCGAAGGCGCGCGCCGCTTCTTCGAAATCACCGAAGATACAGCGCGCCTGCGCTTTAATCATCCAGTACCAGCAGACCATCGTTGAGATGCGGTCAGGCGTAAGTTCCTCCTCGAAACTGCGTTGCTCAAAGCCTTCCCCGTCAAAGGTGAAATAGGAGGCCGTTTGGCCGCGCATGTTCTGGATAAAACGCTGCTGTGCTATGATGACGGCGCCGACATCGCGGAAATTCGCCGCGCGAACGAAGGCAAGACCACGCTCAGATTCTTTCCACACTTCATCCAGGTGATCTCCGCGCACCAGCATGTCCGTCACCGCATGATTGCAGGAGTAGCAGGCGTAGGTGATGTCGCCACTTTCATTCGCCGCCCGCGAGGAGGCGCGAATCGCATTCAGAGCGTCGGTCATGGGGCGGGTCCAGACGCTCGCCAATTCGAGCGAATAGAGAGTCTTCGCCTCGTAGGCGGCAAAGCCATGGCGCTTGACGATGGATCGGGCCAGAGCGCTGAATCGATACCCATCTTCATAGCGCCCAAAGAAATGCCCAAGCATGATCCCGAAGAGCCCGAACGCATGGGCGGATGCGCCGGACGTGCCGTGCTCCAGGGTCAGCAGCACCATGTGGCACAAATGCAGACAGGTTAGGATTTCGTCGGTAAAAAGGGCCCCCACATATAGCTCGGTCAGCACGTCCATAGCGGCTTCGACTGTTGCGTTGTTGAGACGAGGCAGGTCGACCAGGGACTCGATAGAACGGTCACCGAGATTGCGCCATACGTCTTCCAAAATGGAGTCGAGCGTGGCCCGAGCAGGATGCGGCGACATCTCAATACCAAAGAGCTGTAGACACTCCAATGCCGTCTCGACCGCCCGTTCGTTTTCAGCCTTTAAGACATGCAGTTCAATCTTGAGGCGGTAGGCGGCCGCCTGATCGACCTTTGATATCGCGCGACGCAATAGCTCGGCGATGAGTCCTTCCGCCGCGACAAAATCAGCGTTGAGCAGCTCGCACGCGGCCTGTTGAAGTTTAAGCCCAAAGGCGAGGGCATAGCGACGCTCCCAGCTTTCTGCATTCAACAGCGAGCTGCCTATCGAAAAATAATTGAGCGCCGAGGCATACGCAGTAGATGCCTTCGCTTGCTCTCCTGCTATGAGATTGAGTTCGGCCACGCGCTCCCGCTCTTCCTGGGAGTTGATGAGCGCCGCGGCGCGGTTGAACTGATTGACGATGTCAAAGATTCTCTCCTCGTTTCCTTCCGCCGCCGCTCGCGATGAAAGTAATCGACCGATCCTGAGATGTTCCTCAGCCCTCCTTTCCTCGGCGATCATGACATAGGCCGCCTCTTGGATCCGGTCATGGACGAAAAAATAGGCCTCGTCGGTGTAGGCGATGAGTCCGGAGCGGACGGCGTCCCAAAGAGCTGTATGAAGCGTCTCATCGCTTTCCCCAGAAACCGCCGCGAAAGTGGTTACGGGGGCACTATTTCCGAGACAGGACAGTTGCTTTAGGGCGTTCTGCGTCGGCGCGGCAAGGCGACTGAGCTTGGCCACCATCAGATCGACCACGTTCGCGGTGTAGCCCTTGGCACGAATGTGATCCACGTCCCACATCCATCCTGATGAGCCGGGCGCAAAGGCAAGCAAGCCTTCTTCTTCGAGGGCCACCATGAACTGGATCGCGAAGAAAGGATTGCCTCCCGTCTTCTCGTGCAAAAGCTGCGCGAGCGAGTCGGCTTTTACCCGCGGGCAATGGAGCGCGTCTGCCACAAGCCTACCGACATCTTCCAGACCGAGATTAGCCAGGGTAATCTCATGCACCTGCGCGCCGGCCTTGCGGATCTCCGCAAGCGTTCTCATCAGCGGATGCGATAGATTCACTTCGTTGTCCCGATATGCCCCTATGAGAAGGAGGTGACGCACCTCGTCGTGGGTGACTAAATGCTGGAGCAGATCAAGAGTAGCCGCGTCGAGCCATTGCAGGTCATCGAGGAACAACGCAAGTGGATGTTCGGGGTTGGCGAACACTCCGAGCGTTCGACGGAAGACCATTTGAAAACGATTGTGCGCCTCCTGCGGGGGCAATTCCGCAACGGACGGTTGCTTCCCGATAATGAGTTCTATTTCGGGAACAAGGTGGATCATAAGCTGACCGTTCGGCCCGAGTGCTTCGATCAGGGAATCCCGCCAGCGCCCCACCTCCACAGCGTTCTGGGTCAGAACCTGACGCAAGAGTTTTTGCAGCGCCTGAGCCAGCGTAGCGTAGGGAATGTCGCGCTGATATTGGTCGAACTTACCCGACGCGAAAAGCCCGCGCGGTGGAACCAGCGCCTTGTGCAGTTCATTGACTACCGATGACTTTCCTACGCCCGAGTAGCCTGAAACAAGCACGAGTTCCGTCCGTCCGTCCGTGACAACTCGATCAAAAGCCGAGAGCAGCAATTCGATTTCGTGCTCCCGCCCGTAGAGCCTTTCTGGGATCAGCAGGCGATCCGAGTCGTCGTGAAGACCCAACACGAATGGTTCGATACTTCCCTCAGCCTCCCAAGCCGCAAGGCATTGCCGCAGATCCGCCACTAGGCCCGCGGCGGTCTGGTAACGTTCTTCCGGCGCCTTCGCCAGCAGCTTGAGGATAATCGCGAAGATCGGTTCCGGCACTTCTCGCGCCTTCGCCTCCGGCAATGCAGGCAAACGCGCGACATGACAATGGACCCACTCCATCGGATCGCTGGCCGTAAAAGGCAGCGCGCCGACCAGGACTTCATAGAGGGTCACCCCCAACGAGTAGAGATCGCTCCGCGAATCGATCGACCTGTTCATACGACCTGTCTGCTCTGGAGCCATGTAGGCCAAAGTTCCGGCGAGAACCTCGGGCGGTTCGGGAGCCTGCCGATGGCGCGGCAAACGCGAGGTTAACCCAAAACCCATCAACCACGCCTCCCCGGTCGCCGGGTTCACGATCAGGTTCGGCGGTTTCACGTCCTTGTGTACAAGACCCTTACCGTGTAATCCGCCGAGCGCTTTCGCCATGCCGATAGCGAGGCGCAAGAAGTCCGACAGGAGCAGCGGCCTGCCGATCAAATCAGCCAGACACTCTCCACCCGGATCCTCCATGACGAGCGCCGGTCGTCCGCGGAATTCCACCAATTCCAAGGGTCGGACCGCCCAAGAAGAATCCAGCTCATTTCGCAATGCGGCAAAATTCCGGAGGTGGGCGACGTTACTCTCAGGGGACGCATCCGTACCCAAGGTCTGCAACAAAACGGGCACCCCGTCCGTCGCCCGCCTTGCACGTCTGACGATGAAGTCCCCATCCCGCAACTTCCCCTGCAACTCCCCGGAAAACTCCATCAGAATTCACACTCCCACAGAACCCGCATCCATCGTCGCCGTGTGCATTCCGAGCCCGTCGGCTTGAACGGTGCAAATGCTGCCTCGCCCTCGAGGACTTTAAGCGTTTTCAAACTGGGATTTTTCATGTGCCCCATCCTTAATGAGCTGGTGATCGGTGATTGGGCTCTCCGAGGGCTCGCTGTCTTTCAATATTCGCTATCCGATGATGCATGAGTCCTGCCCGGATTGTGAGCGATATTTTACGAAACCTTACTCTCAAAAACAATCCTGCTTCAGTGCGGCTTTTGCCATGTCCATCGTTTCTGCTGCCACCGCGCACGTGGCTCGTCTGCATCGGGCTGTTGTTCCAAATCAATACGGCGCAAGGCCACGACGGTTTTCGATCCGACCCAGGCGCAAACGTCGGAAGGGCGTCATCGATTTTTCTAATGCGATAAATGCCGAAATCATGACATCGGTGGCCACGGGGCCGGGATCGCGTGATGTTCAAGGTGTATGGACCTCGGACCAGGCGCGTCGGGATCAAAAAGGGGTCAGTCAAAAATCTTGACACGGTCTGTGTGAAGGAGAGATCGACCAACGGTCGAAGCCGCCGAAGCTGATGTGGCTTGCCCTTCATCCGGAGGTCTATTCGGACATTGACGAGATGACTGGCTACTACAAGCGCGTTGCGACTCCAGGGCCCACGGACGTCCTTCGGGGCAAAAGTGCCGTCCGCCTCTTAAACGGCCTGTCCTCCTAACGCTGCGCGTCGGTGCCTTGCTTTTAAATCCTCGACCGAGTGCCGCGCTCTTGCTCCTGCGGCCTCTTTCCGTGGGTTGCAAAGTTATCGCTTCGCTTTCGGTCAAAAAATATGGCACACCATATTTTTCAGCTCGAAAGCTACTTCAAAATATTCCCGAAGCTGCTCCCGAAACCTCGCGGAGCTTCTCCCTCTCTAAAAAGCTCACCCGCTAGGTTGTTCCGCGTTATCCGGCGTAGAACACCTGACTTTGCTCGTCGGTAAAAAGTCCGACGCACTTGCTCTGATTCGTCGCTGAAAGGCTTGGCTCGCGCTTCCTTTCAGGAAGCAATGATGACGAAGCGCTCCGTTCAAAAAGCCCGGACTTCAGCCGACCCGTCCGCACGACCAATCACCACCTCTTTCGCGATACCAATAAACAGCCCATGTTCGACGACCCCGGGAATCTGATTCAGTTTTAGAGCAAGGCCGTCCGGATCACCTATTTCGCCTAGTTCGCAATCAAGCAAGTAGTGCCCGCTATCAGTTATCAATGGAGTTTGGAGGCCGCCCCGTACATTGATCGGAATGTCAGTCCAGCCGAAATCAGAAAAGAGCTTTTTCAAATGGCTTTCTGTTGTGCGCCAGCCAAAAGGGATCACTTCAATCGGCAACGGAAATTTTCCAAGCTTCGAAACGACTTTGCTCTCGTCGACCAAGGCGACCATCTTCCTGGATGCGCAGGCGATGATTTTTTCCCAAAGAAGGTTGGCAGCCCCACCTTTGATCATTCGCCCATGGGCATCGATTTCATCTGCCCCGTCGATTGTCAAATCGAGCTCCCCGACATCGTTTAAATCGGCCAACGGCACGCGAAGTTTTGTGGCCAGATCACGCGTCGAATTCGATGTCGGCACGCCTATTACGTCCAGCCCTCCTTTGACCCGGTCACCGAGGGTTTGGATAAACCAGCGCGAAGTCGTACCGGATCCAAGTCCGATTTTCATCCCGTTTTTTAAGTAGGTCGCAATTGCTTGAACACCAGCGGCGCGTTTCGCCTTATCTTGCAGGGAATTTGGTTCCATTGATTAAATCTTGAGTTTCGAATTGGGAATGTCAGAGAACCGCAAAAAGTGCATTGAAGCCATCCTCGCCTCAACCTTGTTGGTCAAAGTGTTGATAAAGTTCATCCTGTCCCGTTTTCCAACGCGACGTAGGCCTTTTCCAGATAGGTGCTACTATCAATCACGAGGATCCTTGCCAAATTGCAGTTCCACTTTGGATAGTTTGTTTTCCTACTGAACTCTCGGGGTTGCAGCACAGGCCTCAGGCTATCTTTGCTCGAACTCAAGGTTCGAGGCGGGAGATTGGTGTCGCGGGTTACTAACTACCCTCTTTCATCGCTTTTAGGACTTGGTCCGTTGTCAAAACTGCGTGCGCGAGAAACGCGTAGTTAATAAGGGCCGCCGTATAACCATTGCCCCATTCCGGGTGGCTTGGCCCGGCCGTCGCATCTTTCACGACGGCGACTTCGAAGCCTTGCTCGAGCAATTCGCGCAAGTGAGATTCGACGCACATGTTGGCGAGCATTCCGCCCAGAACGATCTTGCTGATCCTGCGTTTGCGAAGCTGTAAAACCAGATCGTTGGTCTCCGGTCCCCAGACCCGGTGCGGGGCGACGACGATGGTCTTTCCATCTTCGATGTAGGGCTTAAAACGTTCCAGCCAGTCGGCACCGGACCCCTGGAGACCATCGAGATTTAAGACCCCTTTGCGAGCGAATAGACCCGAGGTCGCCTCATCGGTTTCCAGCGGCCCGTTGAATTTCCATCCTTTGTCCGTGGGATAGAAATAGTGAGGAGAGATGAAGACCTCAAATCCATGCGCTTTCGCGGCCTTGAAGATGCGCTCCATGTTCTCAATGGTATTGTTTTCCTGAAGACTTTCACGAACGAGAGGCCACGAGAGACCTTTTTCGCTCAGGACGTCATTTTGCGGATCGATGAATACAATAGCAGTGTCTTCTCCATGAAGTTTCATAGTTATTTTCTGTTCGAATTTTCTCTGGGCCCGACCGGTTTGGATATCCGGCGCGGGCTTCCTCGAGCAGGGATCAAACTGCTATTTTGCGTTCCTTGAGAAACTTTTCGATTCGGCCCGCGATTTCTTCCCCATGTGTTTCCAGAGCAAAATGACCCGTATCCAATAAGTGCGTTTCCACATCCTTCAGGTCACGGGGATAGGGTGCGGCACCCTCTGGCGGAAAGATAAAGTCGTTTTTGCCCCAAACGATTAAGGTCGGCGGTTGATACTTCCTGAAGAACGCTTGGAACTCGGGATAGAGCGGAACGTTGGTCCCATAACTGAGGAACAGATCCAGCTGGATATCGGCGTTCCCGGGCCGATCCAACCCGACTTGATCTAATGTCCAGGTTGTCGGATCCAAAAGCGTCCGGTCGGCCACGCCGTTTTCATATTGCCATCGTGTCGACTTCGGATCGACCAGGAAGCGGATTCCCTCTCGATTCGCAGGTGTTGGATCCTTCCAGTATTTTTTGATCGGGTTCCAGAATTCCAGGAGACCTTCATCGTACGCGTTGCCATTCTGCACAATCAGCGCCTGGACCTGATCGGGGTGCCGCAACGCCAGGCGATAACCAATCGGTGCCCCATAATCCATTACATAAATTGAGTACTTGTTGAGCCCTAGTTTGCCAACCAACTGTTCCACCACATTGGTCAGGTTCTCGAAACTGTAGACAAAATCGTTATGTCCCGGCATACTGCTTTGACCAAATCCGGGATAGTCGGGCGCCACCACGTGGAAGGATGTAGCAAGGCTCGGGATCAAATTTCGAAACATGTTAGACGAGGTCGGAAATCCATGCAGAAGCAGTATCGTCGGGGCGTTTTGTGGGCCAGCTTCGCGATAAAACATATCCAATTCGTTGACACGAATCGTATTGTAGCGCACCGGATGTTGGTTAGGACCTACTGGACTATTTGTTGTCATTTTCTTATTTGGCGATGATTAGTTTTTAGTTGTCACAAGGAAACCCCTTGAATGTTTGAACTTTTGGTTCGTAATCTCGGCTGGGCATCCCCTGCGATGTGACGTGTTCAGTTTGCGTGCCAAAGTGTACAGTGCTCGCAACTGATTGCGTTTGCGCAATTTAGAGAAGCCTGCGAATCGATGAAGTCGGGGCGAAATTTCAGTTGTCCAAAATCTCGTACGCGCCCGCGGAGGTAGCATTGAGTCTGCCTCGGGGTAGGAGGCTCCTTGTAAGAGCGTATCCGTTTAGCGTCGCGGCCCGTTCCTTTTCCTTCGTCCTCGGCGGTGAGTCGAGGCGGTTCGCCAGGTGAAAGGAGGACGATGGAAAAAGCAGCGGCGGGGGATACCACCCGCTGACTTCCTGGAAGCGTAACGCCGCAGCATGAGCTTGGCGCGCGATCCTTTACGAAAGAGGAAGTGAAGACGTCTCGTAAAATGCTACGCTGAATCTTAAAAGGACGCAGTGGGCTAAAGCCACTGCCGGGTTCAAACCGCCGGATGCGGAAAACCGCATGTCCGGTGGCGTGGGAGGGTCACGGCGCGCAATTACCGTGACCCGACCGATCCACGCATGTGAAAACGCTTTGCTCCGGGCCGTGCACTGGCCTCGATGATGCGTACGAAATTTCGAACTACTGAAATTTCGCTTCGCGCAGCTCGTTTTGGCAAGTCTTGTAAGTATCTCCCGGGCAGAATGTTACGATTGACCAAAAGTTTGGCACATAATTTGACTGAGAGCCTAACAATGAAAATTCATCGGCACGATACCGCAATTGTCTTCCCTGATCCTCAGGACAAAGTCTTGAGCGGAAAGGCCAGAGGATGGCCACTAGCTATAAGGAAGATTACGCGCTCCCTCTATACTTTCCTCAACTTCGGTTTGGCTATGTTTGCACTCAATGCGAATTCCTTCGCCGCATCCGCCGCGAAGAAATCCAGCCCGGTTACCAAGCCGACCATTGTCCTGGTTCATGGCGCATTCGCCGCTGCACGGTTGGGTCTACGACATCGAGACCGGTTCGATCGAAGGGTAGCGGAGGGATTGCGAGCGAACGCGATCTCATTCGAGAGCGCACTGCCGGCGGCGGGGAAGCGGCTAAAAAGCGCGGTTTTCGCTTTGGACGGCCGCGAAAGCTTGCTTTAGACCAGAATGAACTGACCTCGCTTAAAGATGGGTCGCGCATGCGCCCATGGCTCCTTCCCCGTCGATCCTCGCGCTCTACAGCTTCCCTAAAAATCGGGAATTATAACTGTCGCTGATCTCCAATTATTACTGGGCCGCCAACTATCTGGCCTGCCACGGCTTTGTGAAGGTGCGCCGCGCGGTTTATCAGGCATTCCTTGATGAAGTGGCACGCTACTCAAAAAGCCTTTCGAATAACGCGAGCCCTGGGCTTTGGCGAGCGCGGCGATCAAGCCGCTTTCTTTTGTGGGATGGGATTAGGGTCGGTCGGAATGGATCGCCAAGATGATGCCCGAGGCCGGCGGATTCCACTGATAGCCGAATGCGAAGGTCAATGGCAGAGGAGCATTCGCCACGTACCATTGTCGTAAGGATGGCTGATAATATTGCTTAAAAAGATCGACCGGTTTCGTGTAAGTGCCGAACACTCGAACGGTCCAATCTTTTTGAGAAAAGTAATCGAATGGAATCCCTGAATCATCTTCCAGAATGACCGAACTAGTTTTCAGAATCAGATTTCGAACAGTGCTGAAATTCTTGGCAAACATGAGGTAGGATGCAGCCTTTAGCAGGGCATTAGTAGGGCCTAGCTTCGAACAAAAGCGCGCGAGTTCGGGATTGCGCTCGATGTGATCATCGGAAAGGTTAGCTGTGAAATAATAGATCGTTTTGGCGGTCCCTGTGTTGATGTCAGTGCAACCGATCCGGACCCCTTTGGTGTCGCCGGTTGCGTTGTCCAATAATGTCCCATCCTTTGAAAGTGAGATTTGGCGAACATCCGTGATCTCTTTGCCGCCGCGAGCAAGGAACACATAGATGATTGGCAAAACCCCTCGGAGTGAGGTACGCTGAAAGTCTTCACGCATGAACTTGGTCACGAAGAAACTCCACCTGAACTCGGAGTAGAGAGAAGCTTCGATGTTTTGAAGAGTGGCCAGGAGTGTTTGTTTGGGAAGTGTCGATAAATCTGGAACTAGGTCCGCGGGTTCGAGTCCCTGCATCACGTACGTCGTGCAATTTGGGAAAAATGTGTCGGCGTATAAAAAATCGGGACCGCTGAAAAGGTAAAGGCAGGTTTGATTCGACAGCGCTGCGGTGTCGAGATTCTGGGATCGCCAAATCCGGATATTGCTCAATTGCAATTGTTCGAGCTTTGCAAAGGCGTCGTCGATCGAATTCGAATAACGGATCCAGCGCGGATCCTGCGTCCACAAAGACAAGGGAGATTGCATGGATACCTTGATTCCCGCGAGGAAACGAGCGGCATCCGTCGCATTATTGTTTTGCGGCAGAGACGGCAAGACTGATTTATCCGGGGTCGGAAGCGTCGGCGGCGCGGGAGTTGGAAACAGAGAACTGGGGCTAGACAAAATAGGCGGCGTCGATCGCAGATCCTGCGACCTTAAAGATACTAAGCCTGCGGCTAAGATCAAAAGTACAGCCAGCGCTTTGCGCGAGGTATTCACAAAAACCAGAATGGATCCTTGGAATTGGCGCATGCAAGACCCATATCTCGCAAAATCTAGGTGAAAGACGGTGCCGGTTCAACGCTGCGCACAGTTCAACGACAGGCTTGGCGACATGAGAAGGTTTTACGCGCTGGCGGAGCCGTGACCAGAAGTCTTAAAAATGAATTGACGATCAACTACGCTGGTAAAAACTCTGACCCTCAGCCTGACGCGCGGAAATCTCATCGGTGTCAGGCGTATCTCACATAACAGAATAATAAAGTATAATCGTGTAATGCCTGAATCTGTCTATGTCCGATGTCAATGTACATCCCCTGATCGGTATTCCTGTTTCGAAAATCAATGAATCCCTGAGACCTGTTCGAAAAGACGGATCCCCACTTTTCTTAACGCGCGTTCGCTGGGCGATCAGATCTGCTGGGTTTTTGGGTTAACCTGTAAAACGCGAACTTCCTCGTCGAACGTTTCACAGATAACCCTGACGGGCTGGCAATTTCCTATAAACGTGAATCGCTCCGCGATATGTGCCGAGAAGCGGGTATTTGGCGATCCGGTAACAAACGCGCCCTCGCGAAAGGCCTCCTGAATTGGCGCGATCGGTGCCGCGCGCGAGGCCAGGCGTTTTTAGCCGAAATGCGATCGCTGGCGAAAGACCGGCCGCAACAACTCTCTTTCCGCTTCCAAGATCTGTCCTGACCGAAGAGCTTCTGACAATTTATCCCCGCACTGCTCGTGAATCGCTTACACCGGGGCGACCGTTCAATTTAACTCGGTTCCTTCTGTGACCTTCAGAGATACATGGCGGGGTTTCTTCGGTGTATTTGACGTTGGTGCGGTCGCACGACATCATCGACCCTGCACTTTACAGCCGATTTCTTTCGGGACTGTCAAACCCTTCAGGAGCTAGCTCCGTGCTCGCTCAGGCGAGGTCAACATGTCGCCTGACGACCGACAAAAACTGAGCCAAAGAGGGGGACGAATTTCCTGTCTTCCATACAAAGTAAAGCGGCAGTTGAACGTCAAAATTTCTTACTGCAACGAAATCGACGAACTGCGGTTTCCTCCCCTCGTTCGCAGTCGCAGGCTGCGCAACATGCAGCCTCTCTGCGGCCCTGCGCATGTGCTCCTCCGTCGCCATGGCGACGAAGTACCTCAGATGTCTGAGCTCCATATTGATATCTCCTTGTTATCAAACTGCTAGTAAGACGGTATTTGAGTATCGATCACTTGGCAATAGGCTGGAATTGTGAGCGGCTTCAAAACGGGCCGGTCGCCTCAAAGAAGGAGATAGCGTCATGAGTAATCAACAGAAAGTCTGGTTCATCACAGGAGCTTCATCTGGCTTCGGGCGCGCATATGCCGAGTATGCTCTCGAACAGGGCCACAACGTCGTTGCGGCGGCGCGGACAGCCTCGAAGCTGGCTGAAATCGTCAAGCTCAATCCCGAGCGCGTGCTGGCGGTCACGATGGACGTGAACAATGCCAGCCAGGTGCAGAACGCCGTGAAGGAAACCCTTAACAGGTTTGGCCGCATCGATGTGCTCATCAATAATGCAGGCTATGGCATCGTCGGCGCGTTCGAAGAGACTCCGGAAACCGAACTTCGCGCCCAAATGGAGACGAATTTCTTCGGCGCAGTCGCAGTAACGCGTGCTTTCTTGCCGACCATGCGCGAGCAGCGGAGTGGCGCGATCGTCAACATAAGCAGCCTCGGCGGGCAGCTCTCTTTCGGCGGTTTTAGTGCTTACTCCGCATCGAAGTTTGCCCTCGAAGGTATGTCCGAAGCGCTTGCGCAGGAGGTTCAGCCCTTCGGAATCAAGGTTCTGATCGTCGAGCCGGGAGCTTTTCGCACCGACTTCGCTGGCAGCGCTCTGAAGCATATGCCTGTCATGGATGCCTACAAGGAGATCGTCGGGGAAACCCGCAGTTTCGCGCACGGCATGAACAACACTCAGGAGGGTGATCCCCGCAAGGCCGCGCAGGCTGTCGAGCGGGCGCTGAATGATGGTGGAAGATCGCCTCCCGTTGCACGCGAACCTGCCGTTGTTTCACCAGGCCAGGTCTTCAAATCACCGGGAATGGTTCAAGAATGCGGACTACGAGTTGGACGAAATGCGAAGCGATCTGTTGCCGCCTGGCTATTGGGGCAGTGAAGGCGCCGC
>Ga0302326_10020816_pt1 | contig 13477 bp, 13 predicted proteins | sample Palsa_T0_3_FD_202264 | JGI IMG/M metagenome (GOLD analysis project Ga0302326, IMG submission 202264) | Peat permafrost microbial communities from Stordalen Mire near Abisko, Sweden - Palsa_T0_3 | ecosystem: Environmental > Terrestrial > Soil > Palsa > Peat permafrost | place: Sweden: Abisko... | reverse complement strand
AACATCTTGAACCGCTCTTGCCAGATCGTCTTGCAAAAATGGCTTCATGATTCGCAGCAGCGTCGGCAGAACGTCGTCGGATGCGTCCGCGTACCCGGTCGCCAGCAAAAACCGCAGCTCTGGATAGAGGCTCTGCGCGACATTGATCAGTTGTATCCCGCTCGTGTGCGGCATCGCCATGTCCGTGAGCACGAGTTCGACCGACGGCTCCTGGGCGAGCACCGCCAACGCCTCCTTTCCCGAGGTGGCTTCGAAGACCTTGTGTCCAAAGTCCTCCAGGATCATGACCGTGTTGGGTAGCACGAGCGCGTCGTCATCTACGGCCAGCACCACACAGGGCCTCCCCTCCAACGCCCGGCCAGGCGCGGGCTGTGCGGCTCTCGTGGCGGCAACGTCCGTTTCGGTAAGCGGCAGCCATAATTCCGCGGTGGTGCCCCGCCCAACTTCGCTTTTGAGGTTCAACCGCCCCTTCGCCTGGATCGCTATCCTGTGGACCATCGGAAGGTCCAGGCCCGTGCCCCGTCCTGGTCCCTTGGTCGTGTAGAAAGGCTCCATCGCCCGCGCCAGTGTCCAGGGCGAATGCAAATCACCCCAATCGCGACCTTCCACCGGCCTAACCACCCAACACTCCACTCCGCCAGGCTGCTAGGCTCGATGCGGCACGACCCACTTCGCGCTCGTGCCGCCGCCCGAAACAGATACGCGCCCCAAGACCCCGGCCCATGCCCTCGCCACGACTGCCGGCTATGTCGTCGCCTGATACAACTCCGCCTCCCACCCGGCGGCAGTCAGCGGGAACGTCTTCAGCGTAGTGCGCACCGCGAACTGATAGATCGGCTGAAACAAAATCAGCAGGCTCGCCTGATCGAGCAGCGCCTTCTCGTAGTCCACATACATCGCCGAGCGCTTGGTCGCGTCCTGCTCCGCCGCCGCTTCACTGACCGTTGTCATCAGCGCCGGGTCCGGCGTCCAGTGAATGCGCTTGGCCACGCGCCGTACGCTGGCCTGCGCCCACTGATCTGTTTCGACACCGGATGGGTTCCAGAATGTCAGTACGCCGCCCTGGGACTTGGCGGTGGTGTACTGCGTCCGCAGGTTCACCTGGTCGACCGGGTCGAGCACCACCTTGATCCCAACCCGCGCCAGGTCCGATTGCAGCTTCTGCGCCAGCACCGCATAGGATAGGCCGGACACCGCGGCATCGCCATAGCTGATCTTGAACTCGAATCCGTCCGGGAATCCCGCCTTCTGCAACAACTGCTTCGACCGGTCGAGATCCTGGTGCCAGCCGTACTGCTTCGTGGTCTCCTCGGTCGAGCCATACAGCCCGATCGGGATGAAGCTGGCACACCGCATCGCCTTGCCGCCGAGCAGACTGTTGATGATCCCGTCATAGTCGATGGCACACGCGATCGCCTGGCGGGCTTCCTTGACGGCGAGCGCCTTGTTGAATGTCGGTTCGTTGGTAAGCGCCATGTAGACGAAATCCAGGCTGCGCAGACCCTCCACGCGCACCTGCTTGTCGTCCTTCAGCGTGGCGATCTGTTCCGGGATCAAGTTGAATGCCACGCCGATATCGCCGCGCTTGATCGCCAGAAGCTGCGTCGCGCTGTCGCCCATGTGGCGCACGATCACGTGCTCGAACTGCACCGGGCCACGGAAGTAATGCGTGTTGCGGGTCAGCAGGATCTGCGCGCCGCGGGTCCAGCCCACCATGGTGAACGGCCCGGCGCCAGCGGAATGCTGATTGAGCCATTGCGTCGCCTTGTCGGCGGTGGGGGCATCATTGGCGGCGGTGCCACCCTGCGCCTCCACCACCTTCTGTTCCATCACGCCGAAATTCGGCCCCGACAGGATTGCCAGGATCGGCTGCGTCGGATCGACCAGCATGATATCGACCGTCTTCGGATCGATCACATTGATCGCCGAGACGTTCGTCACGTACTGGGACGGCTGGTCCTTCAGGTTGATCAACCGCTCGAAGGTCCATTTCACGTCGTTGGCGGTGACCGGATTGCCGCTGTTGAATTTCGCGTCCGTCAGGTTGAACCGCCAGCCCTTGCCGTCCGAGGTCTTCGCCCACGACTTGGCCAGCCCCGGCTTCACTTCCAGGTAGTCGCCGGGCGACATGGTCACCAACGATTCATAGGCCGCGCGCAGGCTCAGCGGCGCGGTGTATTGCGCCTCACGTGCCGGATCGAAGGTGATCGAATCGCTGATGTCGATGCCCAGCACCAGCGTGCCGCCGCTGGTCGCCGCGTGCACCTTGCCGGGCAGTCCCGCGGCGAGCGCCGCACCGCCGAGCCCAAGTAGACGCACCAAATCCCGTCGGCCAATCCAGCCAATCTCCTGCACGTTTGCCTCCCTATGCTTCTCGTCTTGCGCCGTGATCATAGTGGCCCTGCCCGGCAACACAACTTTGCGCCGCGCAGTTGGTGCCGGACGTACCTGATGCTCCGCACTTGGCGCCCATTGGCCCATGCGGTATGCGACAGCCGAGGGGGGACACGATCGGGTGCTGCGCTATATTGCCTCGCGTCTTGTGATTGCCGCGGCGATGGTGCTGCTGGCGACGCTGATCATCTTCCTGATCGCCAACACGGTGCCGGGCGATCCGGTGCTGACCCAGCTTGGCGACGTGGCCGCCAACAATCCGGCGATCGTTGAGGCCTACCGGCACAAATGGGGCCTCGACCTGCCGATGTGGGATCGCTACTGGCTGTTCCTGCGCGGCCTGACGCATGGCGACCTTGGCATCTCGATTTCCTCGCAGCGCCCGGTGATCGAGGACATCGCGCAATACGCCCCTGCGACGATCGAGCTTTCGACTGTGGCGTTCCTGCTCTCGCTGATCTTCGGTTTGCCGCTTGGCGTGCTTGCCGCCATGAAGCGCGACTCCTGGATCGATCACGTGGCACGTGCCGTGTCGCTGACTGGCGTCTCGGCGCCGACCTTCTGGCTCGCATTTATCATGCTGGCGGTGTTCTACGGCTGGCTGGGCTGGGCGCCGGGTCCCGGTCAGATCGGCGCCGATCAGTTCCCGCCGCCCGACGTCACCGGGTTCATGCTGATCGACGCGCCGCTGGCCGGCCAATGGGACACGTTCCGCGACGCGCTGGGGCATCTGGTGCTGCCGTCGATCGTGCTGGCCTCGGCGACCATGGGCCTGATCACGCGGACCACGCGCGCGGCGATGCTGGAGGCTTTGTCGCAGGACTACATCCGTGTCGCCCGGGCCAAGGGCCTGCTGCGCAGCGCCATCATGCTGCGCCACGCATTGCCGAATGCCCTGCTGCCGGTGGTCACATTGGGCGGACTGGCATATGCGCAACTGCTGACCGGCACGGTGCTGACCGAAACGATCTTCTCCTGGCCGGGTCTCGGCCGCTACACTTTCCAGAGCGCGGTGATCCTGGATTTTCCGGCGATCATGGGCATCACCCTGGTGGTGGCGATCGTCTACGTGTTCGTCAATCTGATTGTCGACGTGTCGTACGCAATGCTCGATCCGCGGGTGATGCGGCGATGACGCCGCAAGCGGCAGGCACTGCCTTGACCGATGTGGCGGCGACCGCGCTGGCGGACGCCACGACCGGCTCCGCGGCACGGCGCCGGCAGCGCTGGTTGCGGCGCTACCTGCTGCCGGTGTTGGGCGGCGGCGTGATCCTGGCCTGGTTGCTGGCCGCCGCGCTGGCAGGCTGGATTACACCCTATGCGCCCAACACGGTGGACGTGGCAGGGCGCCTCGCCGCGCCGTCGCTGGCGCATTGGCTGGGCACCGACGAGCTCGGCCGTGACGTCCTGACGCGGATCATCTACGGCGCCCGAACGTCGCTGACCGTGGGCTTTACGGTGGTGCTGATCGGCGGCGGCCTCGGCACGCTGGTCGGCGCGGTCGCCGCCTATGCGCGGGGCTGGATCGAGGAGGTGATGATGCGCGCCACCGACCTGATGTTCTGCTTCCCGCCGATCATTCTGGCGATGGCGATCGCCGCCGCGCTGGGCATCGGCACGCGCAACACTGTCATTGCCATGCTGGTGGTGTGGTGGCCGAAATTCGCCCGGCTGGCACGCAGTCTGGTGCTCGGCCAGCGCTCGCTGGAATACGTCGCCGCGGCGCGCACCATCGGATTTTCACCCGCTCACATCTTGTTCCGGCAGATCCTGCCCAATGCGCTCGGACCGTTGGTGGTGCTGGTGACGCTGGATCTCGGCAACGCGATCCTGGTGTTCGCCGGGCTGTCTTTCCTCGGGCTTGGCGTGGTGCCGCCGACGCCGGAATGGGGGTCCATGGTCTCCGAGGGCCGCGAGCTGGTGTCGGAATGGTGGGTGGCGACGTTCCCAGGGATCGCGATCCTGACCGTGGTGATCGGGTTCAACTTCGTCGGTGACGGCCTGCGCGACTGGCTCGACCCGCATGCCAGGCGGCGCTGAGATGCCCACGGTGGATATGCCCGATGTGGATACGCCTGGCGGGGCGATGCTGGCCGGCGATATCCGGGACCGTGCCACACAAGGCGCGGCCGAGGCGGTGGACAATGCTGAACCGCTGCTTCAGGTCAGCGACCTGCGCACCTGGTTCTTCACCGATGCCGGTGTGGTGCGCGCGGTCGACGGCGTCAGCTTCACGCTGAACCGCGGCGAAACGCTGGGCATCGTCGGCGAGTCCGGCTCCGGCAAGAGCGTCGCGGCGAAGTCGATCATGAACCTGCTGGAGGAACCGGCACGCATCGTCGCCGGATCGATCCGCTTCCGTGGTCGCGAGATCACCGCGCTGTCCGAAGCGCAATTGCGCGAGATCCGTGGTGCCGAGATCGCGATGGTGTTTCAGGACCCGATGACCTCGCTCAACCCGGTGTTGCGCATTTCGCGCCAGTTGATCGAGACGATGACGGCGCACGACCGTTTCACGCCCGATGCCGCACGAACGCGGGCCGCTTCGCTGCTGGGCCGCATGGGCATTGCCGGGCCCGAGCGCGTGCTGGACTCGTGGCCGCACCAGTTCTCCGGTGGGATGCGCCAGCGGGTGATGCTGGCGATGGGGTTCTCCAACGAACCTTCGCTGATCCTTGCCGACGAGCCTACGACAGCCCTGGATGTCACGATTCAGGCGCAGATCCTCGACCTGCTGCGCGGGCTGAACGCCGACCTGGGCACCGCGGTGATCCTGATCAGCCATGATCTCGGCGTGATCGCCTCGATCTGCTCGCGCGTGCTGGTGATGTACGCCGGCGAGGTGGTGGAGGAAGGCCACCCGCAGGACCTGCTGACCGATCCGCGGCATCCCTACACCTGGGCGTTGCTGCACGCCGCGCCGCGGCTGGAAGGTGAGGCGGGCGACCGACGCTTGGCGACCATCGAAGGCCAGCCGCCCGATGCGCGCGCCTGGCCCGCGGGCTGCCGCTTTCGTGCCCGGTGCCCGTTCGCCATCGATGCCTGTGCGCAACATCCGGCGCTGCTGCCGATCGCCCCAGGTCGCAGCGCACGCTGCTGGGTGACGCAGGGCGGTACGCCGCTGCATCCGCCGCGACCGCGCGCCACGACGGAGGTGGTCGCTACGATCCATGCCGCCGTAGCGACACCGCTGCTGGACGTGCAAGGCCTGGTCAAGCATTTCGAACTGCCGCGCGAAAACTTCCTAGAGCACCACCGCGTGCTGCGCGCGGTGGATGGGGTGGATCTGTCGGTGTTCCCCGGCGAGACCGTCGGGCTGGTAGGGGAATCCGGCTGCGGCAAGTCGACCCTGGCGCGCCTGGTGATGCGGCTGGAGGAACCCACGGGCGGGCGCATCGTGTTCGACGGCCAGGACATCTCGCACGCCGCGCAGTCGGCTATCCGCCCGTTGCGTCGGCGGATGCAAATGATCTTCCAGGATCCCTATGCCTCTCTCAATCCGCGCATGACGGTGGGCGAGATCCTGGCCGGGCCGTTGCGCCTGCACGGACTCGCACATGGCGCGGCGGAGGCACGTGAGCGGGTTGGCGAACTGCTTAACCTGGTGGGCCTGCCGCCGGACGCGGCGGGGCGGTTTCCGCACGAATTTTCCGGCGGGCAGCGGCAGCGCATCTCGATCGCGCGCGCGTTGGCGGTGGAACCGGTGTTCGTGGTTGGCGACGAGCCGATCTCGGCACTGGATGTGAACATCCAGGCGCAGATCATCAACCTGATGATCGGGCTGCAGGAACGGCTGAACCTGACCTACCTGTTCATCGCGCACGACCTGGCGGTGGTGCGCCACATCTCCGACCGCATCGTGGTCCTGTATCTGGGCCGCGTCGTGGAAACCGCACCGGCCGCCGAGCTGTTTCGCCGCCCGCTGCATCCCTATACGGCCAGCCTAATCTCGGCCGTGCCAAGCCTGGACGCGGCACGCTCGCGGCAGCGGATCGTGCTGAGCGGCGAGGTCCCGAGCGCGCTCAATCCGCCCTCGGGCTGCCATTTCCGCACGCGCTGTCCGGCGGCGGCGGCACGCTGTGCGGCCGAGACCCCGGTGCTGGCGGAGATGGCGCCGGGTCATCGCGTGGCGTGCCATTTCCCCGGATCGGTCGTGGCCGTCGTCTGATTGGGTACCGCCAGATTGGGTACCGCCTTGGGGTTTCCCGTGCTAGATTGCGCCGCGACAGAAGGAGGGTGCGATGACCGAACGCAGGCCGGTGCTGGCCGTCACGATGGGCGATCCCGCCGGTATCGGCCCGGAGATCGCAGTGCGCGCGTTGCTAGACGACGAGGTCCGGGCCGCCTCGCGCTGCTTCCTGATCGGCGATGCGCGGGTGTTCGAGCATGCGCTGGCGGTGTGCGGTCTGACGGCACGATTGAACCATGTTGCCGGACCCGAGGCGCTGGCCGACGCGGCCGGCGTGATCGACGTTGTGCATCAGCAGACCGCCGATCCCGCCGTGCTTCAAACGGGCAAGGTGCAAGCGCTCGGCGGGGAGGCGGCGTTCGCCTCGATCAAGGCCTCGATCGAGCTGGCGATGGCGGGGCGGATCGATGGCGTCGCGACCACGCCGATCAACAAGGAGTCGCTGAAGGCGGCGAAGATCCCGTTCATCGGCCATACCGAGATGTTCGCCGAATACACCGGTGCCGCTGAAGAAATGACCATGTTCACCATCAGCGGATTGAAGATCTTCTTCCTAACCCGGCATTTGTCGCTGATCGAGGCGTGCAAGCAGATCACGCTGGAGCGGGTCGCGAAGGGCATCGACAAATGCGTCAAGGCGCTGGGGCAGTTGGGCATCGCCCGGCCGCATCTGGCAGTGGCGGCGCTGAACCCGCATGGCGGCGAGGACGGGCTGTTTGGCCGCGAAGAGATCGAGGCGATCAAGCCGGCGATCGCCGCGGCGCGCGCACGCGGCATGACCGTCAGCGGGCCGGTGCCGGCCGACAGCGTGTTCCATATGGCGCGGATCGGGCGGTATGACGCGGTGCTGTCGCTATACCACGACCAGGGGCACATCGCGGCGAAGATGATGGATTTCGAGAAAACCGTGAGTGTGACGCTGGGGTTGCCCATATTGCGCACCAGCGTCGATCACGGCACCGCGTTCGACATCGCCGGCACCGGCAAGGCGAGCGCGGTCAGCATGATCGAGGCGATCAAGGTGGCGGCAGAGTACGCCGTGCGCGGGGTGAAGCTGGGGGAGACCGCGGCCGCTGCGGAGTAGGGTGGCACACGTTGCCCCGCTGATACGCGGTCCGCAGACCTGTGGGGCTTGCGACCCTGTGGGGCTTGCGGCGGCGTGTCCGTCATCCTAGCTATGTAGCCAGATAGCTAGGAACCCGCGATGCAAGTCTCCACCCTGGAAGCCAAGAACCGGCTCAGCGCCCTGCTGGCGGAGGTGGCCAAGGGCACTGACGTGATCATCACCAAGCGCGGCACACCGATCGCCCGACTGACCGCGATCGAGCCGGCATTCGACCGCGACAAAGCCCGCCGTGCCGCGGACGGGCTGCGCGAAATCAGCCGCGGGGCGACGCTGGGCGGCCTCAAGATCAAGGATCTGGTGAACGACGGCCGTTCGTGAGCTTCGTGCTCGACAATTCGGTGGCGATGGCTTGGTGCTTCCACGACGAACAGACGCCGCCGGTCATGCAACTGCTCCACCGGATCGCCGAGACCGGCGCAACCGCGCCGACATTGTGGCCATTGGAGGCGCTGAACGGACTGTATGTTGCCGAGCGCCGCCGCCGGATCACCCACGACCAACGCGACCAGATGGCCAGGTTTCTGCGCGATCTGCCGGTGCGGCTGGACGCCGAGGCGGCGGATCTCGCCTGGACCACGCTTGCAGCCCTCGCCGACCGGTTCAGGTTGAGCCTTTACGATGCGGCGTATCTGGAGCTGGCCCAGCGCCGCAAGCTACCTCTGGCGACCAGGGACGCGGCACTCGGCCGCGCGGCACACGCCCTATCCGTCGAGGTCCTCGGCACCTGACGTTTTCCGCGCCTGACGTTCACGGGTGCCGGTGGATCGGATCGACCCAGTAGACGGCTTCGGGCTGCTCGACCGGTTCGATATCGAGATTGACCACCACCGCCTCGTTGTCGCTGCGCACGAGTACGCATTCCAGCGTCTCGTCGGTGCTGGCATTGATTTCCTGGTGCGGCACGTAGGGCGGCACGAAGATGAAGTCGCCGGCCTCGGCTTCCGCAACGAACTCCAGCGCATTGCCCCAGCGCATGCGGGCCTTGCCGCGCACCACGTAGATCACGCTCTCCAGGGCGCCATGATGGTGTGCCCCGGTCTTGGCATTTGCGTGGATGCTCACCGTGCCGGCCCAGATCTTCTGCGCGCCCACCCGCGCCGCATTGATCGCCGCGGCGCGGTTCATGCCGGGCGTCTGCGCCGTGTTGCTGTCGAGCTGGTCGCCCTTGATCACCCGCACGCCGTTCAGCCGCCAATCCACCGCTCCGGGGGCAGGCGGGGACACCGCGTGGTCATGATGGGGATGGTCGTGATCATGGTCGTGGCTGTGGCTCACCGGCGTGCTCCCTGCGGGTCAGCGGCGACATTGTGCCTGGTGGCCCCCGTGTCAATCGCCAACCGCGCGCACTTCCATCGCGGCGTAAGGGATCGCCCATAGTCGTCGTCCAGAGAAATTCTACGCACGAAGTCCAGGCACTGTGGCATGTTACCCTCGACCGCCGCATGCCTGTGGTGCGATATCAGGGTAGACTGTCCTTTGCTAGGATGATCGGACGACCGTAACATCCAGAAGATACGGAGTCTGACGATGCCGTTCGACGAAGCCTCCGGCCGGCCGGGACGCCGGCCGTCGATGAATGTGTTGGGTGGCCAGCTCGACACCTGCTCGGTCAGCCCGATGACCGGCTTCTTCCGCAACGGGTGCTGCGACACCAGCCGCGAGGATGTCGGCAGTCATACCGTCTGCGTGGTGATGACCGCGGAGTTCCTGACGTTCAGCAAGGCGCAGGGCAACGACCTGTCGACGCCGATGCCCGAATTCGGGTTCGCCGGCCTGAAACCGGGCGATCGCTGGTGCCTGTGTGCGCCACGTTGGCGTGAGGCATTGGATGCGGGCGCCGCGCCCCGCGTCGTGCTGCGGGCCACCGAGCAAAGCGCGCTGCAGTATTGCGATCTGGCCGACCTGAAGCGTCTCGCGGTCGATCTGTCCTGACGCTGGCCCACGATAGCTCGGAAGACGATCCGCCCGGGGGCGATGATCGAATTCAGGCGCCGGGCGGATCCCGGTGACGATCGGAGTGATGTAATGCTTGGGTCGTTCAACCCGAGCATCGTGCGCAACCGCCGCCGAATTAATCGCGGACAAGTCAAAGGGGGAATGAAATGGCACTTGTTCACCATGTCGTGACCGGCGAGGGTGTTCCCCCGATCGTGTTCGTGCACGGCTTTGGTTGCGCGCGTACCGACTGGGACGCGCAGGTTGCGCATCTTTCGCCACGCCATCAGACCGTCGCCGTCGATCTGCGGGGGCATGGGACAACCCCTGGCACAGCGGCCGACTGCTCGATCGAGCGTTTCGGCGCTGAAGTGGCGGAACTCATGCAGGCGCTCGCTCTGGGTCCCGCCGTCCTGGTCGGCCACAGCATGGGATGCCGGGTCGTCGTCGAGGCCGCGTTGCAGGCGCCGGACCGGACCGCCGGCGTCATCCTGGTTGATGGCAGTCAGTTTGCGCCTTCCATGCAAGCCGTCCTGCGGGAGCGCTTCGCTACGCCGGACGGCTACGCAACGATGATCAATGGCATGTTCAAGGACATGTTCACCGCCAAAAGCGACGCGACGGTCGTCGCCTTGGTTGTGGAGCGTGCCGCGCGCCTGCCGCTACCGATCGCGCAGAAACTGATGACCGACCTGCAGCGCTACGACGTCGGGCGCCTCACGAGTTCCCTGGCCGGGCTGCGCGTGCCCGTGATGGCGCTGCAAGCGACCTACAGCAACGAAAAGCGCGAACGACGGTCCATGAGCGAGGGGCAGACCACGCCTTATCTCGACATGCTGCGCGCCAATGTTCCGTCGGTCCGCATCGAGATCGTTGCGGACACAGGGCATTTTCCGCAAATTGATGAAAGCGCGCGGACGAATGCGCTGATCGACAGCTTCCTCGCCGCACTGCCTGCTGGGTAAGCGCGGCCATCACGGACAGGCAACGTCGCCGGACCAACACGGCTGCAATCGTCTCCGTCCGCTTGACATCGTTGCGTGCCCACCGAAGGATCGCCGCGCAGCGTCCGAGAACAAGGTATCCCCGGCTGGCCCACACGGATTCCGCTACGCCCGACCTGCCCGAGGCGCTGTTGCAGCAGGCCAGCGGCTTGGTCCCACTGCTCGCCGGGCGCGAGGTCGCGACTACCGACGCGCGCGACGTGCCGCGTGAAACAATTGACGACTACCACCGCACCGGCGTTCTGCGCGCCCCCACATGTAGGTCTTGCTGGGCTTCTCCGCGAGGTCGGCCTTGGTCGCGAGATGCGGCAGCGTGGCCGCCAGCATCGTCTCGATTCTGAGCGAGGTCATCTCGAGTCGGCCGATCGAGGAATTCACGTCGCGCATATCTCCCTCCAGCCGGGAAACGCGAATTTCCATCACCGGATCGTAAGGGCTGCCGCCATGGTCCGCAACTGCTGTGTCCGGCATTGTTCCTAACCTCTGTGTTACCGCAGTGTGGGCGCCAGAAGTTAAGAAACGGCTGACTACGACAGCGGCGTCACATGGCGTCCTTCGCCAGCTCGATCAACATACGTGTGTAATCCTCGGCGGTCTCGACATCTCGGTCGCAGCCGATGCGCGTACGCAATTCGTGCGCACGCAACGAGAAGTCGGTGATGTTGTCAGACTCGTCCAGCCGGCCGCACAGCGCTTGTAACTCCCGTAGCAACGGCGAGTCGCCCAGGTGCCGCAATGCCTCAGCCAGGGCCAGAAGCTGGCGTGCGGCGACGGCGCTTTGGGTGTCGGCGGGGTGGCCGTCGACCTGCCGCAGCCGCCATTCCGCGGCGGCTTCCGGTTCGGCGACTTCGGGCGGATCGTCGTCAGTCGTCATAACATCAACGGTATGGATCGGCGGCGCGGCTGAACCGTCAGGGCAATGTGGCGAGGCCCGCCAACCCGCATGCGTAGCTTGTCAGCAACAACGGCAGTGGCGCCCGGCTCAAAATTCATTTCTCGTCCGGCATTTCCAATCCGGGATGTCCCATCCGAAAATGGCAGCGTTGAGCTGACGCCCATCCATCCATGCGCAAGACATACGCAACCACGGACTGATCGTACTATCCGCCGTCGCAGCCACCGGACGTCGTCGCAGTCGTCGACGAGAGTGTCGGGCGTTGCCGCGAGGACCTTCAGTGTAACCCGCGTAATCTGCGGCGGAGCGCGGGGGCCAACCAGACGCCCACCGCCCGTCACCAGCGACTCTGTGGTCCGGGGACCTCGCCTACCTCGGCGACAGCACCATGACCATCTGGCGGTTTTCCATCCGCGGCATTTGCTCGACCTTGGTCACCGTGTCCATCTCGCTACGGATGCGTTCCAGCACGCGCACGCCGATTTCCTGATGCGCCATCTCGCGGCCGCGGAAGCGCAGCGTGACCTTGACCTTGTCCCCCTCTTCGATGAACGACTTCATGGCGCGCATTTTCACCTGATAGTCATTTTCGTCGATATTCGGGCGGACCTTGATCTCCTTGATCTCGATGACCTTCTGCTTCTTCCTCGCTTCGTTCTTTTTCTTCTGCTGCTCGTATTTGTATTTCCCGAAGTCGAGGATCTTCACCACGGGCGGATCGGCGTTGGGGCTGATCTCAAGCAGATCGAGGCCGATGGCGTAAGCCCGCTGGATGGCCTCCCGGGTGGTCATCACACCCTGCATCTCGCCGTCCTGGTCGATCAGGCGCACCTGCGCGGCGCGGATATCCTCGTTCACGTGGGGCCCGTCGCGGCTTGGCTGCCCGGGCTGTGGGGGTCTTGCTATGGGTGGCTCCTGTGGCTGTTGCTAGGTCGGTTGTCGGTTCGTTCGCCAGTGTGACCGATCCTGATAGGATCGATCAAGCCGGCGAGTGCTACATGATCCCGAAAGCGCGGCGCGCCAAGGGGTCCCAGCGGAGTTCCGTCAAAACCGCCGGATCATCCCGTGGCGCCCACCGAGCGCTGGTCGAGCGTGCGTTGCCCGCTCGTTGCTCGCCCATTGCCCGCATCGAACGGTCGTCCACCGCGCAATGCACGACCCGCCCCAGGCAGCGTCATCGCGGATCGGCGGACTAACGACAGGTTGGGGATCGACGCCGGACCGGGTGGCTCACCGCAAATCGGGCGGCGTCGCCTCGGCGCGCAGGCTGCCGACTGCGTCGGCAAGGGGCAGCACATCTTGCGCCTGGCTGCCCAGGCGGCGCAGCGCCACCGTGGCGGCCTCGGCCTCCTTGCGTCCGACCACGGCCAGCACCGGCACGTGCTGCAGGCTGTGCTCGCGCACCTTGGCGTTGATCTTCTGGTTGCTGAGGTCGGTCTGCACCGCCAATCCCGCCTTGGTCAGGGCGGCGGCGACCTCGGTGGCGTAGGCATCGGCGTCCGACACGATGGTCGCCACCACCACCTGCACCGGTGCCAGCCAGAGCGGGAACCGCCCGGCATATTGCTCGATCAGGATGCCCAGGAACCGCTCGAAGCTGCCGAGGATCGCGCGATGCAGCATCACTGGGCGGTGCCGTGCGCCGTCCTCGCCGACATACTCGGCGTCCAGCCGTTCCGGCAGGTTGAAGTCCACTTGCAGCGTGCCGCACTGCCAGTCCCGCCCGATCGCGTCGCGCAGCACGAATTCCAGCTTGGGGCCGTAGAAGGCGCCCTCGCCGGGGTTCAGCGTGTAATCGACGCCGGCGGTGGCGCAGGCCTCCTTCAGCGCGGCCTCCGCATGGTCCCACACCGCGTCGTCGCCGACCCGTTCGGCCGGGCGGTCGGAGAACTTGATGCGGAATTCGGGGAACCCGAAATCGCGGTAGATCGACG